>Ga0316220_1000329_pt1 | contig 73595 bp, 60 predicted proteins | sample TBH18005metaG_FD_203632 | JGI IMG/M metagenome (GOLD analysis project Ga0316220, IMG submission 203632) | Freshwater microbial communities from Trout Bog Lake, Wisconsin, USA - TBH18005 | ecosystem: Environmental > Aquatic > Freshwater > Lake > Hypolimnion/Profundal zone | place: USA: Wisconsin... | reverse complement strand
GCCGGTGTCGTTCAGCACCAGCGTGGACGCGGCGATCGAGGCCGTCTGTGTAATGGCTCCGTTCGCGGCCAGCGTTAGGCGGCTGGCAGTGGACATCGCGCTGTCCACTGCAAGCGCGCTACCGGAGACCAGATCCACACTCGTCGAACCGTTCAGCGTGCCGGCAATGCCGATCGTGCCGGCGCTCAGAGAAATATTCGGGGCGGCTACGAGGCCCGCCACCGACAAGCTGCCGGTGTCGGTCAGGCTGAAGTCGCCGCCGTTCACTGCGACCGAACCAAGCGTCGCGATGGTGTTGGTACCGGTCAGTGTCGCGCCGCCAACGATCGTGCCGATGCTGCTCAGCGTGCCGGCGTTGATCGAACCGGTCTCGGTGATGCCGCCCGCGCTGGCGCCAAGCGCAACCAACGCCGTGGCGTTGAGCGTGCCGGCAATGCCGATCGTGCCGGCGCTCAACGAAATATTCGGGCCGGAGACGAAGCCGGTCACCGACAAGCTGCCGGTGTCGGTCAGGCTGAAGTCGCCGCCGCTCACCATCACCGAACCGATCGAGGCGATGATGTTGGTGCCGGTCAGCGCCGCGCCGCCAACGATCGTGCCGATACTGCTCAGCGTGCCGGCGTTGATCGAACCGGTTTCAGAGATGCCGCCCGCGCTGGCGCCCAACGCAACCAACGCCGTCGCATTCAGCGTGCCGGCGATGCCGATCGAGCCGGCGTTCAACGAGATGTTTGGAGCGTTCAGCGTGCCGGCAACATCGATCGTGCCGGCGCTCAGAGAAACATTCGGGCCGGCGACGAGGCCCGATACCGTCAGGCTACCGGTGTCGGTCAGGCTGAAGTTGCCGCCGCTCACCATCACCGAACCAATCGAGGCGATGGTGTTCGTGCCGGTCAGCGTCGCGCCGCCGACGATGGTGCCGAGGCTGCTCAGCGTGCCGGCGTTGATCGAACCGGTTTCCGCGATGCCGCCGGCGCTGGCGCCCAGGGCAACCAGTGTGGTCGCATTCAGCGTGCCGGCAATGCCGATCGTGCCGGCGCTCAGAGCAATATTAGGGCCGGAGACGAGGCCCGCTACCGACAGGCTGCCGGTGTCGGTCAGGCTGAAGCCGCCGCCGCTGACCGTCACCGAACCAAGTGCCGCGATGGTGTTCGAACCGGTCAGCGTCGCTCCGCCGACGATGGTACCGAGGCTGCTTAGCGTGCCGGCATTGATCGAACCGGTTTCCGTGATGCCGCCCGCACTGGCCCCCAACGTTACCAACGTCGCCGCATGTAATGTGCCGGCAATGCCGATCGTGCCGGCACTCAGTGAGATGACCGGAGCGGTGACACCTCCGGCAACCGAGAGGCTACCGCTGTCAACCACGAAGATCTCGCCGCTCAGCGCCGTGATGCCGCCCAATGCGCCGATCGTGTTGGCGCCCTGGCTCAGATTCAAGCCACCGGCAAGTGAGCCGATGCTCGACACCGTGCCGGCGTTAATCGCGGCGGAGGCATTCTCGGCCACCGACCAGCCGCCCGCGCCCAGGGTGCCCCCGAACGCCAACACCGTTCCGGCATTCACGGTCCCGTTGATCGTCACCGATCCCGCGTTCAAAGCGATATTCGCCGCCGTCAGCGGCCCTGCGACGCCGAGCGTGCCGGTGTCCACCAGATCGAAGTCACCCGACGTCACGGTGAAGGAGCCAACGTTCGTGATGGCGTTGTGCGTCCCGGCCAGGTTTACCGTGCCGGTGACCCCGGACGAGCTTTGCAGGGTCGTGGCCGTGACGGTGCCGCTCGCAACCTGGGTGACGCCGCCGCCGGTCGCCGACAGATCAACCGTCGCCGCCGACACAATCGCGCCGGTGTTCAGCGCGATGCCGCCCGTACCGGCGGCCAGGGTCAATGCGCTGGTTGCACCCAGGCTGCCGGACGCCGTGATGGTCGGGCCGCTCAGATTAATGTTGCCCGCGGTCAGCCGCCCCGCGACACCGAGATTGCCGGTGTCTGCCAGATCGAAGTCACCCGCCGTCACCGCGAAGGAGCCAACGGAGGCGATGGTGTTGCCGGTCCCGGCCAGGTTAACCGAACCGGTTACTCCCGCCGTACTGTGCAGCGTCGCGGCCGTGATGCTGCCGCTCGCAGCCTGCGTCACGCCGCCGCCGGTGGCTGACAGATCCACCGTCGCGCCCGATACAATCGCACCGGTGTTCAGCGCGATGCCGCCGGAACCGGCGGCCAGGGTCAATGCAGCGGTGGCGCCCAGGCTGCCGGTCGCCGTGATGGTCGGGCTGCTCAGGATGATGTTGGCCGCCGTTAGCGGTCCCGCGATGCCGAGATCGCCCGTGTCCGTCAGGTCGAAGTTACCCGCCGTCACCGCGAATGAGCCAACGCTGGTAATGGCGTTGCCGGTCCCGGCCAGGTTCACCGTGCCGGTGACCCCGGACGTGCTTTGCAGAGTCGTGGCTGTGACGGTGCCGCTCGCGACCTGCGTGACACCACCACCGGCCGCCGACAGATCTACCGTCGCGCCCGACAGGACCGCGCCGGTGTTCAGCGCGATGCCGCCGGAACCGGCGCGCAAGGCTGCCAACGTCGTCGCGTTCAGCGTGCCGGCAATGCCGATCGTTCCGGCGCTGAGAGAAATATTCGGGCCGGCGACGAGGCCCGATACCGACAAGCTGCCGCTGTCGGTCAGGCTGAAGTCGCCGCCGCTGACCGTTACCGAATCGATCGAGGCGATGGTGTTGGTGCCGGTCAGCACTGCGCCGCCAATGATCGTGCCGAGGCTGCTCAGCGTGCCGGCGTTGATCGAACCGGTTTCGGTGATGCCGCCCGCGCTGGCGCCCAGGGCCACCAACGTCGTCGCATGCAGCGTGCCGGTGATGCCGATCGTGCCGGCGTTCAACGAGATATTCTGGCCGGAGACGAGGCCGGTCACCAAGAGGCTGCCGGTGTCGGTCAGGCTGAAATTGCCGCCGCTGACTGCGATCGAACCCAGCGTCGCGATCGTATTCGTGCCGGTCAGCGTCGCGCCGCCAACGATCGTGCCAAAGCTGCTCAGCGTGCCGGCATTGATCCCACCCGACGCACCCTCGGTGATCGTGCCGTTGGCGCCCATCGCGGTCACGGTGACAAACCCGGCGCCGGCGTTCACGAGGCTGTTCACCGCCAGCGGGCCGCTGGTGATCAACGAAATGCCGCTGGTGTTGCTCAGGCCAGTGTCGATGGTGAAGCCGGCCGTCGCCGTCGCCTGCACCGTGATCGCGGTGGAGATCAGGTTCGCGGCGATGGTGGCGTTCTCGGCCGAGCCATAGGTGTTGGTGAGGTCGGTGTCGAACGCCGACAACGTCTGCCGCGACGTGGTCAAACTGTTCATGCCAGCGGTAATCGCCGGCATCACGACGTTGCCGGAGGTCAGCGTCTGGTGTTCGGAATAAATCTGCGCGCTGACCGCGCTGGCGCCGGCCAGCGTCAGAACTTCGCCGGCGAGGCTCGCCGCGGTGATCGAACTGGCTGGTGTCGCCTGATAGAAGCCGACCGTCGTTCCGGGCGCCAACTGATAGAACGTGCCGTCCGCGCCCACCGACGCCGCGCCGAAGCCGGCCAGGGCACCCGCGCTGTACGTGCCCACCGAACCACCGGCTGCCGGTGTGGCTCCGCTTGCGTATGCGACGCCGGTGATCGCCTGAGGTGTGGAGGTGTAGAGCGCGCTCAGATACGGATAGAGACCCTGTCCGGTCGCCCAGGTGCCCGAGCTGAAGCCCGCGGGCAGGCTCGCCTGCAGGCCGGCCGTCGTCGCAATTCCAACCGACCCGTCGGCCTGCGTGCCGCTCGGTTGCCCCGAGGTCGCGGCGTTGTAGTAGGCATCGGTGAGGATGTCGTTACTTCGGCCAATGGCAGTGTTGTCCATGCCGCCGACGAGGCCGCCCTTGTTCGTGTTCGCGTTGACGAACCCGGTCGCAAAAGAGGTGTTGATATTGCCGTTCTGCAGATAGCCGACGAGGCCGCCGACCTGGTCGTTACCGGTCACCGAACCCATGGCATAGACGTTGCTGATTGACGTGTTCAGCAGCCAGCCAACGAAACCCCCGACCTGGCTGTTGCTCCCGTTGGCTGGCCCGGAGACCGAACCCGAGGCGTAGTCGGCGTTGATGGTGCCACTTTCGATCAGGCCGGCGAAACCACCCACGCCGTTGGACGAGCCGGTGACGGCACCGGTCGCGAAACTGTCGGTGATCTGGCCGTAGGTGTGCCCAACAAAGCCGCCGACCTGGTTGGTGCCGTTCACCGTGCCGGTGGCGTAGGAGAGATTGATTGTTTCCTGGTTGCGACCGGCAAATCCGCCGGTCTCGGAGCTGGAGCCGGTGACCGCGCCGGTTGCGTAGGCGGACGTGATGCCGTTGCCCGCCGCGACGCCGACGAAGCCGCCAGTGTCGTTGGATCCCGATACCGCGCCGGTGGCATAGGACAGGGTAATCGTGCCGCCGTTGTGCTGACCGACGAACCCGCCGACGGTACTGTTGCCCGACACCGGACCTGTCGCGTAGCTGTTGGTGATGTTGCGGTCATCGTAACCCGTCAGCCCGCCGACCGTGTTGTAGCCAGTCACGGTGCCGGTTGCGTGGACGGTATCCAGGCCGTTGCCCTGCTCGACCCCGACGAACCCGCCGGTATAGTTGTTGCCGCTGCCCGTTACGTTGCGCGCCGAGAATTGGTTGACCCCGATCGTGCCGTAATCCCAACCGACGAACCCGCCGACACCGTCGCTGGTGCCCGTGACCGAAGCGGTACCCGTGCCCACACTGCTGGTGGTAATCGTTATCTGGTTTTGGCCGACGAGGCCACCGACCCGTGAGTTCCCGCTGACCGTGCCGGTCGCGGTGCTGCCACTGATCGCGCCGGAATTGGCCAGTCCGACAAGGCCGCCGGTGTAATCCTGCCCGTGCACCGCGCCCGAGGCGGTGTCCGAGGTGATATACGCGTTGGTGTAGCCAACGAGACCGCCGGTGAATTGGCTCGTTCCGGTGACGGCTCCCGTCGCCGACGAGTTCGCCACCGTTATATTGTTATTGGCCAGGCCGGCGAGGCCGCCCACCATGTAATTTCCGCTGACCGAACCGGTCGCGGTGCTGCCGCTGATCCCGCCGGAATTGGCGTTGCCGACCAGTCCGCCGGTGTAATTTGCCCCGTGCACCGCGCCTGATGCCGAGCCGCCGGTGATGGCGCTGTTGGCGAAGCCGACCAGGCCGCCGGTATTGTCGCCCGTCCCGGTAACGGTGCCGGTCGTCGATGCATTGGTAATCGTGTTGTCGGATTGTCCGGCCAGGCCGCCGGTCGAACTGCCGCCGGAGACGTTCCCGGAGGCCGAACTCGACGTGATCGCGCCGGAGGTATAGCCGACGAGGCCGCCGGTATAGTTGCCGGTTGCGGAGACGTTGCCGGAGGCGCTCGAACCGGCGATGGAACCGTTTGACCAACCCACCAATCCGCCGGCCTGGCTGCCGCCGGACACCGTGACCGAGGAATTTGCGCCGGAGATCGTATTGCCGGCGTTGGTGTAGAACTGCCCGACCAGGCCGCCGACGTAATCCCCGTTCGTCGTGCTGACGACCGTTCCGCTGACGGTGATGTTCGACAGGTTCGCGTTGTTCACGACGCCGAACAAGCCAAGCGCCGACGATGCCTGACTGACCGCGAGATTGCTGACGGAGTAACCGTTGCCGTTAAAGCTGGTGCCGGCGAAATACGGAATGAACAGCCCGGCTGCCGAGCTCAGGTTGATGGTGTTGGCGAGCTGCCATGCCAGGCCCGTTGTCTGCGCGAAGCCCTGGAAATCGGCCAGCTCCTGCACGGTCGCGATGCTGTAAACGCCATTGACGTCCGGGGTGAAGCCGTAGCTCGCCAGACTCAGGACGAAATTGTTGGCCATCCAGTCGGCATATTGCGTGCCGCCGATGGCGCCGAGGGTCCAGGCGTTGGCGCCGTTGATCGTGACCGCGGCCTCATTGTAGTGCGCGTTCGACACCAGGGCGCCGGTGTCAAGATAGCCGACCAGGCCACCGGCGCTGAGGGTTCCGGTTACGTTGCCCGTGGAATAGCCGCCGGTGAGCGACGCGTTGGAACTGATCTCACCAATCAGTCCGCCGACCCGATTGTAGCCCGATACGGCGCCGGTCGCATACGAGCCGGTCACGTTGTTCTGGTTCAGACCGACCAGGCCGCCGATGCCGCTGCCGTTAGCGCTTACGTTGCCGGTCGCATAGGAGGAGGTCGAAACCGTGCCCGGATTGTAGCCAACCAGGCCGCCGACATAGGTGCCGCCCGTGACGGCGCCGGTCGCGAAGCTGGAGCTGATTGTATTGTTATTCGTGCCGGCGAGGCCTCCGGTGTAGTTGTTGCCGCTGACGACGCTCGACGAGCTGGAGCCGGTGATCGTGTTGTTGTTATAACCCACCAGGCCGCCGGTATGATCGCTGTTGGCGGTCACGTTGCCGGAACTCGACGAACCACTGATCGGGTTATTGCTTTGCCCGACCAGTCCGCCGGTCTGGGTGCTGCCGCTCACGGTACCGCTGGCACTCGACGACGAGATGGTGCCGCCGTTGGCCCCATAGCCGATCAGGCCGCCGGTGTACGTGGTACCCGTCACCGCCCCGCTGGCGGTGGCATTGGTGACGGCTCCGTAAACATAGCCCGCCAAGCCGCCGGTGTATATACCACTGCCGCTCGCCGTGTTGCCGTTCCGCGCGGTCGTTACGGTGACAGACGACGTGACACTTGAGAGCGCGGTGAGATCGGAATTTGCATTAAACATCGAGCCGGCCAGGCCGCCGGCGTAATCCAGCCCTTGCACGGTGCCGGTCACTGTTACGTTTTTGATCGTCGCGTTGTACGCGGCCCCGAACAGCCCCAGATTGCTGTTGGACTGGTTCAGCGACAGATTGCTGAGCGTGTAGCCCTGGCCATCGAAAGTGCCGCTGAAATACGGGATCACCTGGCCTGGTATCGTTGTCAGGTCGATGCTGTTGACCAGCTTCCACTTCAGCGACGCGGTTTCCGCGAAGCCCTGGAAGTCGTTTAGGTTCTGGAGCGTCGAGAGGCTGTAATAGCCGGTCTCGTCTGCCGTGAAGTAGTTGGCGGCGTTCAGACTCAGGCCGTTGTTAATCCAGGCGCTGTATTGGGTGTTATATACGCCACCGGCGGTGACCAGCGACCCGCCGTTGATGGCCACGGTGTCGATGTCGTAGTGCGCATTGACGAGCCACGTGCCCGGCAGCAGATACCCGATCAGTCCGCCGACGTTCGTGGTGCCGGTGACTGCTCCGGACGACCAGGAATCGGTCGCGGAGCCGCTGTTCATGCGGCCGATCAGGCCGCCGACCTCTTCGTTGCCCGCGACGGCTCCGGTCGCATAGCTGCCGGTGATCGTCGAATCGCTGTATCCGATCAGCCCGCCCGTATAATAGTTGGTGCCGTTGGCGTTGCTTGATGTCACTGAACCGGTGGCGTACGCGGTGGTGACCGTGCCCCCGCTGTAGCCGGCCAGACCACCGACGCTGCTGCGACCCGATACGTTACCAATCGCATAGACGCCTGACAGGTTGGCGTGGTTGTTGCCAATCAGGCCGCCGACATTGTCATATTGCCCGGTGACCGCGCCGGTAGCGTACGCCGTCGTGATGGTGGAATTATTATAACCGACCAAACCGCCAACGTGGTTGCCGCCCGCGACCGATCCAGTCGCGAAGACATAGCTCAGGGTATTATTGTTCTGGCCGATCAGGCCGCCCTTGAAGTCCGAGCAGCAGTTGATGTCGCTGACGTTACCCGTCGCCCGGGCGTAGGTGACCGTAACGTCGTTATATCCGAGCAAACCACCCGAATATTGTTGGCCCGCGACGTTGCCGGTGGCGTAGATGTTGACGTCCGAGGTCCCGGTGATGGCACCGCCCTGCGAGAGTCCGATCAGCCCGCCGGTGTAATTTCCATAGTTGCTGACATTGCCGGTCGCATAGACAACGCCGCTCAGTGTCGCACCGCTGGTCGTCTGCCCGAGCAGTCCGCCGACGCTATTGCCGTTGCCGGACACCGCGCCCGTTGCGTGGACATTGCTGACGGAGCCATTGTCCTGCCCGATCAGTCCGCCGACAGTGCTGTATCCGGACACGGCGCCGGTCGCGTAGGCATTTGTGACTTGCCGGTCATCATAGCCGATCAGGCCGCCGACCGTATTGCTGCCGGCTACGGTGCCGGTCGCATAGATGGAATCGAGATTGCTGTTGCCCTGCTCGACCCCGACGAAGCCGCCGGTGTAGCTGCCGCTATTGGCGACGTTGCGCGCCGAGAACTGGTTGGCGCCGATCGTGCCGCCGGCATCCCATCCGACAAAGCCACCGACGCCGTCGCTGGTGCCTGTGACCGAAGCGGTGCCCGTTCCCACACTGCTGGTGATGATCGTCGCCTGGTTCTGGCCGACGAGGCCACCGACCCGCGAGGCTCCGCTGACCGTGCCGGTCGCGCTGCTGCCGCTGATCGTGCCGGAATTGGCCCATCCGACCAGACCGCCGGTGTAATTCTGTCCTTGCACCGCGCCCGACGCCGAACCCGTGGTGATGGAGGCGTTGGCATAGCCGACGAGGCCGCCGGTGTTGTCGCTCGTGCCGGTGACGGCTCCGGTCGCCGACGCGTTTGTGATCGCGCCGTCGGATCGGCCGGCCAACCCGCCGGTGTTGCTGCCGCCAGACACCGTCACGTTGGCGGTGGCGTTGCTGATGGTGCCCAAGCTCTGGCCAGCGACGCCACCGGTATAGTTTTGACCGGTAACACTGCCGCTGACTGTCACGTTGGAGATCGAACTGGCGCCGGTGGTGTATCCGGCGATGCCGCCCACGTAAGTGGCGCCGCTGACGTTAACACCAGTCAGTGTCAGATCGGTCACCGACCCCGACAACTGGCCGATCAGGCCGGCATAATTGCCGCCGGCGATGGAGAGGTTCGAGATCGTATGACCCTCGCCATCCAGTGTGCCACTGAACGACGAAATCCCGGAAAATCCGGTGCCGGTAAGATTGATGTCGGATGTGAGAATATAGTTGCCGGTGGCGGTATGCGGGGTCGCGGCGAATTCGGTACCAGTGCTGACCAGGATATACGCCGTCACCGCACCGCCGGTGACGTCACCGCTAAAGTTGCCAGGCGCCGCGTAGTTGGTCGGGTTGTAGTCAATCGTCGCGGTGCCGGAATGCAGGCTGAGCGCCCCGGTCCCGGAGAAGGCGACGGTCCCCGTTCCGGTCCGGCCGCTGTCGGCATTGAGCAGAACGTTGCCCGCCGAGGACAATGTGATGGGTGCCGCGATCGTCAGGCTGCCGGTGGACGTCAGGCTAACCGAACCGGCAGCGGCCAAACCGGTGAAGTCGCTCGTTGCCGTCACCGTCATCCCGGTGTGGGTCACCAGGTTCAAGGAGCCGGCACTGCCCGCGAGTGCGCCGATCGCGTTGCCCGTGTTGGTCAGCGTGACACTGCCGCCGGTGTCGTTCAGCACCAGCGTGGACGCGGCGATCGAGGCCGTCTGTGTAATGGCTCCGTTCGCGGCCAGCGTTAGGCGGCTGGCAGTGGACATCGCGCTGTCCACTGCCAGCGCGCTACCGGAGACCAGATCCACACTCGTCGAACCGTTCAGCGCCAGGAGATAGGGCGAACCTGATCCACTGGTTGCCGACGTCCAGGCCGACACCAAGCCGGAGGAGGTCGTTGCTCCGGTACCAACCGATATCAACCGGATGACACCGCCGTAAATGTAGGCGCCGCTGGTGGAACCGGTCAGTCCGGTCAACAGCGTGTTGCCGATCGTGCCCGAGGTCGTCATGAGCAGGGCGGTGCTGCCGAAATCGAACGTCGGCAGGGTCAGCGACCAGTCGCCGGCTGAATCAGTGACCCTCGTTGTGTAGGTGACGCCGTCGGTTACGACCTCGATGCCGGTTTGGGACGCCGCCACCGTCACGCCGTGGTCGGAGTAGGCGCGTCCGCTCAGGGTTTCGGTCACGACCGTGACCCCGACGGGGAGCCCGATCAGGGCCGGATAGCTACCGGAGATGGACTGCCATACCGAGCCGCTGAAACCGCTCGGCAGGCCGGACTGCAAGGCTGTGGTGCTCAGACCCGTGCCACCGCCGGCCGGATTGCCGATCGTGATGACGTTGGAGTCCCAGTAGCTGTTTGTGACGGACCCGCTAAAGCTGTAGCCGACCAGCGCTCCGATAGTGTTGCCGGCGAGAGTACCGACGCTGAGCGCGTCTGATATCGTTCGGCTATTGTAACCGGATATCCCGCCACCGTACAGGGCACTGGTCACCGAGCCGGAAAACACCGCGTTTTGGATGACCGCATTATAGGACCCCTGGCCGGAATAGTTCGCGTAATGGTTTACGCCAGCGATCCCGCCAGCAAATGCGCTGGTTGCGGTTACTGTAACATTGGTGCTGGCGCCGCTGACCAGCCCATTATTCCAGCCCACCACGCCGCCGATGTAGAGGGAGCCTGACACGGTGCCGGCAACCGACACGTTGGAAATCGTGCCGGTGCTGGTTCCCGCAATGATACCGACCTCAGAACCCCCGGTCACATTAGCGCCGGTGAGGGCCAAATTGGTCACAGTGCCCGACAAAGTGTCGATCAATCCGACCGGTTGCGAGCCAGGGCTGGAGATATTCAGACTGGATATCGTGTGGCCGCGGCCGTCGAGAATGCCAGAGAACGACGCAAGTCCACCGAACCCGCTGCTGCTGAGATCGACGTTCGTGTTCAGTGCGTAGTTGCCGCCCGGGTTGTTCGAGATCGCTGCGAGTTGGGTCCCGCTGTTGACCAGCATATAAGCGACCGGTGTCGCACCAGAGACGTTGCCACTATAGTCGATGGGCGACGTATAGCTTTCGGGATTGTAGTAAATCGTCGCCGTGCCGGAACTCAGACTGACAGACCCGGATTCGGCGAACGTGACCGTTCCTGTGCCGGTCCCGCCGCTGTCGGCATTCAGGACGACGTTGCCGGCGCCGGTAAGGCTGATCGGGGCCCCGACCGTCACGTTGACGGCGGCATTCAGCGTCACCGACCCGGCCGAGGTCAGGCCGGTGAAATCGCTGGTCGCACCCACCACGATTCCGCTGTTGCTCGTCAACGCCAGCGAGCCGACGCTACCAGCGAGGCTGGCGATCGCGTTGCTGGCATTCGCCAGCGTGACGCCGCCGTTCGGATCGTTCAGCACCAACGTGGGCGCCGTGATCGGTGCGGTCTGCGTGATGGCGCCATTCGCGGCCAGGGTCAGCCGGCTGACGGCGGACACCGCACTGTCCAGCGTCAGGGCACCGCCGGAGATCAGATCGACATCGGTCGAGCCATTTAGCGGCAGGATGTAGGATAGGCTGAACCCGGAGATCAACGCTGTCCGGGCTGAGAGCAGGCCGGACAGCGTCGCCGTTCCGGTTCCCAGCGACTGCAGCCGGACGACGCCGCCGTAGATGTTGACCCCGCTGGTGGAACCGGTGAGCCCGGTGACCAACGTGTTGCCGATCGGTCCGGAGGTCGTCGTCGCCAGTGCGCTGGTGCCAAAATCACTGGCGGGCAGGCTGAGCGACCAGTCGCCCATGCCGTCGGTGGTGATGCCGGTGAAAGCGGTGCCGCCGGTCAGGACAGTCACGCTCGTCGCCGTGGCCGCTGTGACGCCGCGGTCGGTATAGGCCGTGCCGCTCAGGATTTCGTTGGTGGTGGGAATGCCGATCAGCGTCGGGTAGCTGCCGTTGTATGTCCGCCATACGCTGCTGCTGAAACCGCTCGGCATGCCGGACTGTAGGGCCGCCGTGCTCAGGCCGGTCCCGTAGTTGGGGTCGCCGCCCGGATTGACCGTGGAATCGAAGTAGCTGTTCGTGACGCTGCCGCCGGCGGCGGCGCCGACCAGGGCGGCGTTGCCGCTGGAGACGCTGCCGACGGCCAGGGCGCCGGAGATCGGGCCGGCGTTATAGCCGACGATTCCGCCGCTGCCGCCGCCACTCACCTGGCCGGCAAACGACACGTCCTGGATGGTCCCCGGATTGCCATCGCTGGCGTAGTTGGTTCCGGCGATGCCGCCACCATACAGGTTCGCCTGCACGGTGACATTGACGCTGACGTTGCTGATCGTTCCAAAGTTCCAACCAGCAACGCCGCCGACATTATTGTTACCGGTAACACTGCCGGCGACCGTCACGTTGGAGATGGTGCCGTAGTTGTAACCGACCACGGCGCCGGTGAAGTTCCCGCCGGTCACGTTGACGCCCGTCAGCGTCAGATTGGTGACCGTTCCGTACGATGTGCCAATTAAACCAACCCGCGTGGAGTCGGAACTTGAGATATTCAGGTTGGAAATCGTGTGGCCGCGGCCGTCCAGAATGCCATCCAGCTCGGTAATCCCGGCGAACCCGGTATCGGCGAGATTGATGTCCGTATTGAGCGCGAAGTTGCCGGTGATGCTGTCGATCGCGGCGAGCTGGGCTCCGCTGTTGACCAGCATGAATGACGTCAGCGTCCCGCCGGACACGTTGCCGCTATAGTCGGTGGGGTTCGTGTAGTCGCTGGTATTGTAGTAAATCGACGCGGTGCCGGTGTTCAGGCTGATCAGCCCGCCCTGACCAAAGCTAACTGTGCCCGTGCCAGTCCCGGTGCTGTCGGCACTCAGCACGACGTTGCCCGCGCCGGTCGCCGTGATCGTCGCGTTCACGCCGATGTTGCGATAGGCGGACAGTGTCAGCGTATAGGCGCTGCCGAAGGTGACCGGGCTGTTGACGAAGATATCGCCATTGCCGGTCCCGCCGTTGGTCGTGACCGTCAGATTGGACAGCGCCAACTGGTTTTGGATCGTCGTGGGCGTAACGATCGACGCCCCCGCCGGTGCGCTTCCCGTCGTGATGTAAACGTCCGCCGGATCCAGCAGCAGCGAGCCGGCCTGGCCGTTGGCGCCGCGCAGGTCAGCCGACCCGGTGTAGTTCAGTATGCCGTGACTTGAAACTTCGGCCGATCCGCCGGTCGTGCCGCGTGCGGAAATCGTGCCGGCAAAATTCGTCTGCTGGTCGGACCAGACGACGACCGTGCCGCCCTGGCCGGTGCCGCCGTCGGCGGTCAGCGTGGCGCCGGCCGCTACGGTTGTGGTTTGGGCGGTCGCGACCGGGTGTTTCTTCGGCCCGATGTTGCCGCTGCCGCCAACCAGGATGGTGCCGCCGGTCTTCGGCCCGCTGGCGTTTAGCTTAGCCGTCTTGTCCAGTTGAACGGTCTGGCCGGTGACCACGATCGAGCCGGACTCGGCGGTGACGCTGCCGGACACCTCGGTCTCGCCGCCGGCCACCAGCATGACGCGGCCGTTTTTCGTCGCGGTGCCGGTCGCGTGGATATAGCCGCCTTGTTTGCCGGCCAGCGCGAATACATCGCCGCCAGCCGCCTTCAGCGCGACCTCGGCCGCCTGGATGCCGCCGGTGTTGCGGACATTGCCGGTGCCGCCTTTGATCGTGACGCGGGAGCTGTCGCCCTCGGGTTGCAGCACCACGTCATCCGCCGCGGCCAGGATCGCCGAACCGCCGGCGTTGATCGTCCCGGCATTGACGACGTTCTGTCCGACCAGAACCGTGTTGCCGCCCGACTGGATGGTGCCCAGGTTCGTCACATTGCCGGAACCGGAGCCGCTGAGGTTCAGCGAGCCGGTCGCCATGAACGCGATCGGATCGGCCAACCGGGAGCTGGCCGCGAAGCCGCCGCCGGTGGTGACCTGGCCGCCGGGCATCACGATGACGCCCTGCGGATTGACCAGGTACACGCTACCGGTGGCGTTGATCGAGCCCGCGATTTTGGACGATGCGGTGCCGGTCACCATGTTGAGCGTGGCGCCGGTGCCGTTATTGACCTGGACCTTGTTGCCCGCGCCAACCGAGAAGCTCTTCCAGTCGATCACGCCGCGCGCGCTGGTCTGCGCGATGGTGAGCTGGGTCTGGCCGGTGATGATCTGCCCGCTGCCGGCGGCAAAGCGGCCCCCCGTTGGCAAGGGGGGCTGAGTCGGACTGCCGGCATAGGCCGGTATCCAACTGGCGCTCAGCATCAGGGCGGAGCGGAAGGATAGTTTCCCTACCATGTCGCGGTTGCCCCAATATGCAGGAACGCGCCATTGGCGGCCTGGCGTTCCGAACGGATAAGCTGCCAGCCTTCCTCCATGCGCAGGGAGAAATAGCGGTCAACCTGATAGCGGCCGCCGACCCCGACGCTCGCCGAATGCACGTAGGCCGGCGCCGACTGGCTGGCGGTCGGGTTCCAGGCTTCGCCCTCATCGACAAAGATGTGCGGCTGCAGGCTGTCGTTCGGCAGACCTGCGTGGAAGACCGGCCCGCGCAATTCGGCGGACAGCAGCAACGCGCGCGATCCGGCGATGCCGAATTCCTGGTAGCCGCGAACCGCGTCCAGGCCGGCGATGGACATTTGTTCCGATCCCAGCAGGGTGCCGGTGGACTCCTGTCCGCTGGCGCGCAGCACCAGGCCGAGCTCGTGCGGCAGCGGTACAATTTCGGTCACGGTCAGTTTGTCGTAGGCGTAGCGGGCATGCGCGCCGGGTGTGCCGGATTTGCCGGGGCCCGACGGGTCGAACGAATTGTCCGTGTTATAAGAACTCAGGCCGCCGGGACTGAGAGTCAGAGCATTGTCCACCAGTGTCTGGCTGTACCGATGGCTTAGGCTGAGGTTGTAGTGGACCGACGCTTCCTCGACCTCGGTGAAACCGTTTTGCACGGTGATGCCGCCAAACGACAACTGGTTGTTCGACCGCTTGTAGTCGAGCCCGAATGCCAGTTGCTGCGTTTCCGAAAGGGGGATCTGGTATTGCATGCCGAGCAGGTCGGTGATGCCGACCGATCCCAGGTCCGGTCCGAGTTGCGGAACCTGCCGCGAATAGCCGCCGGTCAGCAGCAACGTGTGGCCCCAGGGCAATGGCATCGACCAGGAAACATTTTGCCCGATAAAGCTGGGGTCCTCGGATCGTAGCATGTCGTGCTCCAACCCGTGCCAGAAGGCGGAACTGGTCCCGAGCTGATAGCTGAATGTTTGTCCAAGATGCAGTGCATCGCCCCAGGCGACGCCCAAATTCCAGCGATCCCATCCGGTGGTCGGGTTTCCGGTGTTGCCATAACCGAGGGAGAAATCGACTGGAAAGCGATCTTCCGCCTTCAGCGTGACGTCGGTGGTGCCGGCGGCGTGGCCGGACTGAAACTCGGGCGTCACTTTCAGGAACGCGTTCTCATTCAGTTGGCTGACGCGGTGGTCGAGTTCGGGCTTGTCGATCGTGGCGCCAGGCGTCAGTCCGGCGCTGTTCAGGATCAGCCGGTCGGAAAACCAGGTATTGCCCGCGGCCTTAATGGCGCCGACCCGGTATTCGGTGACGACGGCCATCAGCGTGCCGTCGGTCACGTCCTGGGGCGGGAAGCCCACGTCGAGAAACGGATGACCTGCCTGCTTGTAGTGGTCCAGAATCGTCTGCCGGATGCGCTGCATGGTCGCCGGATTGACCGGCTGATGCAGCAACGGAGTCAGTTGGTCGCGAAGCGATGCGGGGTCGGGCGCGGGAACATGCGACAGATCGACGCCGGGCAGGGGCAGGGGCAGGGGCGAGGTGGCGGGTTCGGCTGCCGGCAGCAGAACCAGCGACGTGATCGTCGGGACGTCGGCCGCCAGGATTGGTGTGGCGAACAGCAGGCTGATCGCGAAGGGTGCCAATACACTGATCCCGCTCAGCAGGCACCGCAGCGGTATTGGCGTCGGTGAAGCTAGGCGCACAGTGTCAAACTCCGGTCCTGGAATGAGATGAAAGTCAGATAATGTCAGTGTTTAATTAGTAACAGAGTCGTGTATTTTGGTCAATGAAAATGCGGCTTCGCCGATTCACGATTGTCCTGTTATTTTTCTTGGTCGAAAAAATAACGCAAATTGCCCGGCTTGGCAGATTTGCCCGGATGAGCCGAGCCGTTGCGGCGCACGCCGCGCCGCGCCTGGAGCAAGAGATGTAAACCCCAGCGGATGCCCCGGCCTCTGTCGGAACGACAGGGGCCGGGGGTCGTACGCCTAGCTAATGTTTCCGCGTATCCGCAGCACCGCGACCACCTGATCGGCCAGTAGATCGGGCGTTCCTTCCAGCGTCCGCAGCCGGATCTCCGGATCCAGCGGCGCTTCGTAAGGCGCATCGACACCGGTAAAGTTCCGGATCTGACCGCTGTCCGCCTTCTCATATAGCCCCTTCGGATCGCGCCGCCGGCATTCCTCGATCGGCGTATCGACGAAGATCTCCAGGAACTCCTCCGCCCCTACCCGGTCGCGCGCCAGCATCCGCTCCGCCCGATACGGCGAGATGAAGGACACGATCACGATCAGCCCCGCCTCAACGAACAGCCGTGACACCTCGGCGATGCGGCGGATGTTTTCGACGCGGTCGGCTTCCGAGAACCCGAGGTCGCGATTCAGTCCGTGCCGGACGTTGTCGCCGTCCAGGATCATCGTGTGATGGCCCAGCGCATGCAGACGCTTTTCGACCTCGTTCGCGATGGTCGATTTACCCGCGCCGGACAGGCCGGTGAACCACAGCACGGCCGGCTTTTGCGCCTTCATCAGTGATCGCGTCGCCTTGTCCACCTCCATCCGGTGCCAGACGATATCCGCGTTGCGCGTGCGGATCGCGGTCACCATGCCAGCGCCGACGGTGCCGCGGGTCAGCCGGTCGATCAGGATGAAACCGCCCAGTTCGCGGCTGGTCTCGTACGGTTCGCACACCATCGGATGCGTCAGCGAGATGGATACCCGGCCGATCTCATTCAGCGCCAGCTCGCGCACGCTGACTTCTTCCAGCGTCTCCATGTCCAGCCGCGTGGTGATGTCGGTCACCGTCGCCACGACGGTCTTGCTTCCCAGCATCAACAGGTAGGCTCGGCCACGGAACAGCGGCGTTTCGTCCATCCAGACGACCCAACTGTCCAGCCCGTCCGCGGCTGCCGGCACCGGATTGGCCGCCAGCACGTCGCCGCGTGAGATATCGATCTCCCGGTCCAGCACCAATGTGACCGGATCGCCGGCACTGGCTTCCGCAAGGTCGCCGTCCATGGTGACGATGCGGGCAACCGTGGCTTCGGTATGCGCGGCGGCGTTGAACACGGTATCGCCCGGCTTGATGCGTCCGGTGGCGATCGTGCCGGCATAGCCGCGGAACATATGGTCGGGGCGGTTCACATACTGCACCGGCATGCGGAACGACCCGGTTTGCGCCTGCCTGGGTTCGGCGGCCTCCAAAGCCCGCAGCAAAACGGGGCCGGAGTACCAGGGCATGCGGGCGCTGGCCGTGGTGACGTTGTCGCCGTCGCGGGCGCAGATCGGGATCGGCGTGATCCGGTCGAACTCCAGCTTGCCCAGCAGGGCCCGGAAGTCATGGCGGATCGCCGTGAAGACGGATTCCTCGTAGCCCATCAGATCCATCTTGTTCACCGCCAGCACGACCTGCCGGATGCCCAGCAACGAGGCGATGGCGGCGTGACGGCGGGTCTGCGGCAGGATGCCCTTGCGGGCGTCGATCAACAGGATCGCCACGTCGGCGGTCGAGGCGCCAGTAACCATGTTGCGCGTGTATTGCTGATGGCCCGGCGTGTCCGCCAGGATGAAGCGGCGCGCCGCGGTTTCGAAGAACCGGTAGGCGACGTCGATCGTCACGCCCTGTTCGCGTTCGGCTTCCAGGCCATCCACCAACAACGCGTAGTCAATCGCGCCCTCCACCGTGCCGAAGCGTTTGGAGTCACGCTCCAGTGCCGCCATCGTATCGTCGGGGATGGTGCCGCATTCGAACAGCAACCGCCCGATCAGGGTGGACTTGCCGTCATCGACGCTGCCACAGGTCAGCACCCGCAGGACTGAATCAGGCATCAGAAATACCCCTCGCGCTTCTTGCGTTCCATGGAGCTATCGGAGTCCTGGTCGATCAGTCGGCCGGCCCGTTCGGAATCGCGTGTGACCAGCATTTCCGCCAGCAGAGCGTCCATGTCGGCGGCCTCGGAGGACACCGCGGCCGACAGCGGATAACAGCCGAGCGACCGGAAGCGGACCATGCGATCGACCGGCTTTTCACCGGGCAGGAACCGCATCCGTTCGTCATCCACCACGATGATCTGGCCGCTGCGCATCACGGTCGGTCGCACGGCCGCGAAATACAGCGGCACGACGTCGATTTCCTCGGCCGCGATGTAGGACCACACGTCCAGTTCGGTCCAGTTGGACAGCGGGAACACGCGCATCGTCTCGCCTGGTGCCAGTTGGCCGTTGTAGAGATTCCATAACTCCGGCCGCTGCCGTTTCGGGTCCCAGGCATGGCCGGGCGCCCGGATCGAGAAAATCCGTTCCTTCGCCCGCGACCGTTCCTCGTCACGCCGGGCGCCGCCGATGGCGAAATCATAGTTGCCGGCGGTCAGCGCCTGCTTCAGCGCGTCGGTCTTCATGATCTGCGTGTAGGCGCCGCCGTGATCGAACGGGTTGATGTTGTCGCGCAGACCGTCGGGATTGGTGTGGACACGCAGGTCGAGACCAAGCTGGCGGACGGTGGCGTCGCGGAACTCGATCATCGCCCGGAACTTCCAGGTGGTATCGATGTGCACCAGCGGAAACGGCGGTTTGGCCGGATAGAACGCCTTGCGGGCGAGATGCAGCAGAACCGAGGAATCCTTGCCGATCGAATAGAGCAGGGCCGGCCGAACCGCCTGGGCTGCCACTTCGCGGAAGATTTGGATGCTTTCGGCTTCGAGGGTCGCGAGGTGCGCCCCTGGCCGGAACTTTGTATGAGGAGAGGGCTTCATCTGATCCTTCTGGACTACGCTGAACCGGCCGTCGAACATGAGGGCGAACCGGGTTGTGGGGACGGTCGTTTCACGTTGGGCGTTATTCCAGGAATAGCCGGCGCGGCGCAAGGTCAAATGCATCGGTTTTATCGCTCGCCGCCGGCCGGTGGTTCGAAGGGTGCCGTGCGGGCCGGTGTTGGGTTTCGGATCGAACGCATGTAACCATCGTGGCTTGATAGCCCGCGATAACCCCTTCCGCCCAAGCGGGCCGGGCCGTCAGGGACGCCGCCGAAGCGGGCACGTTAACGTCTGTTCAACATCGCCATCCCCGACCATGATCATGCTCAGGTAAGGGGCGAGGAAAACCGGGCGTCCTGACCGAATCCTTCAGCCAGCAGAACCCCACCGCCAAAGGGACCAGCCGATCATGACGGGCGAATGCCGGCCTCTCACATCGCTTCGGGGCGCTGCAGCGTTGATTGTTGTATTGTATCACTATTCGATCAACGTGCAGGCGACCGCCCAAGCGTCAATCCCGTCCCTGGTGCCGCACGGATATCTGGCGGTCGATCTGTTTTTCATGCTCAGCGGCTTCATCATGACGCATAGGTACCGGGACGCTTTTCGCACCAATGGTTGGGCCGCCTTTCCCGATTTCTTCGTCAAGCGCGTCGCTCGGATCGTGCCGCTGAACACGGTCGTCGTGACCTTGCTGGTTTCGGTTGGATTGGCGTTCGGCGGCTTGCCCGACCGCCCGGAGGCCGGCGGCGATATCGCGTTGCTGTGGGACGGGCTGCTTAATCTTCTGATGCTGCAAGGCTTCGGCCACAATCTGAACCTGCCCGCATGGACCCTGCTGTTCGAATTCATCGCCTATTGCCTGCTGCCCATCCTGCTAATGCTGCTGAGGTGGCGGCGGGGGGCGGAGCCGCTTGCCTGGTTCCTGGCTCTCGGGATTCTTGCAGGCGTCGCACTGGCGCATCCGCCGCTGCGTCTGGCCACCCCCGACGCCCTGTCCGCCCTGCTGCGGTGCGAGGCGGAGTTCGCGATCGGCGTTTTGACCTACCGAGCACTTGATAGGCCGGCGTTGCGTCGGACGCTGGCATCGGACGCGGCCGGCGTCGCGATCGTGCTGGCGGCCGCCGTCTTTGCGGAGATCGGGGTCGATCTGCTGACAATCACGGTCTTTCCCCCGCTCATCGCGGCCTTCGCGCTCAACCGAAGGGTCGTCGAACGCATCGCGGCCTCCCGCATCCCGCATTTCCTTGGCGAGATTTCGTTCTCGATCTATCTGCTGCACATGCCGTTGCGCCCGATCTGGTTCGGCATCGCGGGCCAATTGTGCGGCGGCGTGATACCGGCCCGGGCGGTGGAATTGACCATTGCCGCCGGGATGCTGGCGACCATTCCCGTTGCCGCCCTGTCCTACGCTGCGATCGAACGGCCAGGACGCAGGGTGATCCGGCGCCTGGCCGCCAGGTGATTAGTCCAACGCCGGGGAGGAAAGTGGCTTTCTATCTTCACCGTAGTCGGTCACCCGAAGCATGTTTCCGATCGGCGCTCATTCGGGATCGAATGTGACCCGCCGTTGGGATTGGCCCTTTGGCTGTCGTTGTGGCCACGCCAATACCCGTCTGACGCCCGAAGCCGCAACAGCCTGTCAGGTATGCGGCATCACCTCCCGCGCGAACCAATCCATCCGTTCCAACGTTCCTTCCAGCGTCGGGGCGCGGAAGTCGAAGCTGAGATGCGAGACACCAAGCTTCCGGTAGGATTCGACATCGTCGATCAGTTGGGCGGCGGAACCGGAGAACGGCATCCGATCAGCCGCATCGATCGCCGTCGCTGCCTCGTGCAGCCGGGCGACGAATGCGATGGTGATGTCGTTGTAGTCGCGCCCTTCGGCCTCGGTCATCCGCTTCAGGTCGTCCAGCAAGCCGGCGAACTCCCGGGGCCGCAGTTCGGCGGTGGCGACGGTGCCGATCGGATGCCATCCATTGGCATGACGTGCAGTGCGGCGCAGGGCGACCTTGCTATGCCCGCCCACCCAGATCGGCGGGTGCGGGCGCTGCACCGGCAGGGGTTCGCAGCGCAGCGGTCCGAAGCTGTAGAATTCGCCGTGGTGTTCGACCGGTCCCGGGCTCCAGAGCTTCTTGTAGATCGCCAGATATTCGTCGCTGACGGCACCACGCCGGTCGAAATTGGCGGCGCCAAGTGCGTCGAATTCCTCGCGCAGCCAGCCGACGCCGATGCCAAGGGTAACGCGGCCCTGCGACAGCACGTCGATCGTGGCAATCATCTTGGCCGCCAGCACGGGATTGCGGTGCGGCAGGATCAGCACGCTGGTAATGAAGCGCAGCGTCGATGTCCGCCCGGCCGCGAACGCCATCAGTGACAGCGGCTCGATCGCGTCGCCTGTACTGGGGTGGTTGCCGCTGGCGTCGTATGGGTATTTCGACCCGACCGCGGTCGGGAACACGATGTGATCGGCGATCGTGGCGGACACGAAACCCAGCCGTTCGCCATGTTCGGCGATGCCGACAATGCCTTCGTGAGTTGCCAGGTTGCCCCGCACCGGCAGGCTGAATCCGTATCGCATCGGCTGTTTCCCCCAGGTAATTTCCACATTATCGGCCGATTTCGTGTGAATGCCAAACATCGCGCTTGCGTTTATGCTGCGCTGCACCATATCAATGAGAACGATCTCTTTCTCGAATTCGTGATCACAGGCCGCAAGCCAATGAGACCTATCGACCCGCATGAGCCAACCCGTCCGAATGCCCCCGAGGGGACAGGGCTGGCGGCTTGGCTACCGGTGTTCGCGGCAATGGCCATCATGGTCACCGGGTGCCTGAGTACCTTCCTGGTCCTGCAATTGGACGAATTCCGGCCAAAACTCGGCGATATCGTTGCGTTCAGGCCGGGATCGCAAGACGCGGATATGTGGCAGATGGCCATCCCGGCGACCATGCTGTCGGGGACGGGGGCTCCGCTGGCGGAATGCTCGCTCGACCCCAACGTGATCGCGGAAAAGGGCGGCAGCCTGGTTGTCGAAGGCAGTGTGGACCAGCCCTCGTTGCAATATGTCGTTCACTGGGCCGGTGCCGAGACGGCGCGAACCGAGGGAAGCTGCGGGGTTTCCGCCAATTTGCTGGTGTCGCGCACCGATTTGCAGCGGCTGGCAAACGCGGCCGGCGGGTTCGGCGTCGGGGACAAGGGCGTCGTTCGCCAGTAATCTGGTTTCCCGTCTTGTCAGGCCAGGCTTTCCGGGTAGGCTGGCGGAATGACTGTCGCGCCCTCCCCGGTGTTCGAGGCTCTGATCGTTCCGCACCGGAGCCTGACGGCCGCTGGTGTGGCGGCCCTGATCGGCCTGCTTGCCTGCTTCAGCGTGATCATAGGGTTGCGCTTCGGCTTGCTGGGTGCATGGCCGGTGGCGTTGTTCAGCCTTTTGGAAATTCCCCTGGCGGTCGTGCTTCTGATGCTGAACATGCGTCAGGCGCGGGCCAGTGAACTGATTATGCTGACCGCGGACGTCCTGACGGTCGTAAGGACCGACCCTGCGGGCCGCCGAACCCACATCTCAATGTCCGCCGCCTGGTTGCGTGTCGATTTGGCTGAGGATCGCGGCCTTCCGCATGTGGTGCTAAGCACGCACGGGCGGCGCTGCGAGGTCGGATCCTTCCTGCACGAAGCCAGCAAGGTTTCACTGTTTGAGGCGCTGCGCGATGCGCTGCACCGCGGCAGGAACCCGCAATTCGACAATCCGCAATTACGGGACGGCTGAAAATGCCGGATCGGCGAGAGGCAGCAGCACGCTTTCGATGGTTCGGACTGCCGCCAATTATCGCTGTCACGCAGGCTGTAGCATTACCTTGCGGGTTTTGGCGTCTTAAGGTTCCGTCGGACCCATCGACTTGATGAGGTCGAACACGCGCTTGCGCACGGACGGATCGGTGATGCGATAATACGCGCGCACCAGCTCCAGCGTCTCCCGCCGGCTAAGTGTGTCATCGCCGAACGGATCTTGCGTGTCGCTGCCGCCGCTGAGACGACGTGATGGATTGCCGCCGAAATTGGCGGACAGACTATCGGGCATATCGTCGAAAAAGAAGCTGATCGGCACATCGAGAACCCGGGACAGGTCGAACAGGCGCGATGCGCCAACGCGATTGACCCCACGTTCATACTTTTGAACCTGCTGAAACGTGAGACCAAGGGCCTCTCCGAGACGTTCCTGGCTCATGCCGAGCAAAGTGCGGCGAAGACGGATGCGAGTTCCTACATGAACATCGATCGGGCTCGGTCGGTGTTCCCGCTCGCTGCCCACGACTTGTTCAGCGCCTGCCATAATTGTGTTGTCCTCTTGCGGTGGGCGGACCCTGTTCAGGTTCCCCGTCTATCGCGCCATTGGCGTTTTGGATCAAGCAACCGCTGAGAAAACTAGTGAGTTTTAGGAGAGTTTGCAACCAAAAATTGTCATCGAAGCGAAAAAAATATGTAATGCGGTCATATATGTTTCCATTAGTATAAAAATCAGCACATTACACGCGGGCGAATTTTTCTATGTAAGAGTCCCATAATCAATGCGAAACCAGCGGTGGCACCAGACCCTGCGAGGCCCAGCCGCGCGTACAGCGTAACCGCGAGTTGTGGAGGCAAATGCAAGGCCAGAACGCCGGTCGTCTTTAGGCCCAGCCGGCCAAGTTCATGGCCCCTCGCGTCGAATCCGGCGGATATGCCGGTGTTGGCCGCGCGTAGCAAGGGTAATCCTTCCTCGACCGCTCGCAAACGCGCGGCGGCCAGATGTTGCCGTGGACCGGCGGAGTTCCCGAACCAGGCATCATTGGTGACGTTGACCATCCATGCCGGCCGGTCGGATTCATCGATCACCTGATGGGAGAAGATCGCCTCATAACAAATCAGCGCCCCTACAGCGGGCAGTCCGGGAATATGCAGGGTTTCCGGGCCGGGTCCGCTGGCGAATCCGCCGCCAGGAACCACCTGAATGCCCGGCAACCAGTCCGGCTGATATTCCCCGAACGGCACCAGATGCCACTTATCGTAGATCGACTCGATCACGCCGCCGGCTCCCAACGCGAACAGGCTGTTGCGGGGGCGGTCGTCCGAGTCGAATCGCACCGCTCCGATCAGCGCCTGTGCGTCGCCGGCAGCCTCGGCGATCGCCTCGCGGGCGGGTCCGTCGGTTTGGAGTTGGGCGGCGCTGGCGGTTTCCGGCCACACCACAACCGCCGGACGGCCATCCGTCGTGGCGACCGCCTGGCGCGTCAGATCCAAATAGCGCCGGAAGATCAACACCATCAGCGCTCGGTCCCATTTCTGGCCTTGTTCGACGTTGCCCTGGATCAACAGAACCGTCAGGTCAGGTCCCGGCGGCATCGGTTGCTCGAGTCGGTACAGGCCAAAGCTGACCCACATGGCGAGCATCGCCACGCCGCACGCGCGCCAGGTCCAACTTAACAAGGGCAGCGATGCCAGCAGAAGGGTCGCCAGGGTCATTCCGTGCACGCCAACCAGCGATGCGACCTGGATCATGACGTCGCCGGCGCGCCCCGGAAACTCCCAGACGCTGCCAAGCGGGTTCCATGGGAAGCCGGAGGCAAAGAATTGGCGGGCGAGATCGGCGAGCACCCAGGCCCCGGCCAAGGTTATCGCCGCGCTCCAGCCCGGACGTGCATACCATGTTATGGCGGCGGGCACGGCGATGAACACGGCCAGGACCGCCGAGAGAGCCGGCACCGCGAACGGCACCAGCCACCAGAAGCGCGCGGCCTCGATCAGGATCGGTTCTGTGACCCAATATAGACCAGCGACATGCAGTCCGATCCCGAACCACCAGCCCCGGCGTGCCGCCACCGTTGGGCGGGGCGAAGCCTGGATCAGGCGTAGCAACACCGGTATCCCGATCAACAGCGCCGGCACGACGTGGAGCGGTGGCAGGGCGAGGGCGCACATCGCACCTGCCAGCACCGCCAACCCGTCGGCCCGCCAACCGGCCGGCGCCGTCAGGGAATTCGCCATCCGGCGCCACATAGCCAGACGGCTCAGCCCTGTTCCTCGCGCGAGTCCCGCTCGTAGTGTTTGTAGTACTTCTCGGTGATGAGGTCGGTCTGCACCACGACCGCGACGTCCGTGGTATTGAACTGCGGATCAACCACCGCGCCGTCGCCAATAAAGCCGCCCAAACGCAAATAGCCCTTGATCAGCGGCGGGAGCTTGTTCAGGGCGGCGCGTGCGTCAATCTCGTCGCGATCCAGGCGCCGCATCTCGATATAGCGGTGCGGCAGTGCACGCGGCCGGATCGCGGCAGGGGCCAGGTGGTTATAATAGAGATAGCTCAGTTCGAGAGCCAGCACGTCCGTGTCGATGCCAGGCAGACTGGCGCAACCGAACATCAATTCAATCTTGTTCTGGAAGACATACGCCGCGATTCCACGCCACAGAAGTTGCATCGCCGCCCTACCGCGATATCCGGCATCCACGCAGGACCGGCCAAGTTCCAGGATACCGCCGGGATTGGCTTCGATGCGGCTGATGTCGTACTCGTCGGCGGAGTAAAAATGGCCGATTCGGGCGGCGGCCTCCCGCCGGATCAGCCGGTAGGTGCCGACAACGCTTTCCGGACCTTCGCCGAGGGTGTGATCCACCACCAGCAAATGGTCGGCAACGGTGTCAAAGATATCGCGGTCACGCTGTGTCGTGCTGGTCGCGGCATCGGCCCGTGCTCCCATCTCCTGGTAGAACACCCGGTAGCGCAGCGCCTGCATGGCATCGATCTCATCGGCGCTGACCGCCAGCCGGACCCCCAGTGTGCCGCTGCGAAGCTCGGCGAAGCCTTTTCCGGGTTGCAGTGGCAGCGCAATGGTCTGTTGCTGGCTCATCGGCTTGGTCCTTGGGGCGAGTCGCGGAGGGAAGCGGTGGAAGCGGGAATGGTCTCGTCTTCAGGCAATGAGGCCGAGCGGCCGGGCAGGGCCGCGCCGCGGCGGCGCCCGAACAACTCCAGCCGCAGGGAAACCACGTCGAACCCCAGACGTTCGGCGATGGTATGCATCAACCGCTCATGTTCGGGGTCCTGGAATTCGACGACCTTGCCGGTTTCCACGTCGATCAGGTGGTAGTGCGGGCCGTCCTCGGAAGGCTCATAGCGGGCACGGCCGCCGCCGAAATCACGCCGTTCGAGAATGCCTTGTTCCTCGAACAAGCGAACCGTGCGGTACACCGTGGCGATCGAAATGTGCTGATCCAGCGCGGAGGCCCGGCGATACAGTTCCTCGACGTCGGGATGATCGCCAGCGTCCGACAGGACTCTCGCGACGACCCTGCGTTGCCCGGTCATCTTCAGGCCTCGTTCGATACACAGGCGCTCGATGCGCGATTCCATACGGTTCCTTGCGGCCGGTCGATCCGTCGGAGCTTCGGTTAGGAGAGCACCGCCACGCACCGCATACAATGTCCGGGCATGGGCAGGGAAGTCCGGTGCGGAGAGACGGCGCAGGGATGCTCAGGCGACGTAACCGCGCCCCATGGACACCGTTGCCACGTCGTCATGGCCCGGACAAGACAGGCCATGGCGATGGGTATGGATTCGCTTATCTTCGGGCCTTGCCACAGGCCAAATCCGCGCGGCGAATCAACGGGAAGCGGAGCGGTGGGTGCCGAGGCCGATCTGCTTGGCCAATTCCGACCGCCGTTCGGCATAGTTGGGCGCGACCATCGGATAGCTGGCTTCCAGGCCCCATTTTTGCCGGTACTGCTGCGGCGTCAGGTTGTAGGAGGTGGACAAATGCCGCTTCAGCATCTTCAGCCGCTTCCCGTCTTCGAGGCACACGATGTAATCCGGGAATACCGATTTGCGGATCGGCACCGCCGGTTGGGCCGGTTCCGCCGGTGCGGCGGACGCGGAGGCATCGCCAATATTCACCAATGCGTCATAAACTGACCGAATGACGATTGGCAGGCTGTCCGAATCCAGATCATTGTTCGCGGCGTGTGCCGAGACAATTTGTGCGGTCAGCCCGAGGATGGTGGAGTCAACAGGGTTATCAGCCATTGGGGAGGACCTTTCTACGCAATATGCTATAGCTATATAAGAAGCCACCCAGCCGGTTCGCAACAGCGACTGGATAAATAGAATAAAATGGAATCGTGTCGGCAATGCAAGATGTAACCCGTGAAATCGACATTACACGCGACGTTTGTCCGATGACCTTCGTCCGTACCCGTCTGGCCTTGGATCGGATGGCTCCCGGTGAAACACTTCTGGTGCGGCTCAAAGGACAGGAGCCCCTGCGCAACGTTCCGCGCACCGCCGCGGAGCAGGGCCACGAGGTACTGTCTCTGGAGACCGATGAAGACGGAATCAGCCATTTATTGCTTCGCCGCGGCTTGTAGCCGGCCGACCCGGTGGGTCAGGTTCGGTCTTGGGGATCGAACCGCATGACCAGCGCGTCGGAGTTATCCGAATAATAGCGGGGGCGCCGGCCCGCCTGGATGAAGCCAGCTCGTGAATAAAGCGCCAAAGCGGCAATATTCGCGACTGAAACCTCAAGAAAGACCGATTTTGCACCCATCGCCGCGGCCGTGGTCGTTGCTTGGAAAAGCAGAGATCGGGCGATGCCGCCCCGCCGAACCGCCGGTGTGACCGCCAGGGTCAGGACTTCGGCCTCGTCCGCCGCGAGGCGCATCAGGATCATGCCGCCCGTTGGATGCAGCAGGCCGAACACGCCCGGAAAGCCAAGCTGGAGGCTGAAGACGTCGCGACCCCAGGCGTCCTTGGGGCTGAACGCGGAGGCATGGATGGCGGCCATGACGTCGATGTCGGCTTGTCCGGCGCGATACAGCATCGGCTTAAAGCGCGGCCGGATCAGGAGACGGGTTGGGTGGTGACTTGCCGCCGGGAAGCTTGGCTTCCGGCGGATCGACATACAGCGGCTCCGCCGCCAGCTTCCGGATCTGGCCCAGGAAGCGCCGTTCGGCGACCGCCGCGATATGCCGGCCGGTCGGCAACCTGGCATCTGTCAGCATGACGTTGGAGCCTCGGGCGGCAAGGCGGCTTGCCACATCGGGAGCGGCCATGCCGGCGATCGCAACCGGGCCGCGAGTGGGCGGCAATTCAGTGAGCGCCAGTGAGAACACTGCCTCGCCGATTTCCAGGAAGATCCGGCCGCGCCGGCTGGTAGTGGCGCACCACAGAGTGCGGCGGCCCAGATGCGGCAGCGAATCGGCCAACGCCTCGCCCACCGTGACGGCGATGACCGGGACATTGGCGGCAATGCCAATGCCGAGCGCTAAGGCGACCGCGCCGCGGATGCCGGTGAAACTGCCGGGTCCCACGGTCACGGCGATCAGATCAAGGTCCGTTGCCGGCAAGCCAGCCGCCCGCAGGCAGTCCTGTGCCATGATGGGCAGGACCGAGGCATGGCCTCGGTCGATATCCTGGCGGTGGCTGGCTATAACGATGCCGCCGGCAACGATTGTCGCCGAACACCGTGCCACGGCCGAATCGAGGGCGAGTATGCGCATTAATGGAAGCTAGAGCGGATTGGGAATGTCTGAAACCGCGATTTTGGCCAAGCCTATTGATCCGATCGTCGTGATCCACCCGCGGGCGGACCACGACGGGCTGCTTGATCAGGCCAGCATGCACGCTTCGTCGAACGGCAGGCGCGGCGAACGGTCGAACACGCCGGACGGATCGCCGTGGCCGATGTTGACCAGGAAGTTGGAGCGCCAGCCGTTGTAGCCGAAGAAAGCCGCATCAACCTTGGTGTTGTCGAAGCCCGACATCGCGCCGGTATCCAGGCCCATCGAGCGCGCGGCGATCATCAGGTAGGCGCCTTGCAGCGTGCCGTTGCGGAACGCCGTGGTCGCGGCCAGCGAGTCGTTGCTGGTGAACCAGGAGATCGCATCCGGATTGTGCGGGAACAATTTCGGCAGTTTCTCGAAGAATTTCGGGTCATAGGCGACGATCGCGGTAACCGGCGCGCTCATGGTTTTGTCCAGGTTGCCGGCGGACAGCGCGGGCGCCAGCTTGTCCTTGCCTGCCTGCGTGCGGATGAACACGAACCGGGCAGGGGAGCTGTTGGCCGAGGTCGGGCCGAACTTCAGGATGTCGTACAGTTCCTGCAACGTCTCATCAGAGACGGGCGTGTCGGTCCACTTGTTGTGGCTGCGGGCTTCCTTGAACAGCAGGTCGAGACCCGCGGCGTCGATGGTCATAGGCGACTCCTGATATTGCGTTGCGGCGCAAGGTGGAGACTGCGCCCGCCGCCGTCAATCGGCGGCGGCCAAATTCCTGGCCGCGACGCATCAGGCCGCGCCGCCGTATCCAACGGCGCGGTTCGGTGTCAGCGATAATATCCGGGAGGCGGTGGTGGCGAGTAATAGCCGGGTGGGGGAGGCGGCGGCGGGGCTCCGGCCGGCTGGTAGCCGGGGATTTGATTGCCACGCGCGTACATGCACTGGGAATACGCCATGTCATAACGCTGTTGCAGGCTGTATTGCGCGCGCTGCGACGAACCGGCCCCGACCGCGGTGCCCCCGACCGCTCCGACGCCGGCGCCGACCGCCGCGCCTCGGCCGCCGCCCAGCGCGGCACCGACACCGGCGCCCAGAAGCGTCCCGACGATCGCGGTTCCAACCTGTTGGTTGTTGGCCTGCTGCGCGCCGCCCTGAACCTGATCCGAGGCAAATTGCCTACAGGTCGCCTGATCGCCCTGGAACACGTCGAACGGTTTGCCGGGTGCGGGCATCACGGCGACTGTCGGTCCCAGTGGTTCCGAGGCGCAGGCGGTGAGAAGCAGTACCGGCGCCAGAAGCATCACGGCGCATAAGCGATGTTTAGCCGAAGCCGGGTATGTGAACGATTGCATCGTCAGGGTCCTTATCTGAACGGCGTTGCGGGCGCGGACGGTACGATCCGCCACGGCGTCTGACATCTTGGAACATAGGGATAGTAGCCTGCCGGCGTATCGCAACGGTACCAAAATCCCGTTGGCGCCGGGCCAATCCGCGCCGGTTCGACGGGTCCGGCATGCCGGCGCGCCGCGCGGTTCTGTCCGCGCATGTGCGGTTGCTTGTGCCATCGCAGCTCATCGCTGCTGTAGTTCATGCTGTCGGCACGCGCCGAAGTTTGGCCCGGGACCGGTGCCGCCACCAGTGCAAGGGCGCAAAGGCACCATCGCCACATGCGCATCGCCTCCTGTCTGTTTCGGAGGCCAGCATGGACGAGAGAACTTAAGAACGTGTTAACGCGGCGGAGAAAATTACAGAACCGGCGTCCGTCGTCTCGGGACGAATTATGCCTCGGCCGCCGGTTCCCGCCCGGCCAGCACCTTGTCCACCCGGCGGCCATCCATGGCGATCACCTCGAACCGCCAGCCGCCGAAGACGATGCGATCGCCGGCCCGTGGCACCCGCCGCAGCAACGCCAGCAGCAGTCCCGCCAGGGTGTGATAGTTCCCCTCCGCCGGCAGATCCGGCAGATGCAGGCGGGCTTTCAGTTCATCCACCGGAGTCATGCCATCGAGCGTCATGGTGGTTTCCCCTGCCGGATCGGACAGATCCTGTTGGTGATCGGGACCCGAACCATCGCCGACAATAGCCTGCAACACGTCGGCGGCGGTAACCACGCCTTCGAAACTGCCGTACTCGTCCATCACCAGTGCGAGACCCAGCGCGTCCGATTTCAGCCGCTCCAGCGCATCCAGTGCCGTAATTGTGTCGGGCACGATCATCGGCTGTCGCAAACTGGCACCGATCGACAGCTCACCGCCGCCGAGGATCCGGTCGAGCAGATCCTTTGCCTGCACAACCCCCACCACGTTGTCGATCGATTTGTCGCACACCACCAAACGCGAGTGCGGCGCCGCCTTCAGTGCCGCCATGATCGCCTTGGCGGGCAGCGACCGGTCGATCCAGGCAAGTTCCGTGCGCGGCGTCATGATCGCTCGGACCGGCTTGTCGGCAAGACGAAGGACACGCTCGATCATGTCGCGCTCCTCCATCTCCAGCACGCCGCTCTGCTCGCCTTCGATCAGCAGCGCCTTCAGTTCTTCTTCCGTGACCGACTGGCGGGATACGCGTTTCAGGCCGAACAGCAGCATCACCGCGGCGGATGATTTGCCCAACAGCCAGACCGCCGGTCCGACCACCCGCGATAGCATGGCCACCGGACCCGCCACGCGGCAGGCCATCAGCTCCGGTGCCCGCAGCGCGAGCTGCTTCGGCACCAACTCGCCCAGCACAAGTGTGAGATAGGTGGTGACGATGACAACAGCGGCCAGCGCCAGGCTCTCGGCAAACGTGGCGATTTGCGGAAAGGTTTCCAGCCACGCCTGTAGATGGGAGGCGATCCGGGCGCCGCCGAACACACCGGTCAGCACGCTGACCAATGTGATGCCGACCTGAACCGTCGGCAGGAAGCGATGCGGGTCGTCGGACAGAACCCTCGCCGCCGTGGCGCCCTTGATGCCCTTGCGCTCCAGCACCGCCAGCCGAGCCCGGCGCACTGACACCAACGCCAGTTCACTGAGCGAGAACAACCCGTTCAGCAGGATCAGCAGCAGAATAATAAAGATTTCGAGACCGATGGTCATGCGGGGTTCCGGAGGGACAAGGCACGCGTTCAACGCGATGTAATGCGGTGTATCATATCCTTGGCAGTTGATGAGGGGTTCATGGTGCGTTGAACCGAGGAATAACGATGCCTGCCATTGCCACACTTTTAACCGTATTGGGCCTGGTCCCGATGGTTGTCTTTGCGCTCGGCGCCGTTGGCCCGATGCCGGAGACGGCGGAACGCATGCTGGTGTCGCTGATCGACTACGCCGCGCTGGTGCTGGCATTCGCCGGCGGGGTTCATTGGGGTCTGGCGCTGCTGCCCGGAGCGGTGCGTCCGAGTCTGCGCGTGGGTGCTGGCGTTTTGCCATTGATCGTCGCCTGGGCCGCTTTGGTTCTGGCGCAATTTGTCGCGCCGTCGGTCGCCCTGGGGGTGCTGATCCTGGCCTATCTGGCGACGATCCTGACCGAACATCGCGCGGCGGCGCGGTTGCTGGTTCCGTCCGGTTATGTGTGGTTGCGCTGGCCGTTCACCCTCGTCTCATTGGTTGCTATGGTAATCGTTTTGATCTTGCGTGGCTTGGGTCAGACCATTGTATTCTAATAACTTCTGGTCAAAAATCGGCATTCATGATTTATTAACGAATGCCTGTTTATTGACCGGAGCTGCCGTTGTGACCACGTCCACTCCCTCCGAATCGCCCGCCCACTCGGCCGACATCATCCCGTTTCCGGTGCGGCCGAAACCGGTCGCTGTCCTGCCGGAGGATCGGTTGAACCGAGCGCTGGAGTCGTTGAACGCGGCGTTGGCGGAGCAACGGACAGCGGTTGCCAATTGGCGCGCGGTGCTGGGGGAGTTGAAGACGACCACGACCGGCCTGGACGAGAGCCTGCAACGCTATCGCTCCGATCTCCTGTCACTGGGAACCAGTGTCTCGGCACTGCACGCCAGGGCTCGGTCGCTGGAGGAATGGGCGGACGGTCTGGCGGCGGCGGAATAAAGAATTTTCGATATTGCGTGACGTGCCTTCGGCTGCTTCGTTGCGGCCGGAGGAGTTTTTCACATGTCCCAAGCCGCACTGATCCAACGCCTGCGTCAGGCCCGTGTTGTTCCCGTTGTGCGCACCAGTTCGGCGGATCACGCCGCCACCGCTGTCGAGTGGTTGCGGGCGGCCGGCATTCGAATATTCGAGATCACCATGACGATTCCCGGCGCGGTCGCGCTGATCGGTCAGTTGTCGCGTGATCCCGATCTGTTGATCGGTGCCGGCACCGTGCCTGACGCCGCGACAGCGCGGGCCTGTCTGGATGCGGGTGCCCGGTTCTTGGTGGCACCCTGGGTCGATCCGGCTTTGTCCGAACCCTGCCGAGCGGTGGGGGCCGCGCTGATGCTGGGCGCGCTGACGCCGACCGAAGTCCGGGCCGCCCTGGCCGCCGGCGCCGATGTTGTTAAAGTGTTTCCGGCATCCTCGGCCGGTGGCCCGGGACATATCAAGGCGTTGGTCAGCGTGTTTCCCGGCGTGGCGTTCTGCCCGACCGGCGGGGTGGAGCCGGGGAATGTCGCGGCGTATCTGTCCGCCGGTGCCGCGTTTGTGGGCATGGGCGGCGCGCTGGTGGATGAAAAGCGTATCGCCGCCGGAGACCGGGCCGCGATCGAGGCGGCCGCGAAGGCCGTGCTGCCGTGAGCGTCGATCTGCTATGCATGGGGGAGCCCATGCTGGAGTTCAACCAGTTGCCGCCCGGCGCCGATGGGTCGCGGCATTATCTGGAAGGACATGGCGGCGATACCTCTAATGCCGCGATTGCGGCGGCCAGGGCAGGGGCCTCGGTGGGCATGATCACGGCGCTGGGTCGGGACATGCCGGGCGATAGTTTTATGCGGCTGTGGGCGCGAGAGGGTGTGGATACGGCCTGCGTGCTGCGGACTGATCGTTACAAAACCGGCATTTATTTCGTCACTCACGACGACACAGGGCATCACTTCCAGCACTATCGCGCCGGTTCGGCGGCCGCGATGTACGCGGTTTCAGATGTGCCGGTCGCGGCGATCAAACAGGCGCGGATGCTGTACCTCTCGGGGATCAGCCAGGGGATTTCCGGCAGCGCGTGCGATGCGGTGTTCGCGGCGATCGATGGGGCGGTGCGGAATGGGGTGAAGGTTGCCTACGATACCAATTACCGGCCCGGATTGTGGCCGCCGGCGCGGGCGGCGGCGGTTATGCATGCGGCGATGGCGCAGGCCGATTACGCGATGCCCGGGGAGGAAGATGTACGGGTTTTGACCGGCCTGACCGATCCTGACGCGATGCTGGATTTTTACCTGCGGCTTGGCTCGAAAGTGGTGCTGCTGAAGATGGGTTCGGAAGGCGCATATCTGGGAACGGCGGATGCCAGGGTGCGCATTCCCGCGCATCGGGTCGTGCCGGTGGACGCCACCGGTGCCGGCGACACATTTTGTGGATCGTTTCTGGCCCGGATTTTGGCGGGTGACGGGCCGGAGGCGGCGGCGCGGTATGCCTGCGTGGCGGCGGCTTTGAAATGTTTGGGGTATGGGGCGGTTGGACCGATCCCAACGGCAGCAGCGGTAACGGCTGCACTGACGGCGCAATAGCGACGGCGGATTCACGTTCCGGGACCACTCGGCGGCATGAACGGGTTCGTGCGGGCAACCCGTTGCGGACCTGGAAAAGGTTGGATGGCAGAGCGGCGCGTCTTTTACGCGTCCGGGCCGTTGCTCACCCATTTAACCGGAAGATCGAGTGCCTCGGCCTGTTCCTCGACCCATTGACGGGCCTCATCCGGGGAGGAGCAGAGCTGCATGGCGGGCTTGCGGCCCATGAAATCCTGGTAAGCGCCCGGCAGTGCGCCTTCTCCGACAAAGGCGGCCACGAATTGGTCGGTGCTGTTCGGTTTGATCCAGGCGAGGAGACTACCATGTGGCTTCATGAGATCGGTGTGCCCTGATGTATGACCCGATCGGTATAGACCTCTGGTCAGGTTGTCGAGGGGTGTCACGCGATTGACTTGCGCGGAGGTGCCGCGAATGAGGATGTCTCGCGCCGACTTTATCGCATGGCGCGGTGGCTGAGGCTTTGTGTTGTCGTCAGCACGATAGCCGTGCTTGCAGCCGTTTGGTCACATCGGCGCTTCCTGTGACGATGGGGTCACGCGCCGCCAATCTCCAGGAGCGATTCGCTGTTATTTCGTGGTGAGAAGATGTCCGCCGCCGAAACGGGACGCCAACGCCCTGATCAATGCCTGCTCCGCGGTGGAAAGCGCGGAAACTTCGACATGCCGCCAATTCGCCTCGTAGAGGCCCAGCGCCTCTGAGCCGGTAATCGGCCGTGAGGGATCCCGGTTCCACGCGAGGCGGGCCAGTTCCGGGTAGTCGGCAGGAATAACGGTGTCGATGCCTTCCATGCCCAAATCATAACAGGAACCGCGTCAGGCTGGAAGGAACAGGCGCGTCCGCCTAATCCTGCGCGAATTCGCCCGATTTGCCGCCGGCCTTGTGGGTCACCCGCAGGCCCTCGATCCGCATCGACCGGTCCACGGCCTTGCACATATCGTACACCGTCAGCGCCGCGATGCTGGCTGCCGTCAGCGCCTCCATCTCCACCCCGGTCTGACCGGTGGTGCGAACGGTGGCGGTGATCTCCACCGCGTTTGCCGCCGCATCGGCTTCCAGATCGACCTTGACCGACGCAATCGGCAGCGGGTGGCACAGCGGGATCAGGTCGGAGGTCCGCTTGGCACCCATGATTCCGGCCAGCCGCGCAACGCCGAGCACGTCGCCCTTCTTGGCGGAGCCCTGTTGGATCATCGCCAGCGTGGCCGGTTCCATCACCACGCGGGCGCGCGCTGTCGCGGTGCGCGATGTCACCGGCTTGTCCGAGACATCCACCATCGCCGCGTTACCCGATGCGTCGAAATGGGTGAATGCGCTCATCCGGGCGCCCCGTCACCGAGCAGCTCGCGGACGGCGGCTTCGACGTCGTCCTGGCGCATCAGGCTTTCGCCCACGAGGTAACAATTGGGACCCACCGCCGCCAACCGCTGCAGGTCAGCGGTGTTGCGGATACCGCTTTCGGCGATCAGGAAGCGATCAGGCGGCACCAGCGGCGCCAGTTCCTCTGTTACCGCAAGATCGGTCTTTAACGTCTTGAGATTACGGTTATTGATGCCGATCAACGACGTTTCCAGCAGCAGCGCCCGCTCCAGTTCCTCCTGGTTATGCACCTCGACCAGAACGTCCAGATCAAGGCTCATGGCCACCTGTTCCAGCTCGCGCGCCTGCGCGTCGGTCAGCGCCGCCATGATCAGCAGAATGCAATCCGCCCCCATCGCCCGGCTTTCGTACACCTGCCACGGATCGAGCATGAAATCCTTCCGCAACACCGGCAGCGTCACCGCCGATCGGGCTGCCTTCAGATGGTCAGGATCGCCCTGGAAATGCGTGCGTTCGGTCAGCACGGACAGGCAGGTCGCCCCGCCCGCCGCGTATGCCCTCGCCAACGCCGGCGGATCGAAATCCGGACGGATCAGGCCGCCGGAGGGCGACGCCTTCTTGATCTCCGCGATCAGCCCGTAATGTCCGGCGATCGCGGCCTGCTTCAGCGCATAGCCGAACCCGCGGGTGGCTTCGTGGCGGGCCGAAATCTCCGACCGCAACGCGTCGATGCCGCGCGTGGCTTTGCGCACCGCCACGTCCGCAAGCACATCGGCGCTGATTGTCGCGAGCACATCCGGCATCGCGTCGTCCTGGTCGGCCATCTGATATTCCTGGCTTTAAGCTACGGTTACAGCGCTGACCCGCCGCAGGGTCTCCAACGCGGCGAAGGCGGCGCCGGATGCAATCGAATTCCGCGCGAGGGACACGCCCTCGCGCAAATCTCCGGCTTGTCCGGCCACGATCGACGCGGCGGCGGCATTCAGCAACACGGTGTCGCGGTAGGCGCCCGGCGCGCCCTGGAGGACGGCTTCCAGCGCTGTGGCATTGAAACCGGAGTCGCCGCCCTGAATCGCCGTGATGGGGGAGCGAGTCAGGCCGGCATCCTCGGGGTCCACGACAAAGCTGGTGATCGAGCCGTGGCTCAGCGCCGTGACCTGGTTGGGGCCGGCGACGGTGAGTTCATCCAGGCCCATGCCATGCACGATCCAGGCGGCGTCATGCCCCAAAGCGGCCAGCGTTTCCGCCATCGGCAGCGTCCAGTCGGGGGAGAATACACCGGTCAACTGCCGTTTCACCCGCCCCGGATTGGCCAGGGGACCCAGCAGATTGAAGATCGTGCGGGTGCCAAGCTCGACGCGCGGGCCGGCGGCGTGGCGCATCGACGGGTGATGGCGCGGGGCGAACAGGAAAACGCAACCGGCCTCGGCCAGGATCGACGACAGCGAACCGATCGGCGCGTCCAGGTTGACCCCGAGTGCGGTCAACACATCGGCGCCGCCGGTGCGCGACGACAGCGCTCGGTTGCCGTGCTTCGCCACCGGAATGCCGCAGCCGGCAATAACAAACGTTACCGCGGTGGACACGTTCAGGGTGCCCGCTCCGTCGCCGCCGGTGCCGCACACGTCGATCGCGCCCGCAGGCGCCTCGATCGCCGTCATCCGCGCCCGCATGGCCCGGACGGCGCCGGTGATTTCGGAAACGGTCTCGCCGCGGATGCGCATGGCCATCAGCAGGGCGCCGATCTGGGCGGGGGTGGCCTCTCCGGACATGATGATGTCGAAGGCGTCTTCGGCCTGGTCAGCGGTCAGGGTCTCGCCGGCGGCCAGTCGGGCGATGGTGGGTTTCAGGTTGGCGGACATGGCTCAGGCCGCTTTGGCGGGGGCGTTGGTGCCGCGCGCCAGGGCCAGGAAGTTCGACAGGATGGTGTGGCCGTGCTCGCTGGCGATGCTCTCCGGATGGAACTGCACGCCGTAGATCGGCAGGGTGCGGTGGTGCATCGCCATGATCAGGCCGTCATCGGTCCAGGCGGTGGCGACGAGCGTGTCCGGTAGCGTGTCCCGTTCGACGATCAGGCTGTGGTAGCGGGTGGCGCGGAAGGGCGAGGGAATGCCGGCCAGGATGTCGGTGCCGGCGTGGGTGATATTCGCGACCTTGCCATGCATCGGTTCGGGCGCGCGGATGACGTTGCCGCCGAAGGCCTGGCCGATCGCCTGGTGGCCGAGGCACACGCCAAACAGCGGGATCTTGCCGGCGGCGGCGGCGATCAGGTCGAGGCAGATACCGGCGTCGGTCGGGGTGCAGGGACCGGGTGAGAGCACGATCGCCTCCGGCTGCATTGCCATCGCGTCGGCGACCGACAGTTTGTCGTTGCGCCATACCTCACACTGAGCGCCCACGTCGCCCAGGAAGTGATACAGGTTGAAGGTAAAGCTGTCGTAGTTGTCGATGAGAAGGATCATGGTGGCGCATCTTTGGTCCGCCGCCGCGCGGCGGTCAATCGGGGTCTGTCACGGGGCAACGGCCCGGGCGATTCTTCGCCAAATTCGACACCCTTCACCAGCCGCGCGAGGTCGGGGGTTTTCCTGCCCGGGTCGCCGTCCATGCGGCATAGTGCGTTTCAAGCTCCGGCGGCAGGGACGCTTCAAAGGCGGAGTCCAGCGGGAAATGCGGCATGGCATCGGCAACCACATCCAACAGCACCATTCCCTGGCGGGCATCCTTGGGCCGTTTCAACGGATTGCGTTTGTCCTGTGCCGCCATCCAGAGCTTTTGAAGCGCAAACCAACGCGGGTCGGGAACCACCAACCGCGCCGGGGACCCATCACGGGCCACGACCGTTCGGCTGACTATCGTTCCGTTCAGCAGCCACTCCTGTTCCGGTAATGAATGCGGACGGGGTCTATCTCGTCTCCCTAATCCGCCCACCCTGGATGGGGCGATCAAAATTTCGACTTCGTAGGCTTTGGCGTTGCGCGCCTGAAACGGGCGCTCCGAGTTCACAGTGTAAGTCGCATCGACCGCGTGGAGCATGTCCCATATCGGAACGCCTGCCGCGTCGTCTTGCGGTGTGGCGGAGGCTGGTGCGACCCAGGACAGGTCGAAATCCTCCGTCTCATCGGGGGCGTCGAACCGGCCGGCTGCTTCAATGGCATAGGCGGCCATCGCATTCGTCCCGACCACCAGCAGATGTGAGCCGAGCAATGAACGGCGATCGGCCTCGCGCAAAATGGCGGCGGCTTCGGACGGGATCATGGGCAGGCGGAGTGCCCGGTATAGTCGTCCGCTTTCGGCCAGCCGATCCGCACTTCCGTCTCGCCGGTTGTCTGCCTCTTGCCGATGCTGTCGATAGTCCGCGAGCCTGGCCTCGGTTTCGGGGGAGCGTAGTCCGATGCACTTGCCGTTCCCCACGCGATCACGGATTTCGTAAAGGTATTCGCGTCCGGCGGATTTTTTCCACCGCATGCCGTAGGGGAGGACAGCCAACCGCCTTTCGGCCTCGATCCAGACCTCGTACTGTTGTTCCAGATTGATGAGCAGGCGCAGTTGCTCATCGGAGAACGGGATTACAGGTTCGGACATAGGCGGTTTGTCCTGCAAATTGAGTATTTCTATAAATGAAGGACAAATCGTTCTATGTCAACAATCTAGGATCGAAGATTAGGCCGTGAGAGCGGGCGGCACGAACTGGCGAGGGGATGTCGGTGTCAGGCAGATGCCCGCTCCGTAGGACGCTTCCACCCAACAAAAAGATATCGATCGATTGACATTATCCCATCGTCCGCCCATGTCTTCCCCGTCCATAGATGAGGTCAACCGGTGTCCACCGTCGTCAGTCATGCCCGGCGAGGCTCTCAGCAACGCGGCGATGACGCGCGCCGCCGTCTGTTGGACGCCGGGTTGGAACTTTTCGCCAAGGACGGCTTTGAGGGCACCAGCACGCGCGCCCTCGCCGAGAAGGCGGGCGTCAATCTTCCGGCGATCCCATATTATTTCGGCAGCAAGGAAGGCCTCTACCGCGCCATCGTCGATGAGATCGTTCATTACATGGACGAGCATCTTGGCCCGCTGTCTGATCGGATCAACACTGAGCTGAGGGCGGGCGAAACCTCGCGCGGGGTTTTGGTCGATCTACTTTGCGACGTGCTGCATGTCCTCGTCGCCCTGATGCTCGATGATGAGCAGGCGCGCAATCGCGACAACCGGCAGAAATTTTTCGCGCGCATGGAAGTCGAACCCGATGCCGCGTTTGAAGTCCTGCAGGCCGCGATGATCCGCAACGTCTTCGCCCCCTGTTGTGACATTATCAGCCGCTTGACGAACCGCCCGGCCGACCACGAGCAGGTACTCCTGCGCACCATGACCATCATCGGTCAGGTCAAAATATTCTGCGGCTGGGGCACCACCGGCCTGCTGCATTGGAACACCATCACCGACGAGCGTGTGCGGGCCGCTCAGGCTGTCATCCGCGACCATGTCGAAGCCATCTTCGCGAGCCACCTGTCATGACCCGTCTGCCGCTGATCGCCCTCGCCGTCACTCTGGCCGGGTGCGAGGTCGGTCCCGACTTCCAGGCCCCGGCCGCCCCGGGGGATACAGGCTACACGCCACTGCCGGTCAGGACCGCATCCGCCAACACGCCGGGTGGCGCGGCGCAGCGCTTCGTGACCGGCAAGGACATTCCGGGTGAGTGGTGGGCGCTGTTCCACTCCGAACCGCTGGACCACCTGGTCCGTCAGGCACTGGCCGCCAATCCGGATCTCGACGCCGCCAGGGCCGCGCTGCGTCAGGCGCAAGAGAACCTGTATGCCGGGCAGGGATCGCTGTTTCCAACCGCCAGTGCCAGCCTGCAGCCGCAACGCGCGCTGATCTCCGGTGCATCGCTGGGCGAACCCAAGCTCCACGAAACGCTGAGCGTCGTCACCGGCAACCTGAACATCGCCTACGCACCCGATGTCTTCGGCGGCACCCGCCGGCAGATCGAATCGCTCGGTGCGCAAGTGGATTATCAGCGCTTCGAACTGGAAGCCGCTTATCTCACCCTGACCTCGAACGTCGTCGTCGCCGCCGTGCAGGAGGCATCCCTGCGCGGCCAGATCTCCGCCACACAGGACATTATTAACGACCAGCAACGGGGGTTGGACCTCGTCCGCAGCCGTTTCGGGTTAGGCGGGGCCTCTAGGGCGGACGTTTTGAGCCAGGAAGCCGCGCTCGCCCAAACCAAAGCGAGTCTGCCGCCGCTCAAACACCAACTGGCGCAGACCCGGGATCAACTCACCGCTCTGGCCGGACAGCTTCCGAGCCACGAGATCAGCCAGACTTTTGACCTGACCGGCCTGGTCTTGCCGGAAGAATTACCGGTGACCATTCCGTCCCGGCTGATCGAGCAACGTCCCGACGTCCAGGCCGCCGAGGCGCAACTGCACGCCGCCTCCGCCCAGATCGGCGTCGCCACGGCGAACCAACTGCCGCAGTTCAGCATCGGTGCGGCGGCCGGCTCCGCCGCCACCGGATTCGGCACCCTGTTCAACGCGGCCTCCGGCACCTGGTCGATCACCGGCGGGGTCACGCAGTCCTTGTTCGATGCCGGCACGCTGCTGCACCGGAAGCGCGCGACCGTCGCCGCCTTCGAGCAAACCGCCGCGCAGTATCGAAGCACCGTCATCAAGGCCTGCCAGAACGTCGCCGACGCGCTGCACGCGCTGGAGACCGACGCCGACGCCCTGGCGGCCCAAAGCGCGGCGGAGCGTTCCGCCTTCACCAGCCTCGACCTGTCGCGGCGGCAATACGGCTTCGGCGCGATCGATTACCTCACGTTGTTGAATGCCCAGCGTACCTGGCAACAGGCGAGAGTCAGTCTCGTCCAGGCCGAGGCCGCCCGCTACGCCGACACCGCCGCGCTGTTCCAGGCGCTCGGTGGCGGCTGGTGGCACCGCATCGACGTCGCCAACACCACACAAACGCCCTGACGGAGTCGCACCTTCATGATCAAGCGTATGATCGTCATGCTGGCCGGAGTTGGCATCGTTCTTGGCGCCTTCTTCTGGTTCCAGAATTTCAAGGCCGGGATCATCAAGGGCGTCATGGCGTCGATGGCCAACCCGCCGCAGACGGTGTCCGCCACGACCGCGGCGCCACAGGACTGGCAATCGCATATCCAGGCCGTCGGCACCCTGCGGGCGGTGAACGGTGCCGACCTGTCGTTGGAAGTGGCCGGCGTCGTGGATCAGATCGACTTCAAGTCGGGTGACGACGTTAAGGCCGGCACCGTGCTGCTGCGCCTGCGGTCAGACGACGACATCGCCAAACTGCACGCCTTGCAGGCCAGTGCCGATCTCGCCCGGGTGACCTTCGATCGCGACACCAAACAATACAAAGCCCAGGCGATCAGCCAGGCCATCGTCGATTCCGACCGCTTCAACCTGAAGAACGCCGTCGCCATGGCCGAACAGCAACAGGCCATGGTGGACAAGAAGGTGCTCAAGGCGCCCTTCGATGGACATCTGGGTATCCGATCGGTGGATTTGGGGCAGTTCCTGAATCCGGGAACGGCGGTGGTCACGCTCCAGGCGCTGGATCCCATTTTCATGGATTTCTATCTGCCGCAGCAATCGCTGGATCAGATCAAGATCGGCCAGACCGTCGCGGTTCGGATTGATACCTATGCCGGGCAAAAATTCGCGGGCCAGATCATTGCCATCAGCCCGCTCGTCGATGCCAGCTCGCGCAACGTCATGGTTCGTGCCTCGCTGGCAAATCCGGATCATCGCCTGCTCCCCGGCATGTACGCGACCGTGGAACTCGATATCGGCAACCCGGAGGCGTTTGTGACGCTGCCGCAGACCGCGATTACGTACAATCCATACGGCAGCACCGTCTTCCTGGTGAAGCAGAACGGTAACGCCCGTTCGGTTGAGCAGAGCTTCGTCACCACCGGCGCCACACGCGGCGATCAGGTTGCTGTCCTGACCGGCGTGAAGGCCGGCGACACGGTCGTTACCTCCGGTCAGGTGAAACTCCGCAACGGCTCTCCGGTGATGATCGACAACGCCGTGCAGCCGGCATCCGACGCCACTCCGCCGCGAACCGACCATTAGGGGAGGGGACCCGCCATGCGTTTCACCGATATCTTCATTCGCCGCCCGGTCCTCGCCTCAGTGGTCAGCCTGTTGATCCTGGTGCTGGGGCTGCGTGCGCTGGGCACGTTGCAGGTTCTGCAATACCCGAAAACCCAGAACGCTATTGTTACCATCAACACGATCTATTATGGCGCCGACCCCAACGTCGTCGCCGGCTTCATCACCACGCCGCTGGAAAATGCCGTCGCCCAGGCCAATGGCATCGACTACATGACCTCGACCAGCACCCAGGGCGTCAGCACCATCATGGTGTATCTGCGCCTGAACTACGACCCGGACAAAGCGTTGACCGAGATCAACACCAAGATCAGTTCGGTGATGAATCAGCTTCCTCCCGGAACGCTGCAGCCGGCGCTGACCGTTAAAGTCGGCCAGTCCATCGACGCCATGTATATTGGCTTCAACAGCGACGTTCTCGCCCCGAACCAGATCACCGACTATGTCACCCGCGTCGTGCAACCCAAACTGCAGGCGGTGCCGGGCGTCCAGACCGCCGAGATTCTGGGCGGCAAGAACTTCGCCCTGCGGGCATGGCTCGACCCCGACAAGCTGGCGGCCTACAGCCTTACCGCGGCGGACGTGTCGCAGGCGCTTGCCGCCAACAACTATATCTCCGGTCTCGGCAATACCAAGGGCCAGATGGTCCAGGTTGACCTGACCGCGTCCACCGACCTGCACTCACTGGATCAGTTCCGCGACCTGGTCTTGAAGCAGTCGGGAGACGCCATCGTGCGGCTGAAAGACGTCGCCAATGTGTCGCTGGGCTATGATGATTACGACAGCGCGGTTGGCTTCGACGGCAAGCGGGCGGTCTATATCGGCATCCAGGTCGCCCCCGCCGCCAACCTGCTGGATGTCATCAAGGGGGTGCGCGATATTTTTCCCGCCATCCAGGCGCAACTGCCGACCGGCCTGGGCGGCCAGATCGTTTACGACTCCACGAATTTCGTCAGCAGCGCGATCAACGAGGTGGTCCGCACTTTGTTGGAAGCCTTGGCTATCGTAACCGCGGTCGTCTTCCTCTTCCTCGGCTCCCCCCGTTCGGTGCTGATCCCGGTCATCGCGATTCCGCTGTCCCTGATTGGCACCTTCACGCTGATGCTGATGTTCGGCTTTTCCGTCAACCTGCTGACGCTGCTGGCGCTGGTGCTGGCCATCGGCCTTGTCGTGGACGACGCCATCATCGTGGTGGAGAACGTCAATCGCCATCTTGAAGACGGTATGAAACCTGTTCCAGCCGCGGTTCAGGCGGCGCGGGAGCTCGGCGGCCCAATCATTGCCATGACGGTCGTCCTGATCGCCGTTTATGTTCCGATCGGTTTCCAGGGCGGCCTGACCGGCGCCCTGTTCACCGAGTTCGCCTTCACCCTCGTTGGCGCCGTCACCGTGTCCGCGGTGATCGCCCTGACGCTGTCGCCGATGATGAGTTCTCGTTTGCTCCGCCCGCACCAGGACGTTGGCCCCCGGGAGCGCCGCCTGATTGGTTTCATCGACCGGACGTTCGAGCGCCTGCACCGCCGCTATATCCGCTGGCTGCGCGGCAGTCTGAACTTTCTGCCCGTCACCTCGGTGTTTGCGCTGCTGATCCTCGGCAGCATCTACTTCCTTTATAGCAGCGCAACGAGTGAACTCACGCCGGAGGAAGACCAGGGCATCGTCATCACCGCCGCGACCATGGCGCCGAACGCCACGCTGCAACAGCGGGAGCTGTATGACCGGCAGATTTACGAAACGTTCGCCGGTTTCCCGGAGACGGATCACGTCTTTCAGCTTGATATGCCGGGCCAGGATATCGCGGGTATGGTGATGAAGCCCTGGGACCAGCGCACCCGTACGGCCAAGGTGCTGCAACAGGGTGTGCAACAGAAGCTGGCGGGCATTGCCGGTGCTCAGGTCGTTGCGTTCCAGCCGCCTGCTCTACCGGGCAGTCAGGGCCTGCCGATCCAGTTTATCATTGGCAGCACGGAGCCTTTCTCGAACATCAACGACGCGGCACAGACATTTCTGCACGATGTTCAGAGCAGCGGTCTGTTCATGTTCGTCAGCACCGATCTGCGCATGGACAAACCGCAGACCATTGTTGAAATTGATCGCGGCAAGGCGGCCCTGCTGGGCCTGAAAATGAGCGATATCGGTTCGGCGATGAGCGCCATGCTCGGCGGCGGATACGTGAATTACTTCGGGCTGGACGGACGTTCGTACAAGGTCATCCCGCAAGTGCAGCAGCAATTCCGCCTCAATGCGAGCCAGTTGTTGGACTACCACATCCGCACGGCCAGCGGCGCCTCGGTGCCGCTGTCCACCGTTGCCAGCCTGCACACCCTGACCGCCCCGGAGTCACTGAACCACTTCCAGCAGATTAATGACGCGATGATCCAGGGCGTGCCCGCCCCCGGCGTAGCCATGGGCACTATCGTAACTTATCTGCAGGATCTGGCCGCGAAGGATCTGCCGCAAGGCTATTCGATCGACTATGGCGGTCTCACACGGCAATACGTGCAGGAATCCGGCGGCTTCGTGATGACCTTCACGTTCGCGCTGATCATCATCTATTTGTCGCTGGCGGCGCTGTTCGAAAGCTTCCGCGACCCGTTTATCATTCTCGTTTCGGTGCCTATGTCGATCGCCGGCGCGTTGTTCTTCGTCGGCCTTGGTCTTGGGGGCGCCAGCCTGAACATTTACACCGAGGTCGGTCTCGTCACGCTGATGGGCCTGATCAGCAAGCATGGCATTCTGATCGTCGAGTTCGCCAACAATCTCCAGAAGGAAGGCGTGTCCCGGCGGGTCGCGATCGAGCAGGCCGCTTCCATCCGCCTCCGCCCGATCCTGATGACCACCGCGGCCATGGTGCTCGGCGTCGTGCCACTGATCACCGCTTCCGGGGCCGGTGCGGTTTCTCGCTTCAACATGGGGTTAGTAATCGCCACCGGCCTTTCGATCGGCACGCTGTTCACGCTATTCGTGGTGCCGGCCGTCTATATGTTGATCGCTGAAGACCACAGCCGCCAACACGCCGAACAGCCGGTGCCCGCGGAGTAATGCCAGCCCCTTTTGGGGCCGCCTCTGACAATACCTTCGCACCAACGTCATGGCCCGGCTTGTCCGGGCCACCTATGCCCTGATGGTGCCGCTATAGGTGCCCCGGACAAGCCGGGCCATGACGATGAGGGGCGAGCGTCGGCATCAACGCCGATGCGTATTACCAGCCGCCGGCCAAAGTCGCCTGCACCGTCTGCATGGCGATCACCGCCATGATGGGAATCGCCTCCAACGGTGAATCGCCCGCCAACCCATGCGCCACCAGCACCAGATCCCGGGATTTGGCGCGCAGTTTGGTGTCCGTGGCGGCCGCATACCATTTGGCCATCATCAGGAAGCGTTCCGCCCAATCGGCACGTTTCGACGGCAATACCTTTGTCAGGACCAGTCCGGTCATGCCCAATTTATCGGAGCGCGGCAGGCCGGCCAGGGCCTTCTTCACCTCGGGCCCATCCTCAAAATAGGACGAAAAAGAGTCGCCCTGCGTCATCCACTCCAGTCCGCGCGCGTATCCGGCAGCGATGCCGGCCGCCGAACGATCCGCCGGGTCCAGGGCTTCGAACATGCTGGCAGCCTCGTCCGATACATCCAACTGGCGGTCTTTCCATTCCGAACCACCGAGCAGCTCGGCCAATTCCAGCAGGGCGGCGGGGGGAACCGCACCACGCGCGACCGACGTGCCCAGCGCATGCTGTACCAGCGTATCGACGAAGGACCGGTCAACGCGGGTGCAGGCGGCCTCCATCTGCGCCTCTTTCAGCAGCTTGGTAATCTTGCCGCGCGACACCTCCAGATCGATCCAGGTGTCGATCACGCCGACGCCAAACCGTACCAGAATGCCGGCGAACAGCCCCTTTTTGCCGGAGCGGCTGGCGGCGAAGACATTCTGCGCGCCCGATCCGTCGATGGTGGAGGCGTAGAATTCCAGATCGGTTGCGGCCGCGGGCCATGCGCCGGTTTCCGTTCCGGCCACCCTGGCTTTACGAATCGCCGCGTCGAGCGCCGCGCGATCACCAGTCGGCAACCAGTTGCGCAGGGCAATGGCCCGCCGCAAGGTGTCCGGTGACAGCGTATTCGGGTGTGCGGTTTGCTCCAGCGCCCGGGCCGCGTCGGAACGGACCTCGGAGTCGTCATCCAGCAGCATGTACGGCACGGCGTCACGGAGGACCGCGTGCGGCGACAACGCCAACTCGGTCGCCATGAAGCCGCGTAATGCTGTCGGCAGCACCGCGCCGGCATTTTGCAGCGCGGAGATCACGTCGAACGGCGACGTGACCATGTGCGCCAGTTCGTCCATGAAGCCGCGCAGGGTGCGCATCATCATTTCGGGCGGCGCACCGTCCGCATCGGGTTTGAAGCCCGAGTCGGCCAGCGCGGTCGCGACGATGTCCGATACCGGAACGCGGGCCTCGGTCAGGGCACCGCACATCATGAACCAGTCATTTTGCGGAACGGCGCTGTCCTTGCCGAGGGCAATCAGCCGCTGCTGATAGGCGCCCAACATCTCATCCGCCCATTCCCAGCCGCGATCCTGGCGGTAGCGGACGAATTCCAGCGCCAGCGCCAGCATCATCTGGTAGCCAAGAACCAGCTTTTCATCGCGTTTCGGCGCGCCCACGGCAGCAACCAACTGGTCGGTGATCACCGGCAGGACCTGTGGCGTCTGTTCCAGCCAGGAGCGGTCTTCGTCGTTGATGTCGGGTTCCCGGGCGCGGGCGATGCGCTTGGCAATTGCCTTCACACGGTTGCGATCGATGCTGGTGGCGTCCGGCGGCTCCGTCGGATCATCGCCGATCAGCGGCGATTCGTCGTCGTCGTCCTCCTCCATCGATTCCATGAAGCCGGCGAATTCCTCATCGTCCAGCGGGCCTTCGATTTCCTGGATCAACATCTCGACGCCGATTTCAACGTCTTCCAGGTCGCCTTTCAGGGCGGTCACCTTGGCTGGCTCCAGGGTTTCGTTTTCGAAACTCCAGGTGCCTTCCACGGTCGCGTCGAAATCCGGGTGTTGGATTACCACGCGGAATTGGGTCCAGTTCCGCAGCGCCTCGATGCGCAGGGTCGCTTCGCCCTCGTCCGTGTCGATCGTCGATTCGTCCAGCAGAACGCTGCCTGACCCGGTTGGCCGGTTCTTCGACAGCTTCAGCTTGTATTCCTGTTCTTTATCCTCGTCGAAAAAGAAGTCGCTGAGCAACATCTCCGCGAGCAGGAACAGCGACTCGTCGATTTCCGCCCGAATCGGGTCGGTTGCCGGCGTGGTTGGTTTGGCCATGGTCTGCTCCCCTTAATCGACCAGGGACGCCAACTCCGCCCGTAAAGCGGGAATGCCGTCGCCGGTGTCGCTACTCGTCGTCAGTATGCGCGGAAACGCAGCGGCATGCGAGCGGGTGAGGGCGTCGGTCTCCCGGATCTTGCGCTCCAAAGCGGCGGGTTTCACGGCATCGGTTTTCGTGAGGATGATCTGGAAGGTCACGGCTGCGCGATCCAGTAGCTCCATCACGTCGTGATCAGCCTGTTTGAACTCGATCCTGGCATCCATCAGCAGCATCACGCGGATCAGGGTAGGCCGGCCACGCAGGTATTCGAACATCATGCCCTGCCAGTCGGCCTTGATGTCCTTCGATGCGCGCGCGTAGCCATAGCCCGGCATATCCACCAGGGTCAGCCGGTCGCCGAGGTTGAAGAAGTTCAACTGCCGGGTGCGGCCCGGTTCCGACGATGTGCGGGCCAGCGAATTACGCCCGGTCAGGGCGTTCAGCAAAGACGATTTGCCGACGTTGGAGCGGCCGGCGAACGCGATCTCGGTGCCGCGCAGCGGTGGCAGTTGGTCCAGTTTTTGGGCGCCAAAGAAGAATTGGCACTCCGCCGCGAACAGCAGCCGGCCCTTTTCGAGCGCGGCTGCTTCTTCTTCCGGCGTTAGGTTCGGGCCAGCGACGGTTTCGCCAAATGGGTTCGGCGTTGAATCAGCCATTGTTGTCCAATCGACAGCGTGTTGTTCCAGGACCAGTAGATGATCAGGCCGGCTGGGAACTTCGCCATCATGAAGGTGAAAATGATGGGCATGAACTGGAACAGCTTGGCCTGCACCGGATCGGGCGGCGGCGGATTCAGTTTCTGCTGCAGGAACATGGTGACGCCCATGATCAGCGGCCAGAGGCCCATATGCAGCAGTGGGAGATAGGCGGACGGGTCGAACGGGATCAGCCCGAACAGGTTGAAGATGTTGGTCGGATCGACCTGCGAAAGGTCATGAATCCAGCCGAAGAAGGGCGCCTGCCGCATCTCGATGGTGACGAAAATCACCTTATACAGCGAGAAGAACACCGGGATCTGCACGACCATGGGCAGACAGCCGGAGGCGGGATTCACCTTCTCCGTCCGGTACAGGCCCATCATCTCGGACTGCATTTTCTGCGGATCGTCCTTCAGACGTTCGCGCAAGGCGGTCATCTTCGGCGCCAGCAGCTTCATCTTGCTCATGGAGCGGTAGGAGTAGTTGGCGAGCGGGAAGAACAGCGCCTTGACGGCCACGGTGAACACCATGATCGCGAGGCCGAAGTTGCCGATCTGCGCGTTCAACCAATCGATCGCCTGGAAGATCGGCCGCGTCAGGAAGAAGAACCAACCCCAGTCCACCGCGTAGTCGAACATCGGGATGTGCAACTGCGCTTCATATTGCTGTAGCAGCGTCACCACCTTGGCGCCGGCAAACATATGGCTGATCGTGGTGACATCGCCGTTCGCGGGCGCCGTCAGCGTGTCGGTGGAGATATAATCGACCTGATAATGGTCGCCATGGTCGTCCACATGCCGGAAATTGACCTTGGACGGGATGGCCTGGTCCGGGATCAGCGAGGTCAGCCAATATTTGTCGGTGATGCCCGCCCAGCCACCGGTCGTGGTCGCGTCGTAGGCGAGGCCGGCCCTCTTATCGCCCTCGGATTTGGCCTTGTCGTAGGAGGTTTCCTGCAACGTGCCATCGACGACACCCAGCAGCCCCTCGAACAGGACGTAGTAGCCGGAGACTTCGGGCTTGGTGTCGCGGCGGATGCGCGACCAGGGGAACAATTTCACTGGTTGGCCGGTGGCATTCCTCACCGTCTGGCTGACCGCGAACATGTAGTCATCGTCGATCGACATGCCGATCTGGAACGTCACGCCGGCGCCGTTGTCCCAGGACAGAGTGACCGGTTTGCCGGACGACAGCGAATCCGACGATGCTTTCCAGACCGTGTCGTTGTCCGGCAGCTTGATGGTCTCGCCGGCGGGGGCGGTCCAGCCGTACTGAATGTAGTAAGGATGCTCACTCGACCGGGGCTCCAGCAGGCGCACCAGCGGCGAATCGGTGGAAACCTGTTCGTGGTAGGTCCGCAGCACCAGGTCATCCAGCTTGGCGCCAAGCAGATTGATCGAACCCTCCAGCTTCGGCGCGGCAATCCTGACGCGCGGCACATTCCTGGCCTCGGTGGCCGGGGCAGGCGGCACGGCGGCACCGGGCGTGCCGGCAGCCTGCTGGGCGTCAATCGTCTGAGCGATCTGCTGCGGTGGCGGTTTCGGTAGATGCGGGGCAACCAGTGTCTGGAAGCCCAGCAAAATCGCCAGCGATACCGCGATCGCCAGGAAAAGCCGTTTCTGGTCCATCAATGCCCCATTTTCGGGCCGGTCCCGGGCACGGGATCGACTCCACCTTCGTTCCATGGATTGCAGCGCAGGATACGCTTCGCTGCCATCGCCGTTCCTCGCGCCGCACCGTGCGTGCGCAGAGCCTCGACGGCGTATTCGCTACAACTTGGCCAAAACCGGCAGTTCGCACCGATGAATGGACGCAGGGTCCACTGATAGACACGCACCGCGGCGATTTCGACCTGAGCCGCACCACTGCTCAGCGCACTGGCGTTGAACGGGCTCGTCATACGCCGGTTTTATCCAGCGCGCGCCTGATATCGCCTTGCAGTGTGATGAAATTCCGCTTGCGGGTGCTGTCGCGGCCGATCAGCACCAGATCGAACCCGGTCACCGGCCGTTCGGCCAGCAACAGACGCGCCGCTTCCTTCAACCGCCTTCGCGTGCGGTTGCGGATAACGGCGTTGCCGACCTTCTTGGTCACGGTAAAACCGAGCCGCGCGGGCCATTGATCGTTGCGAGGCAGCGCCTGAAGCACCACCCCGCCGATCGCCGCCTTCCTGCCTTTTGAGGCAGCGCGCAGGAAATCGGCCCGCTGTTTCAGGCGGTCGGGCTTGCGTTCCGTGCGGAAACCCGTCTGTTCCGTCTTTGCTGGCATCAACGGCGCACCAGCGGTTCGCGATTTAGGCGGATAGCTTCTTGCGGCCCTTGGCACGGCGATTGGCCAGGACGCGGCGACCGCCAACGGTCTCCATGCGGGCGCGAAATCCGTGCCTGTGCTTGCGGACCAGTTTAGACGGTTGATAGGTACGCTTCACGACTACTCTCCGAAACCAATTTGAACGGCGACCCTTGTGGCCGGTTCTTTTACACGCAGTCCGGCGGGGCGCCTGACTCGGCGTCCCGTCGGGAAGGCCAGCTTATATGGATGCCGGCCCGTTGCGTCAATCGCCTCAACGTCCCCGAGCGATCGCCGGGGACACAGTGTGTCCCGAACGTCAGTGACCTTTCCACTCCGGCTTGCGCTTTTCGAAGAATGCGTCGCGGGCTTCTTTGGCGTCGTCGGACTTCGACAGTGCCACCGTCATGCCTTGCTCGAACCGGTACCCGTCGCGCGGCGGCATGTGCATCGTGACGTTCATCGACTGCTTGGCGTAGCGCATCGCCAGCGGGCTTTTGGACGCGATCTCTGTCGCCATCTTCATCGCTGCGGGCATCAACTGCTCCAGCGGCACCGAACATTCGATGACGCCGGTGCGATACAGTTCCTCGGCCGGGACGCGCCAGCCGGTGTAGAACATGCGGCGCGCGCGGGAGCGGCCGAAGAACTGCTGTAGCATCGCGGCACCGCCCATCAGGCCGATGTCGATCTCCGGCATGCCGAACACGGCGTTGTCGGAGGCCAGGATGATGTCGCAGGCGGCGACGAGGCCGAACCCGGCGCCGAGGGCAGGGCCGTTCACCGCGCAGATGACCGGCCTGGCGCATTCGTGGATGGAGTTGAACATTTCGCGGACATAGCGGTTGAACGCCCAGTATTCGCCGGGCGTATCGCCGGTCGGCCGCGCCTTCATGTCGGCGCCGGCCGAGAACATTGTGCCGAAGCCGGTCAGGATCACGACCCGCACGTCGTCGCGGTCGGAGAAACTGTCGAACGCGGCGATGATTTCCTCCCGAAACGCGGTGTTCTGGGCGTTGACCGGCGGCCGGTTCATCACGACGGTGGCGATGAAGTCCTGGACTGTGACCTCGATGAGTTGCGTCATGGTGGTTCCCTCCTGTTCTGTGTTGACAGGGTGGTGCCATAGGTTCGGTTCGGGGTCCAGAAGCGGGGCTGGAAGGTCCGCGCCGGCCGTTCAGCCGGGCTGGGGAGAGTCCCGCGGGCGCCTTACGTGACTTCGCGTGCCCATAGTTCCCAGGGGCGTTGCACCTGGCCGTCGTTGGTTTCGGCGGCCAGGCTCGCCTCGGTTTCGGTTAAGTATTGGACGGGGCCGAGGCGGAGCGCGTCGGCTTGCAGGCGGGCGTTCATTTCCATGTAGATGGCGCGATACACGACCTGTTGCAGCGACGTGCCGACCACCGTGGCGCCGTGGCCGCGCATCAGCGTCGCCGCCGCCTGTCCCAGGCACGCCGCGTGGGCGCACCCCAGCGCCGGGGACCGGATCAGCATGTCGGTCTCGCCGGCGTCGCATCTGATGTCGAAGACGGGCACGCCGGCGCCGAGAAAGCCGCTCATGTGATAAATCGGGCGTAACGGGACGCCGGTGACGCCGAACGGGATGACTGACGGCGAGTGGTGGTGGATCACCGCCATGATGTCGGGGCGAACGCGGTAGATCTCGCTGTGGATGAAGCGTTCCAGATAGGCGCGCGGGGCGTCGGGGGCGACCGGATTGCCGTCGAGGCCGATCTCCATCAGGTCGTCGATGCCGACCAGCGCGGGGGCCATGCTGCGGGCAATGATGAACCGGCCGGTGTTTTCGGGGTCGCGGATACTGACATGGCCGAACCCGTCCACCACGCCGTGTTTCGCCAGGATGTGGTTGGCGATGACGAGATCGTCCCGCGCGGTGGTCATGCGGGGTGCCTTATCAGGTGGTCCAGCATGAACGCGGAAACCTGTTCGGGGAACTGGTCGGAGGGGTAGTGGCCGCCGTTCGGCAGTATTTCGAACTGATATGGGGCGTCGATGTAGGCGCCGGTGCCCGCGGCGGCGGCCCTTCCCACCGTGTCGTCGTTGTCACCCCAGATATACAGGGTGGGGACTTTCGTCGGGCCGACCGGCTCGTGCCGGACGCCGCGGGCGCGATACCAGGCCAGGGCGGCCTCCATCGCCGCCGGGTTGCCGATGACGGACAGGTGGCGTTCGATCGCCTCGGCCGGGACGCCGTTGGCGGTCAGGCGGGTGCGGAGCCATTTCGCGTCGTCGGCCAGATTGTCGGGGCCGGCCGCCGGGTCGAGGAACCGCGTGTGGTGGCCGGAGCGGCGTTTTTGCTCGCCATCCGGCAGCGCCAGTGCCGCGTTGAACGCCAACGGGTGGGGGCGGGAGAGGATGGTCAGGGAGGCCAGTTGATCGGGCGTCTCATCGGCGATCTGCCAGGCAAGGCTGGCGCCCCAGTCATGCCCAACCAAATGGAAGCGGCGGCCGGACGGGTTCAGCGCGGCGGCAATGGCGCGGGCGTCCGACAACAGGTTGTCGATGCGGTAGGCCGGGTGGCCGGTCGGGTCCGGCCTGGCGTTGGGGGCGTAGCCGCGCTGGTTGGGGGCGGCGGTGCGGTAGCCGGCGCGGGCGAGGGACTCGACCTGGGCGTTATACAGATACCGGGAGACCCCGAAGCCGTGCAGCATGAGCACGAGCGGACCGTCCGCGGGGCCGGCGACCGATACGTCGAATACCAGGCCGGGGGCGGTTTCGATGAGCTGCGTGGTGATCATGGCGGGACCCGGGGCTGGGGGAAGGGGGCGGGACAAGACCATCGATCCCGGGGTGGGTCAACGCGGTGTTAGGTCCTGACCAGGCTGCCTTAAGCGGTTGGTCGCCGGCCCCGCGATGGCAGCCGTGACAGGGCGTCAACGCTGCAGCGTTATGTGGAGTCCATAGGTCTGTTTAGTCTCACTTTGATTAACGTACGTGACGCAGATTTGGTCTGTCCCCATGGGACCCTTGTAGCGCTTGATTTCCTGGAAGGTCCCCACGTCGGGACAGGATGCGGCAATGGGGCAGCGAAAACCCGCCGGTGGCTGGGGCGGAGCCTTGATTTCCACGAAACAGGCGACCGCCGCGATTGTCGCGTTGCTGGGTATCTGGGGGCAAATCGTGCCGGCTTCTCCGGGATCAAGATGCCCGGCCGGAACGGTAAACGTTGGCGCCTCGGCGGTCTTTTCAAACGGACCGGTGCAGGTCAGATTATCCGCCGCCAGGGCGCAATGCGTGACCAGGCTCAGGGCCGTCGCAAGAGTGAGCAGCGTCTTCATTTGATAGCCTTTTTTCGAGCGCGCATGCCGTCGGCGTCTTGTCACGGCAGGACGTTCAGGATTCGGATCTATTTCCGAGCTGTAAACCATTCGGTGCCATTGGCAAACAATGGCAGCTTTTCCCGGCGGCGCACCGGGCTGCCGGGGGGCTACACCATTTCGGTGCGGTATTTTGCCAGCAGCGATGCGGTCTTCTTCCGCCGTTCGGCGATAGCCTCTGGCGTCAGCTTCGGCGGTGGCGCGGTGCGGCTTTCGACGAGATCTCCGACTTCGAGGAAGAATGCGTCCTGTCCGGCCGGGGTGCACAGGCACAGCATGCGGACGGCGGCGCCGGAGACATTCCTGAAGGCGTGCGGCGCGTTGGCGGGGATGTTCAGGGTCGATCCGGCTTTTACGGTGGACACGTTGCCTCGGAAGGTGAAGTCAAGCTCGCCTTCGAGGATGGAGAACATCTCTTCGAAATCGTGACGATGCGGCGGCGGGCCGCCTCCGGCAGGGACATGCATGTCGATCAGGCAGTAGCGGCCGGCGGTTTGGGCGCCGCTGACGAGGATGGTGTAGGTGCCGCCGGCGACGGAGACGTGGCGGAGGGTTGGACTGTCCGGGTTGGCGACGGTCAGTGAGCGGCGGGGGTCATCGTCGGGGATGGGCGCTGGGGCTTGGGACGGGGCGGGGTCGGTCATGGGGCGTTTCCTGCGGCGATGAGTTGGATAACGCCCGGGTCTTGCCGCGGGTTGCCGATGCGCCAGGCGGGGTGGTCGGTTGGGTCCGGCCTCGCGTTGGGGGCGTAACCGCGCTGATTGGGGGCGGCGGTGGGGTAGCCGGCGCGGGGGAGGGCCTCGTCACGGGTGTTATATAGATATCGGGAGACTCCGAAGCCGTGCTGTATGAGCACGAGCGGGCCGTCGGCCGGGCCTGCGACCGATACGTCGAACACCACGCCGGAGGCGGTGTCGATGCGTTGCGTGGTGATCATGTTGGGTCTGGGGCTGGGGGGGCGAGACAAGACCGTTGATCTTGGGGTCGGTCAACGCGAGGGAGGAACCATAGAATGCACAGAAAATCGGGAAAATACGCGATCTCGCTTCCTGCCCGATCATGCGCTAGGCTGCGGCATAGTACGACGGATGGAGATAGAGATGGGACAGACAGCCATCGAGACTTGGACGACGATTGGTGGCAGATTTTCGCGTTTGCTCGCGAGCGGGGGTAGCGAACGGCCGAGCTACGATCGTTCGATCCTCGAGACGGCCGACTGCGTGGTTGTGCCGACCCTTGGGCCCATTCTTCCGAATTGGCTTCTAGTTGTGCCTTATCGGCCGGCGGGCAACTTTCGCGACTGGAGCGATGCCACTCAGAAAGACGTCTCGGGGTTGATCAGCGAGATTCTTGAGGGCCTCAAAATTTCCTCGGACCGAGCCATTTGGTTTGAACATGGTCCCTCGGCTTCAGGAAGCCCCGTGGGCTGCGGAATCGACTATGCTCACATCCACGTTTTGGTGGACCCGCCGTTTTCGTTCGATCAGTTTGTTTCGTCGGTCGTCAGTGCTTCGACTCTTGATTGGCGGCGCAGCGCGGCGATGGTCGCGTATCGTTCGATCGACAGAGGCAGTTCTTATTTCGTCGCTGGGTCCGAACATGCGGCGGTGATTGCGGAGCATGTGGAGATCGCCGGATCGCAGTTCTTCAGACGCGTTGTGGCCCAGCTTGTCGATAAACCAGAGCAATGGAACTACAATGACTACCCACACCTGCACAACGTGCAGGCGACGATCAACAGGTTCGCGCCTCAGAGTGCATTGACCGCTGTTTCGTGAACGAAAGCTTACCCCCCGGCAACAGCGCGGTTCCCGTCATACCGGCTGAAACTGTGCTTCCGGCGCCATTTGCCGTACCTGGTCGGCCGGTGGACGAGTATACTGACGACAGACCTAGGTGGGAATGGGAATCGAAATATCCAGTTGATGCCCGTCGCGGAATAGCCTTTGAACGAAAAGTGTTGCTCGCTTATCTATTGATTTCACTTTTGTTAGCGGGCTTCTTTTTGTGCCTTGCTGGTCAATCTGCCCAAATACCGCTCCCGTGGATTTCGGCTGCGTCCCGTGTAGACGGCCCAAGCGTACCGTTGTCACTGGCTATTAATTTTCAAATATTAGCAGTCCACTTCGTTGGCTGCGTTGGGGGGACTACTTTCTCACTGAAATGGCTTATTCACGCTGCGGCAAAAGGAAAATGGCACCTGGATCGTCGGCCGTGGCGATTGATCGTGCCATTGATTGGGGGTGTCTATGCATGCGTGATGCTGACCCTTCTCGACGCAGGCCTCGTCGGCCATGCTTCGTCCGCAGACAATACCCGTCCTGTGGTAGTGTCGGCCGCGCTGGCTTTTCTCGTTGGTTACTTTTCTGATGGCGTAAGCGGCCTTCTCTCGAATATTGCGAATGCTGTGTTCGGCACTCTTGAGAAAAAATGACCGATAAATTTCTTTTCTCCGACGATACGCCAGCGTTAGGGTGGTCCGACGGCTGCGCCAAACGACACCTTTACGGCCCGAAGGGAGCAATGCTTTTGGTTTTGCCCCGTCCATGGACCCCTCCCTTCGTGCTAATCAGCGCCCCCGTTTCTTTACGAGATGAAGGAGCTCTTGGCCTTTCATCGATGGGAGCCGAGTTCTTTGCGCGTGTCATAGCCCTTGCAGGCGACACAGGTGAACTCATCGTGCGGTCAAGCGTCGTAGGCGAGAGCATTTGGGATCGAGGTACCTACGAGAGCATCGTCTGCGGCACAGGCCGCGATAATTTCGATGAGGCGCTTCAGAACGCTGTCGATCAAGTTCTCGCCTCGGCGCCGGACAAAGATATGGCGTTGGTGATTCAGCGCTACATCAAACCGCGACTGCACGGTGAGTTTGGCAATCTGCTACGCATCTCAAAGACCCGCGACCATTGGGAGTTAAGCTCAACCAGCGGTGCTTTTATCTCACGCGACCGGTTTAATACGCAGCGTGATGAGTCTGCATCGCCCCAAAACCCCTTGCTTATAAAACGATCGCTATCGCGCGAGCGTCAGTTCGGCCCAATTGCCGCTTGGCTAAATAATTATCTCCTGCGTGGCCGCCTCGATCGTTTGAATTGTGAGTGGGTCGCGGATCATGAGAGGCTTTACCTAGTCCAGATCGACGAGGAGGACGAAGATCACGTTGGCATAAATCCATTTCAAATTCGAATATCGCCGAGTCCACGTCCCGCAGCGGCGAGAGGAACCTTTCTGGCCCATGCTGAGGGGGATGCAATTAAGCAGTGGGATAAACTCAAGGTTCTGGAGGAACTCTGGGAGCCTGAAGCGACTCACAAGCCGGTACTATTTTACGTGCCATTGGCCGAGCTAGTTGGGCCAGATGATGATGTTATCAGGCAAAATCTTGCCGAAGACTTCCGGACGCTGGTGGCTGACGCCAACATCATGGTTAGGACAAGTGTCCGGGCTGGACGAGAAAAATTGCTTAATCTTCCCAGGACAGAAGGCGTGAACCCGCAAACCGCAGCCGAGTGGTCGATCGCCCAGCGGAACTTATTCGCGAAAAATGGCGTCTCGTTAGACGATCTTGCTTTCGTCACCCATCGATTTGTACCGGCTCGGGCCAGTGCTTGGGCGAGAGCCGAACCAGACAATCCGGTTGTTGATATTAATAGTCTTTGGGGTTTGCCCGACGCTCTTCAATATTGCCCATATGACATATGGGAAGTCCACGGTCCCACCGAAACCGCGACCGATTACCCTGAATATAAGTCCCACGTGCTAATCGCCGGTGACGACGGCACGTGGCAGTATGTCCGGGTTAAGAACGAGCTGGCGAGAAATCTGAGCGTCGGCCAGCGCGAGGCGCTGGATATAGCGAAACGGACCCTGACCATCGCCCAGAATCTTGGTAAGCCCTGCCATGTTATGTGGTTTGTCGGTTGCGTCGATGAGGAAGGAGTTCGTTTCAACATTCCCTGGTATTGGACAGAGGCTCATCCAACTGAGCAAAACCAGGACCGAACGAGATATGAGACCATTGAGGTCTCAGATCGAGCCAGTCTGGAAGCGTTCAAAAATTACAAAGGTCCCCGCCTCAGGCAGGCAATTCAACTCCGACCCACTACTCAGGACTTGATGCGGGATGAGAAGTTCATTCGCTCCGTGGGGGCTGCGGCGAAGGCTGCTGGTGTGCCGGTGATTCTTCAGGGGTCTACCCTTGCCCATGCCTACTATCAGCTCAGACGGGAGGATTGTACCATCGTCACGGCAGGCGAGAAGGAACGTTCGAGGGTCCGGCGCACAATCACCTTCGGCAAGCTTGTACGGGATAAGATCCCGGCCCGTATAGCCGCGCGTAGCGAAGTTGAGACTACGTTAAAGTTGCCCGGCGAAGTGATAAAAGGGTTCCTGATAGGCAAACTCATCGAGGAAGCGATGGAGGTCAGACAGGCGGCCACCCCTGACGAGAAGGCCGCTGAACTAGCGGACCTCTATGAGGTAGTACGTGCGCTTGCGAGCGCGGAAAACGTAACGCTTGATGAGGTGATTAGGGGAGCTGACGAGAAGAAGCGGAAGGCCGGAGGCTTCGATGACGGCGTCGTGCTTTTGCAGACAGGCATTTATGGCCGAAGCCGCAAAACAACGAGCAAACCGGAACAAAGGTCACAGGTTCTGGCGCGGCGAGTCTCCGATGATACCTATGAGATTCCATTCTCATTCTTTGGTTTCATGGAAAGTGGCCTGACTCGTTCGCTCGTGTTTGAAGCATCGAAGGCCCGGCTTGATGTGACGCTTAAGACCGACAGAATCGTCATAACGATTACGAAAAATGCTGAGCAACTTGAATTTCCGTTGGATCTGACTGTAGGGCCTTCCGATTAAGCTGCTGCCGATCAATTCTCACAACCACCGTTGAATTCTGTTATGGACAAAAATCTATGTGTAAATTAGATAACCCGATGACCCTTGGTAATCTGAACCTGCCCCAAGTGAATATTGGAAATTATTGCTTTTGCTCTATCAGATAGCCAATCGAAACCCACTATACGAACGTTATGACGTGATGAATTGGCATTGCTGAGTGCCTTACGCTGCATGACGGACAGTGAGGACTCCAGACCAATAATTGCGATACAATCAGGATTTTTAAAATGTGGAAAATGAGACTGGGTCTCTAGCATTCTTTCCAATAAAAACTGTCTGTAATCGGTAACTTGCTTTTCGGCGTGGGTTGCCTCTGCCGTTAGCTGATCTCCACGCGTAATGATAGACTTTCCAGGGCATTCTATTTCAATAATTAAATAGCTGTTATCCGCACGTCTAACGACAAAGTCAGGTTCTAACGCGCCATGAAAGTCTGGCTGGCTCCACATCTGCACAGCCATCGGATCCAGAAACTGAGGATATTTCTCAAAAAAATCCTGAAAAGACCGCTCATCGTCAGGGCGGGCGGCAATGAGCCGCTCGTAGTCGTCGATTGCCGACGGTCCGAACTGTAGCCATTTAGCCGCCAAGCCAGCAATCAGCTCTCCTGCTAAGTCCTTTTCCGAGAGCGAAAGCTGCATAAACGCAACTCCCAGTGGGATTAGTAAATCACCAGTAGATAGGGAAATAATTAGCTGTCCCAGGTGAAATTTCGCTATATTCCGTAGTCTACCATTGTTTGTTTGCCGTCTAATATTTTCTATCAGGGATATGTCATCTAGGAAATATGTCGGTCCGGCCACATCTGCGCCTGCCGCGACAGTGGTAAGTATCTTTATGGCGGCTGAGATGTTTTTAGATGTTGTTGTTTGCAGCGCCAGTTCCTTCATGGCGATAAAACCGCGCTCGCCCCAGCAAACTAATGCTGCGAAGGCGGGCGCCTTAATTTCGAGGTCCCTTTCCCTCGCGAGGTTTAAAACTCGTTCGAAAGCCGCGTTTCCGCCATCCGCAACGTCTCGGTTCAACTGATCGTAAAACTGGCTCGCAAAGCTCAAGCAATCTCTCCAATACGTGCAAGGCGGCAGCGGAGACCTATTGGTTCCGAGGCCTTAGGCGTTAGCCTTCTTAAGCACATTCATATGAAACATGCCACGAAACGGTTGGAAACTACCCCATACCGGCTGCCAAGGTGGCCGGTGTGAAATGGAAGACAGCTTAATAGGCACTCGAAATCGCACGCCGCAAATCAACCTGCCGAGGCCGGCCCGACGCGGGTGCGGCGGCCAATCTGTCGGCCTGATCGAACAGATGATCAGGATTCAGAATCGGCATCCGCGTCCAGTTCGTCTTCCAACTCGGCTTCGGTGGCAAAACGGGTCATCGCCGTTCGCTCTTCGCCGGCACGCTCAAGATCGTTGTGGATCCGGACGATGGTGTCCACGGCGGAGTCGCCGTTGACCTCTTTCGCCTTGTCGGTTCGCACCACGATCGTCAGCAGCAACGCGTCGCGTCCGTCAGAATCGGTCGTGTATTCGCTGAAGACACGGCTGAGCCGATCCGGCGTCAGGACAGCGGATGCGGCCAGATCAACGATACGATTGACTTCGGTCAGGCTGAGCATGCGGCACCGTAGCAGTTGCGGCATTCGCCTGGAAGACTGGCGAGGCTCTCCGCCATAGATCTCCTCCACCGTGATAACGATCTCCGGCGGCGCCATCGTGATCGGCTCATTAACGACAATCCGCGTATCGATACCGGCCTCAGTCCGCCGGTGGTGGGTGACCGTTCGCCGGGTTGGATGCACAATCACATAGTACGCGACGGATGGAATGCGAAAATAATCGGCGAGCTTGCATTTGCCATTAAGTTGGTGTGGCGGTTCTCAGTTTGCCTTGCGGGGTCTCGGCGGCCGGACTGCAAAAAAGACGTGGATGGCGGGCCTTCGCCCGCCATGACGGGAGTGGCATGACGGGAGTGGCATGACGGGAGTGGCATGACGGGAGTGGCATGACGGGAGTGGCATGACGGGAGTGGCAAGACGGTGGTGGCAAGCGCGGCAATGAATCTTGACTTGTTTCCTAAATTAATTTACCATCGAGGAATAGAAACCTCACCCCCGCCGCACCCGGCCGACGATCCCTTCCCGTTCCTGTATCACCAGCTCATTTATACGCTGGTCGGCCTGTTACCGCCGCCGCTGAATGGCTCGCCCGAGGCACTCCGCGCCCGCGATCATGCCGCCATCGCCAAGGCGGCGGCCCTGCTGCCGGTGGGCGCCAATGAGATCGATCTCGCCGCCCACTGCATCGCCGCTCGGGCGCAGGCCGAGGACATGTTGCGGCTGGTCCGTGAACACGAGGGCGACGTCGGGTTGGTGATCCGGCTGAATGCCCAGTACGGGTCGATGGTGCGGACCTCGCTGGCGGTGCACGGGCGCCTGATGCGGGTGCAGGCGATCCGCCAGAAACGGGAAACCAGCGAGGCCGCGGCGAAAGCGGATTCGTGGACTCAGTTTTTGAACGAGCGGTTGATGCTGGCGGTGGCGGATGCACGCGTCAAACCGGCAGAGGCGGCGCCGGATGTGGCGGCGGAGATTGAGGACGATGTCTCTGAGGATGAGACAAATTCTCAGGATGTGGCTTTTGAGACGCAGATGAGAGAATACGTTCGGAACGCCGGGGCCGGGGGATCGGGGGTAACGGGTCCGTCCGGGGATATGGCCGGATTGTTTTTGGCCAGAGCGCTTATGGCGGGGCGGGCATCGACCGCGGAGGGGCGCGAGAGTGCCAGGGCGGGGTAATGTCGGCGACGCTTGATTCTTGCCGTTATAGCCGGGCTTTTGCTTGGCGCGACTCAGGAAGTCGTGGGTGGCCGGGCCAAGCCCGACCCCTATCGGAGGGGGAAAAGCCACGTCCGTGGTACAAATCTTCTCCGCCCGACGCTTATCCTGATGCCTATGAGGCCAAGCCCGGCCATGACGGGCAGGTGAGAGTTCGCGCCATGACGATCAGTGGAAGGCTCGAACTATGCTTACCCCACCCCACCGGCACCCCGCCGCGTCTGGTCCAGCCCCAGCCATAGAACGAAGACCGCCGCGACCAGGCCGGGGGCGCCGAGCGCAACGTATAAACTCTCGATTCCCCAGTGTTGGCCGACCAGCATGGCCGCGACCAGCGGGCCGCTGAACGATCCGAACCGTCCGGCCGCCGTGGCCCAGCCGACTCCCGATGACCGAATCACCGTCGGGTAGAACACCGCCGCCAGCGCGATCAGGCCGGAGCTTCCGGCGCCCAGCAGGACGCCACCGAGCCCCTCGAACAGGGTGACCAGACCGAAGGACGGGGCGGCGAAACCGACCGCTCCGAACGCCAGGGCGCTACAGGCCAGCAGGATTGTCAGCACGCGATATGGGCCGAGCAGGCTGATCAGCCAACCCACCGCCAGCGTGCCGACGACGCTGCCGCCGTTGTAAACCGCCATGATCAGGCCGGATTGTCCGACGTCCAGGCCGGCGCGGCTGAGTAGGATCGGGCTCCAGGCGGAGTTCGTCACCAGCATCAAAAACGCCATGAAATAGGGCACCCATAGCAGCAGCGTCCCGGTGGCTCGGCCGCCGGTGAACAGGTGGCGCACGGGCAGGCCGGGCAGGGGGGCCTCGCCGAGGATGAAGCTTTGCGCATCACCGGCTTCGGGGCTGATCTGGCGGACAATGGCGCGGATCGCGTCCGGCTTCCGGCCGTTGGCGACGAGGAAGCCCAGGGACTCCGGCAGCGCGAAGGCCAGCACGCCGACCAGCAGCAGCGGGACGATGCCGCCGACGTAGAAGATGGATGGCCAGCCGGCGGCGGGGATCAGGCGCGCGGCCAGGATGCCGCCGACGACGCCACCCAGCGGGAAGCCGGCCCAGAGGAGCGTGACGTATAGAGCGCGCAGGCGGCGGGGCAGATACTCCGAGGCCAGGCTGATGAAGCTCGGCATGGCGCCGCCGAGGCCGATGCCGGTGAGGAAGCGGACGACCAGGAGAGTGTTGAAGGTTTCGGCCAGGGCGGTGGCGATGGTGAAGACGCCGAAGGTCAGGGTGCTGAGCAACAGGATGCGTTTACGGCCGATGCGGTCGGCGAGGGGGCCAAGGACGAAGGCTCCCAGCATCAGGCCGAGCAGTGCGGCGCTGAAGACGGCGCCGAAGGCTCGGGGTTCGACGTGCATCATGCGGGCGATGGACGGGGCGGCGAGGCCGATGGATTGCAGGTCCATGCCGTCGAGCAGGGCGACGCAGCCGCACAGGATGACGACTCGGATCTGGAGGCGGCCGAGGGGGCGGTCGTCGATCAGGCTTGTGACGTTGACGGGTTGCATCTGTTGGTTCCTGGACGGTTGCCAATGCCAAACAGGTGTTGGGCGGCGGTGTCAAGGCGGTCGGGTAGGGGCGGGAACCTTTCGATGATAGGACCCCTTAGGTCGGGGACATTGAAAGGCACCTATGGCGGGTTTCCACCTTCACACGCTGCTGCACGAGTACGGCTACGCCGGGGTCTTCCTGTGCGTGATGCTGGAGAGCATCGGGCTGCCGTTGCCGGGGGAAAGCCTGATGATCGCGGCGGCGCTGTATGCCTCGGCCACTCATGCGCTCGACATCTTTGTGCTGGTGCCGATCGCGGCGGCGGGGGCGATCAGTGGCGACCAGATTGGCTATCTGATTGGACGTTGGATCGGCTACCGCGTGCTGGCTCGGTGGGGCCGGAAGGTGGGACTGACGGAGGAGCGGCTGGGGCTGGGGCGGTTCCTGTTCAGGAAATATGGTCCGGCGGTGGTGTTCTTCGGGCGGTTCGTTGCCATATTACGGACGTTCGCGGCGGTGTTGTCCGGCGCGAACCGGATGCCGTGGCACATCTTCCTGGTGTGGAATGCGTTGGGTGGGATTGGCTGGACGAGTCTGTATGGTTTCGGCGCCTACGCGTTGGGTGACGCGGCAAAGCGGGTCAGCGGGCCGGTGGGGATTGGCATGGCGGTGGTTGGTTCGGTGGCTCTGGTCGGGGCGGTTATCTTTATCAAGCGGAATGAGCGCCGGTTGATGGATGAGGCGCGGCGACAGATGGAGGCTCCCCGATTGCCTTCCCGGCGCCGGGGGGTATAGCTGACGCCGTGCCAGAGGTTTTGCCATGACCGTTCTCGATCCGATCGCCTACCCCGACGCCAAGCTGCGCCGCATTCTATCCACGGTGCGCACGATCGCGCTGGTGGGCGCGTCGTCCAACTGGAACCGCCCGAGCTACTTCGTGATGAAGTATCTGCAGGGCAAAGGATATCGGGTGTTCCCGGTGAACCCGGGCACGGCGGGGCAGGATCTGCTGGGCGAAAAGATTTACGCCAATTTGCGCGACATCCCCGAGACGATCGACATGGTCGATGTGTTCCGCGCATCCGATTCCGTCGGTCCCATCGTCGATGATGCCATTGCGATTGGCGCCAAGGTCGTGTGGATGCAGCTCGGTGTCCGCAACGATGAAGCCGCCGCGAAGGGGGAGGCCGCCGGCGTCGAGGTCATCATGAACCGCTGCCCCAAGATCGAATTCGGGCGGCTTGGTGGGGAGTTGTCCTGGAGCGGGGTGAATTCCGGGATTATTCGGAATCGGGCGGCGCAGCCTCCGACGGATCGGTCGCGCAAGCCGCGGGCGTTGCCGGCGACGAATATCGAGTATGGTTTCGAAACACGGGCGGTGCATGCCGGCGCGGCGCCCGACCCGACGACGGGGGCGCGGTCCACGCCGATCTACCAGACGACGGCGTATGTTTTCGACGATGTCGATCATGCTGCTTCTTTGTTCAACCTGCATAACTTTGGGTATATTTACTCAAGGTTGACCAATCCGACGGTGTCGGTGCTGGAGGAACGGGTTGCCAGTCTTGAAGGTGGTCGGGCGGCTGTTGCCGCTGCGTCAGGGCATGCGGCGCAGTTCCTGGTGTTCGCGACGATGCTGGAGCAGGGGGACGAGTTCCTGGCATCTCGGGCTCTGTATGGCGGTTCGCTGACTCAGTTCGGGCTGTCATTCAAGAAGCTGGGGTGGACGTGCCATTTCGTCGATCCGGCGGACCCGGAGAATTTTCGGCGGGCGCTGACCCCGAAGTGTAAGGCGATCTTTGTTGAGAGCCTTGCTAACCCGGGTGGGGTGATTGTCGATATTGCGGCGATTGCGGAGGTTGCGCATTCTGTTGGCATCCCGCTGATCGTGGATAACACGTTGGCCACCCCCTATCTGTGCCGGCCGTTTGAATGGGGGGCGGATATCGTTACTCACTCGACGACGAAATTCCTGGGTGGCCACGGCAATTCGATGGGCGGGATTGTGGTGGAGTCCGGCAAATTCGATTGGGGGCAGGGCGGGAAGTTCCCGGCGCTGACAGAGCCCGAGCCCGCCTATCACGGCCTGCGGTTTTACGAGAATTTCGGTGATTTCGCGTTTACCACGAAGGCCAGGGCGGTCGTGCTGCGCGATTACGGGCCGGCGATGGCGCCGATGAACGCATTCCTGACGATCACCGGGATTGAGACGTTGCACGTCAGAATGGAGCGGCATTGCGCCAACGCCATGGCCGTCGCGGAATTCCTGGTCGGCGATCCTCGGGTGGCTTGGGTGTCCTATGCCGGGCTGGAGACCAGCCCGTACCGAACGCTGGCGCGGAAATACATGCCGGGCGGGGCAGGGGCGGTGTTCACGTTCGGGGTGAAGGGTGGGTATGAGGCTGGAATCAGGATGGTGGAAAGCGTCAACCTGTTCTCGCATCTCGCGAATATCGGGGATACGCGCAGTCTGATCCTGCATCCGGCCTCGACGACGCATCGGCAACTGACCGAGGAACAGCGCATCGCCGCCGGCGCCGGGCCAGACGTGATCCGGTTGTCGATCGGTCTGGAAACGGCGGCGGATCTGATCGCCGATCTGTCGCAGGCGCTGGGGTAGATGGGGCCGCGTGCGACGACCTCATTGTGTTGACCGGTCACGGTCTGAATGAGACGTCGGAAAATGGGATTGTCGTTCGATCCCGGGCTAAGAAGCGATGTCTTCCAGCCGCATGTTTCGCGTTTCGATCATCCGCGTCGAGGCGATCAGACCCAGCACCGCGACGCCGGCGAACATCAGGAAAACGGAATCGACACCGCCCTTGCCGATCATGAATCCGATCAGGGTGGGGCCGATGGCCGAGGCGGCGCGCAACCAGGACGTGGCGACGCCCGTGCCGATCGCCCGCATCCGGGTCGGGTAGATCTCCGGGGTGTAGAGATAGACGACCGCGGCGATTGAGCCGATCAGCCCGTAACTCAGGGTGGACAGGACGATCACCACCGACACATTCCCGGTGCCGCCGAACGCCAGGATACCAAGCAGCACGGCGCCGGCGCCGAACGCGCCCATCATCCAGTATTTGCGGCCGGTGCGGTCGATCAGCAACGCGGCGACGAGCAGCAGTGCGACCTGGGCGACGTTGGTCATGGACGCGGCGCGCAGGGCCTCCGCCAGTCCAAGGTGATAGACTGTGGTGTACAGCGTCGGCATCCAGTTGTTCAGGCTGTTGGCGATCAGGAATGCGCTCGCCCACAGCACCCAAACGACCAGCGTGCGGCCGCGGTAGGCGGGGGACAGCAACTCGCTCCAACGGCCGCGCACCCGGACCGGCAGTGTCCGGGGCGTTGGATTGCCATGGACGATCGGGGATGGCCTGCGCGCGGATGCCTCCATACCGGCGATGACGCGTTCGGCGTCGGACAGGCGGCCCTTGCCAATCAGCCAGCGCGGTGATTCGGGCAGGCGCAGCAGCATCACGGCGATGATCAGGCCCGGCAGGCCGCCGATCAGGAACATCGTCTTCCAGCCCCACACCGGCACCAGCAGCGCGCCGACCTGGCCGGTGACCATCAGGCCAATGGGAAAGATCATTTCGTACAGCAGGAAGAAACGGCCCCGCCCCCGCGCTTTGGACAATTCGCTGATATAGACCGCGGCGACGGGCATTTCGCCGCCGACACCGATGCCCTGGATGAAGCGGCAGATCAGCAGCACATCGAAGTCCCAAGCCCCGGCGCAGGCCAGGCTCATGGCCGCGAAGATGGCGGTGGCGGCGGCGGCACAGGGCACACGGCCCCAGCGTTCCGCCGCCCAACTGAACACCAGCGCGCCGACGAACTGGCCCATGTAGCTGGCGCCGATCATGACACCGATCTGAGGGGCCGAAATGTGCCACTCGCGCACCAGGATAGGCAGCACAAAGGCGATCGACAGCGCATTGAACGCGTCGAAAAATGTGGCGCTGCCCATCACCACGCGGGCGCGGATGTGCCAGATCGACGACGGCACAGCCTCCAGCCGAGCGATCAGCGTGGTTTCCCGGGTCGCGGTGTTTGTCACCGTCTTGCTCTCGCTTGGTTGGATTATGGCGTCGGGGCTGGCGCGTCGAGGTTCACGCCCCAGGCATCGTAACCGTACAGCCAACTTGGATCATCGTTACCGCCGCTCATCCAGGTGTTGGCGCTGGAGATTGCCTGGATCTTCGACGTTCTTGGCTTCCGGTGCGCCTCGAATCGCTGGAACGCGGCTTCCAGGCCATCGACCGCAACGTCCTTCAAACAGCGCGCCAAGACGGCTGCGTCCTCGATCGAGGTGGCGGCGCCTTGCGCCATATAGGGCGTCATCGGATGGCAGGCATCGCCGATCAGCACGACGCGCCCCTTGCTCCATGTTGGCAATGGATCGCGCTCCAGGATCGCCCACTTATGGCATTCGGTGGCGGCGTCCAGCACCATGCGGACTTCCTCGTGGAATCCTGCGTAGGCGGCGCGCAGTTCGACAATGTCGCCCTTGGCCGACCAGGATTCCGGCGTGATCCAGTCGCCCGGTTCCGGCACACTGGTAACAAGGTAAACTTCGCTGCGGTCACGGGTGGTGTAGTAGATGACGATGTGGCGGTCCTCGCCCCACCATTTGGTGCGCGAGCCGGAGATCTGTTGCGGCATCCGGTCGGCGGCGAACACCGCGCGATAGGCGATGCGGCCGCGATGGATAGGCTTGTCCGGGCCGATGACGATGTCGCGTATCAGCGAATGCACGCCGTCGGCGCCGATCACCGCGTCCGCCGTCGCGGTCGTGCCGTCGGCGAAGGACAGCGTGACCGGGCCGCCATTCTGCTCCAGCCCGACCAGTTTCTTGGTCAGGTGGATGATGTCGTTCGGTACCACCGACATCAGCGCTTCGTGCAGATCACCGCGATGCATGCACAGGAAGGGCGCGCCATACAGGTCTTCCGGCATCGGCAGTTCGCGCTTGATCTCGCCGGTGTCGCCGACACGGTTGAGGTGGGAGTAAGGGGCGTGCGCCCGTTCGCGCAGGATGCCTTCGACGCCGATGCCGCGCAGCACCTTCATCGAGTTCGGCAACATCTGGATGCCGGCACCGATGCGGCCAAACCGCTGCGCCTGCTCATAGACCTGGACGTCGATGCTGGCCTGCCGAAGCGTTCCGGCGGCCGCCATGCCGCCCATGCCCGCGCCGACGATCGCCACGTTTGGTTTTGTCACGAATCTGTTCCCTTTGCGTCCTGAGCGAAAGAGTCCTTATTCGGTGACAAGGCCCGCCGCCAACTGATTCCCCAAACCTGACGCGGCGTCCCCGATTGATCGTTTCGGGTACCCGCTGCATCTCAGCGAAGGTGTTATTCATCAATGTCTTAGATGGCCATTGTGGCCGGGTCAAGCGATGGGCGGCAAACCAGGGCAATGGGGTGAAAAAGCAAATCGCCAAGCGTGGCAACGGCCAGACCGTGACCGGTCCGGGTTGTGGTCAGGTCTGTGCTGCTGTCGGAAAGAAGCCTCACGACAGAGACAGCGAGGCAGCGAGCAGAACGCAGCGCGGTCGATGATACCGACTTGGATTCATCGAAACCTCGGTGCCTCAAATGCCTTCGTTCTGACTGGCGGATTGGTGCTGGTGGCCGCCTGTGAAAACTTCCACCCGGTGCTTCGTGAAACGTTCAGGCACCCGCTTATTCCGAGTGGCGTGCACGCCGAACTTGACATTATATAACTAATATGTTGTTATTAAAAACATGAAGCAGGCCGCCGCCTTGCCTAGACCGTCCCGAACCGCGCCGCCAACAAGGACTTCGCCATCGTGGCCACGATTTGCGGTACCTATAATGTTCCGAACATCCTCGTCCGCCTGCAGCGCGGGATCCTGCGTGCGATGCCGTTGGAGCGTTACCTGCTCGCCCGCGGCGAAAAAGGCCGAGAGATCGCATTCGTGGAGTCTGCGTGAACTCCGTGATGAATTTCTTCTTGTTTGCTTGCTGGCTGGGTCCAGAACACATGTTTGGTATCAGCTGTGCCACGCGCTTCCCATTGGCCCCGGCTTGAACCATCAATTTGCCGCATCCTTACCGGCTGGATAGTGGTTCCATGAAAGCACCAGACCATGACGCGAGGCGAGCCGCCCTGGTGCGGGCGCCGATTTTTCAATCGCTGCAGCCCTCGGATATCGACGCGATCCTCGCACGCGCCATTATGCGGCGGGCGGCTCGGAACGATGTCATTCTGCGCCGCGGCGACGCGAACAGCGGCATGATCGTGATCATGACCGGCCGCGTCCGCATCGGTGTCGTTTCGGAAGACGGCAAGGAAGTGACGCTGAGCGTTCTGGGCGCCGGCGAGGTGTTGGGGGAAATGTCGCTGCTGGATGGGGAGCCATGCAGTGCTGACGTCACCGCCCAGGAAGACTGCGCGCTGCTGCTGATAGAGCGCGGCCAATTTCTGAATCTCCTGCGCGGCAACAGCGAATTGTGTCTGCGATTGATGAGCTTTCTGACCCGCCGGCTGCGCCGGGCGAACGCGGCGCTGGAGGACATGGCCGTCCTCGATCTGCCCACCCGGCTGGCTCGGTTGCTGTCCAGGTTGGCCGCTGATTACGGCGTGCCGGTTCGTTTGGGCACCCGTATCGAAGTCAGGCTGTCGCAAAAGGACCTCAGTACGCTGGTCGGTGCTTCGCGGGAAAAGGTGAACCGGCAAATCCGCCAGTGGGAGGAAGAAGGGGTGCTGACAAAGGACGCCGGCCGGATGGTCATCGCCGATGCCCGGGCACTGCCGTCACTGCATTGACCCGTTCTTTAAACCTGTCGCGTGTGCGGACACTTCGGCTGATTACCGGACTGACCCTGTTCACCTATGTCGCTACGCATCTGACGAATCACGCACTGGGCAACGTTTCCATTCCCGCGATGGAAGCCGGAATGATGATCCAGAAGTGGATATGGCAAGGACTGATCGGCACCGCGGCCTTATATTGCGCCCTGACAATTCATTACCTGCTTGGTCTCCGAGCGTTTTATGAACGCCGTCACTTCGGTTGGACCGTAACTGAGATTGTACAACTCGTACTCGGTCTCAGCATCCCATTCCTGTTGATGAACCATCTGTTCGTCACGCGCATATCGCTGGCCGTGTTCGGTACTGAAAAAGGATACGCCCAGGAACTGTACTCTTTCTGGGTCGCTGCTCCCTGGCTCGGGGTGCTTCAGGTTTCGGTCCTGATCGTGGCCTGGAATCATGGTTGCATCGGCCTGTATCAATGGTTGCGCCTGAAACCGATGTTCAGCCGTTGGATGCCAGCCCTGTTATGCGCCGCCGTTCTGCTGCCGGTCCTTGCATTGCTGGGTTTTTACCAAGGCGGCCGGACGTTGCTGAGTCTGGCGCAGGACCCGGCGTGGCGCGCCGCCAACCTCAACCCGGGCCAGGTCGGCACCCCGATGCAGAATCATAAATTGGTCGAGTGGCGCGACGACAGCCTGCTGACCGCCGCCGTCCTGTTGGTATTGGTTCTGCTGGCGCGGCTGTTCCGATTCTGGAAGGAACGGCGAGGGTCGGCCATCCGGGTAAGCTACCCCAACGGGCGATCCGTTCGGGTGCCGATCGGTTTCACCGTGCTGGACGCAAGCCGCAGCGCTCGCATTCCACATGCCAGCATTTGTGGCGGACGCGGCCGCTGTTCCACATGCCGCATTCGCGTGCTGGCCGGCGCCGGTCTGATCCCGGGACCGGCATCGGGCGAACTGGCGGTGCTGAAGCGGGTCAAGGTCGAACCCGGCGTCCGCCTCGCCTGCCAATCCCGGCCGTCCGGCGATGTAAGCGTCGCACCACTGTTGCCCTCTAATTGGCCCATAACGGCGCTGCGCCGAGGCGAATGGCCGATGCCCGGTGAGGAACGTTTCATTGTGGTTCTGATGGTCGATATGCGGAACTCGACCCGGTTGGCGGAAACCCGTTTGCCGTTCGACGCAGTGTTCATCGTGGACCGGTTCGTGACGGCGGCGGGCGCGGCCGTCGAAAGCAGTGGCGGCCGGGTCAGTCATTTCCTGGGCGACGGCCTGATGGCGACGTTCGGCTTGCGGTGCGAGCCAGAGAAGGCGTGCCGCCAGGTGGTGTCCGCGGTCATCGCGATCGGACAAGCCGTTACGGCGTTGAACCAGGTTTTGATCGCCGAAACCGGCGAGGGCGTGGGCTTCGGCATCGGCGTGCATTGTGGGAAGGCGGTCGTGGGAGAAATTGGTTTTGGATCGACCCGCACGTTCACCACACTCGGGGATGCCGCGAACGTGGCCGCACGACTTGATGAACGATGCAAGGAATTCAAGTGCCAGGCCGTGATATCCGATGACGTATGGCGGATGGCGGGCCTTGCCACTTTGGACTGTCCGGAAGCCATGGTGACGTTGCGGGGAAGAACGAAGCCGTTGTTGGTGCATCCGGTTCAAAACGTGGAGACATTGATCGCGGCGGGTTCGGTGTCGATGCAATCCGGTTAATGAGTAGCCGGGGGGAGGTGGAAGGGCTCACCTCCCCCCGCTCGACGATATCCTTACGGTTCCCGCATGCCCTCCATCAGCGTCGGCACGATCCGCGACAGCATGTAAGCCAGCACCGTGCGACGTCCGACCTTGATGTCCGTGGTCACCGGCATGCCCGGAGTCATGCGGAACCCTGCCGGTAGGTTGTGCAGTTTCATTTCGTCCATTGACAGACCCGCTTTGAAGAACGCAGCGCCGCCATCCGCCTCGGGCTGCGACATCGCCGACCGGCCAGGACGGTCGCGCCCGTTCCGCGGGCTGGAGAAGCTGTCGGCGCTGACGGTTTCCAGTGACCCGGTCGCAAAGCCGTAGGTGGTGTATGGGAACGTATCGAACTTGATCACCGCATGATTGCCAGCCTGGACGAAACCGGCGTCGCGGGCCGGAATGCTGGCCTCGATCGCCAGCGGTGCATCCGTTGGTACCAAGGTAATCAACTCATCGCCGGACTGCACCACCGAACCGGGGGATACTTTGGCGACGCTCAACACAACGGCGTCACGATCGGCCCGCAGATCGACCAGGTTGCGGCGCAGGCGAGCTTTATTATGCTGCTCCAATGCATCCGCCAGCTTCCGGCCTTGTTCGGTCAACTGCTGAGCGGTCTCGCCCATCACCTGCTGGATATAGCCGTCGCGTTCGGCGGTCATCCCCTGCAGATCGCTTTGCGCCGCGGCATTATTGGCAATCGCTGTCTGTAACGACCGGTTGACCTCCGCCCGTTGCGCCCCGGCATCAATGGTGTTCAGCTTACTGCCGATTTGCATCTGCTCCAACTGCTTGCGCATGTTCTCTTTGGTTTGGGCGGCGCGCAATTCCTCGGTGTAGCTGGCAATGTCGCTTTCGGTCTGGGCGACTTTGGACTTCGCGCTGTCGATGCGCTGCCGGTAACTCTCCAACCGGGCGGCCCGTTCGGCATGTTTCTGGGCATAAATCATGGCTTGCAGTTGGCCGGCGGGGCTGCCGTTACCAAGATAAGGCCGGCCATGCGCCTCGGCTTCCAGCCGGTCCACCTCGGCTTGCAGGCTGGCAACCTGGGATTCCAAAGACTCCGCATCGGCGGCAACGAAAGTTGGGTCCAGCATCGCCAGGCGGTCGCCGGCATGCACCAACTGGCCCTCACGCACGTCGATCTTGCGTACGATCGCGGTTTCCAACGGTTGCACCACCATGTTGGGGGTTTTCGCGACGACCTTTCCGGGAACAGTAACAACCCGATCGACTGAGTAAAACCCCATGGTGCCGACCGCCGATAGAATAGTGGCGGCGATGACCCAAATCGTCAGGCGACCAGTCAGGGGAATGCGCTCGGAGATGACGGCGGCAGTCGGGGATTGGAACTCAAGCAAAGCCTGTGTGGTGGCGGACATGTCGAAAACTCCTTTTCCATGATGTTATAGCCAATCGGCGATCACTTTTACGCACGGATATTCCACATCCGTCATGGCTCGGCTTGTCCGGGCCACCCGTAACTCGACGGTGCCGCTATAGGTGGCCCGGACAAGCCCTAAAGTACCCACACATCTCCTGACCTCCGAAAAAAGTCCTTGCCCGGCTCGACGCGAGTACGATTCGCTGCCTCCAGGCAACCGGAGAACAGGAGCCAGGGATGGAA
>Ga0316220_1000317_pt1 | contig 74755 bp, 69 predicted proteins | sample TBH18005metaG_FD_203632 | JGI IMG/M metagenome (GOLD analysis project Ga0316220, IMG submission 203632) | Freshwater microbial communities from Trout Bog Lake, Wisconsin, USA - TBH18005 | ecosystem: Environmental > Aquatic > Freshwater > Lake > Hypolimnion/Profundal zone | place: USA: Wisconsin... | reverse complement strand
GCATCTCCAAATCAAAATCGCCACGGCTGCGGAAACCGCACCCTGCATCAACCGCGCCCATAGCAGCGAGACGCCCAGCAACTGCAGGTTCGCCATGATGGTCGGTCTGGCCTTCAGCGGGGTCGTCACATTGTCGAACAGGTCGGCATAGGCCGGTAGCATCGCCAACCAGGTGGCCCAGATGTCCGAACCGAAGGCAAGCGTCGCCGCGGCGGCCATCCCGAGCACGGTGACACAGGCCGCGGCAAAAACCGTCCAGAGTCCGGCGGCGGCGAGGGCCACCGGGATCAGCAATCCAAGCTGTGGTTTGTAACTCAAAAGGCCGAGCAGGATTCCCGCGACGATGGGCCTGGACGACGCGATCCGGACGCCGGCCGTCATCAGTGCGGCCGCCAGAAAGCCACCTTGCCCGGCAAAGATCGTTGCTGTGGTGACGGGTGCGACGATCAGACCGAACAAGCACAACGGGACACGGGAGCAGGTTTTCCAGACCACCCATACCAGCAACGCCAGGGTGCCGAACGTCCAAAGCAGATAATCTACCTCGTATTGTAGGAGGCTGAGGGGAGAAACGAGGAAAATGAAAATGGGCGGATAGGGAAATGGAAAGATTTGCGCGGGATCCATGCCGAGATCGATCTGTCGAGCATGCAGGACCGCGAAATCGTACAATTCGGCCACAGGATGGGTCGCAATAACTTTCGCATAGGACCAGAGCGCGAAGAAATCGCCATAAAGCGGCAGCTGCCCCGGAGTCTGCTCCTTGTAGGCGGCCCAGATAATCTGGCCATAGACCGTGGCGAAGAACAGGCAGGCGCCGAGGACCAACGCGCACAGATAGATCGTCTTCCGCTGATCCACACCCCATCCGGCGGGGTGAACCCAATCATGGATCGGCAAGGTCGTTGCGGTCGGCGGAATGGCGTTCACGGTCAGACAGGCCCCTGCGGTCGCTACGATGGCCCGATCGGAACCATCACGGCTCCGTATCATAGCCGGCGGCGCCGTTAAAGCATTCCCCGGTGCGAAGCTTGTCGATTTCGCCGGGCGCCTTATCATGGCAGCGATAAACCGCCGATGTTTCGGCAATCAGGGAGACTGTCCATGAAAATCCTTCGGTCCTCGGCCCGGAAGACCAATATCGCGCCTGCGTCGAATTTTACCGGCACGGTGTTCTCTGATGAGGTGGTGGTCGGCGTGGCCCCGTCCCGCATGCGTGGTTCGGTGGTGTCGTTCACGCCGGGTGCGCGCACCGCGTGGCACAGCCATCCGGTTGGCCAGACGTTGTTCTGCCTGTCCGGCGCCGGACGCGTCCAACGCGAGGGCGAGCCGGTGCAGGAAATCCGTGCCGGCGATACCGTGATCATCCCACCGGATGTTCGCCATTGGCACGGTTCCGCCCCCGGCAAGCTGTTTTCGCATCTTGCGATGTCGGAACTGAACGACAAGGGCGAGGGCACCGCCTGGTTCGAACATGTTTCGGATGCCGATTACAACGCGGCGCCTGCGCCGGTGACGTAGGACCAGCCGGCGTTGGCATTGACTTGCTGGCGACCCTAACCCGTCATGCTGGTGAAGGTCGGCATCCACGTTTTTGTTAGTTCAATCAAAAACGTGGATGGTGCGCCTTTGCGCACTAGGACGATGCGGCACTTCCGCAACGAAATGTAAGCATGCCCTGGCGGACCAAACTCGGCCATGACGCCATACGCATCCCGATTTTATTCCGCCGCCAGATACGCCGGAACCGCTGCCCGCTGTGCCGTGTCCATCGGGCGCGGCCACCAGCGGTGTTCCCACTCGCTGAACAGCGGTGCCAATTTCGGCTGCACCATGTCCGCGAACAATTTCGTATTGTATCGGGTCAGGTCCTTGTTCATATTCCCGAACTGCAACAGCAACATCAAGTTGCCAACGTTCAGTTGCGTCGCGACCTCCCGAAGCTGTTCCGCGACCTCATCCGGCGATCCGATGATGACGTAACCGTTGTCCACGATCGCATCCATCTCCCGCGCCAGCGTATTGAACTTTTCGGTGTAGGTCGCCGCCTTCGCAACCTGGCTTTCCAGACCCATGCGCTGCGTGGCCTCGGTCGTATAGCCCGGAGGCGTCGCGAACCTTGGATCGATATGCAGGCAGTTGCCGTAGAAATACTCGGCCGCTGCGCCATACAGGTCCATGGCATGCTGCCGGCTTTCCCCAACACCGACGAATTGCAGGAACCCTGCCCGATTTGGATTGCGGTCCTTGCCCAAACGAGACATCTCGTTCCAGAATCCGTTCATCGTGGCCTGTCCGATCTTATAGCCGTAGTAGGACAGATAACAGTAAACGTAGTCTTTCTCAGCGCACCACCGCCACGTCTCTACCGACCCGCCGCCGGGCACCCAGATCGGCGGGTGCGGAGAAGTCTGCACCGGGCGCGGCCAGACATTCACATAGCGCTGCTGGTTGTAGCGGCCGTTGAAGGTGAACGTATCCTTATCGGTCCAGGCGCGAACGATCAGGTCGTGCGCCTCCAGATAGCGTTCCCGCAGCATCGACGGGTTCTGACCGTACGCGTAACAGGTATCCATCGGTGACCCGACCGGAAACCCGGCGATCAGCCGGCCACCCGAAATACAGTCGATCATCGCGAATTCTTCCGCCACCCGTGTCGGCGGATTATACAGCGCCAGCGAATTCCCCATCACACACAGCGCCGTATCGCTGGTGCGCCGAGCGAGGGACGATGCGATCAGGTTGGGCGACGGCATCAGTCCGTAACCGTTGGAATGATGCTCATTGACGCAGACCGCATCGAAGCCGCACTCGGCCGCGTATTCCAGCTCGTCCATGAAGTCGTTGTACATCAGGTGGGCACGTTTGGGATCGAACAGAGACGAATGGATATCCACCCAAACCGAGGGATGCTTGCCCCGGAAATTCTCCGGCAGCTCGGTGTAAGGCATCAGATGGAACCACATGAGTTTCATGGTCTTTTCCCCTTTGAACTACCCCGGTAGCGCGATCCTCCGCCCGGCGCCCTTGGGCAACTCCGCCGGAGCGTAGTCCCTGACCGCCTGTTGCAGTGCCGCGTATTGCTCTGGCGGATACGGTGCCACACGGCGGACGCTCATGTCGATGTGCAGCGCCATCAACTCCTGCACCGCCGATCGTTCGCCGCTTTCGACGTGAAACATCTCGTGGAAATAATGCAGCCGCTTGCTGTCGGCCCCGAGCAGCCATGCCTTCACCAGCAGCTTATCGCCCAGATGCACCTCGCGTTCGTAAAGCGTGTGTGTTTCGGCGGTGAAACAGGAATTCCCCGACACCTCCCGATACGCATCGCCGATGTTCAGCGCCGTGTACAGCGCGTCGGTCGCGTAATCGAACACGACACAGTAATAGGCGAGATTCAGGTGCCCGTTGGAGTCGATCCACTCCGGCCGGACAACGTCGTGATATTCGATGACAGGTTTGCTCATGATGGGCGCACCTTGTTGGGGAAGCCGTCGTCGGTCAAGTTGTCCACATGAACACAACGATCACGCGACAGACCGAGGACGCCGACGGCCTGCCGCCCCGCGAACGCCGAGCGGCGATGCTGACCGTCGGCATCGCCATCGCCATCTCGGTGCTGAGCGTGGCGATCGCCAACATCGCCCTGCCCGCGATGGCGCACGAACTACACGCGACGCCGGCGGAAACGATCTGGGTGGTGAACGCCTATCAGTTGGCGGTGACGGTCAGCCTGCTGCCCCTATCAGCGCTCGGCGACATCTCCGGCTATCGGCGCGTGTATATGTGGGGGCTTGGCGTGTTCACCGTCGCGTCCCTGGCCTGCGGGCTGGCTGACACACTGCCCATGCTGGTGGCGGCGCGCGTGCTGCAAGGGTTCGGCGCGGCCGGCATCATGAGCGTCAACACCGCCCTGGTGCGCTACATCGTGCCGCGGTCGCAACTCGGCAGCGGTATCGCGACCGTCGCGCTGATCGTGGCCACCTGTTCCGCCGCCGGCCCATCGCTGGCGGCGGCGATCTTGTCGGTCGCGTCCTGGCACTGGCTGTTCACCATTAACGTGCCATTCGGTGTGCTTGCGGTCTGGCTCGCCCTGCGGTCGTTGCCGGATACACCGCAATCGGGGCATCGGTTCGATTGGATCAGCGCGGTGCTGAATGCGGCGACGTTCGGGCTGCTGCTGGTGGGGCTGGATGGTATCGGCCACGGCCAGGACCCGGTTTGGGTCTCGGTCGAGTTGATCGGGGGATCCATCGCCTGCGTGGTGTTCATTCGCCGGCAAAACCGGATGGCGGCGCCGATGCTGCCGGTGGATTTGTTCCGCAAACCGGTGTTCGCGCTGTCGGTGGCGACGTCGGTTTGTTCTTACAGCGCGCAGACAGCCGTCTTTCTGGCGCTGCCGTTCTACTTCGCCGTGGCGGGCGGGATGTCGCAGTCGCGGATCGGGCTGCTGATCACACCTTGGCCGGCGGTTGTGGTGGTCGTGGCGCCGATCCCCGGGCGGCTGTCGGACAAGTATCCGGCCGGGCTGTTGGGCGGGATCGGGCTGGCGGTACTGACCGTCGGCTTGCTGTTGATGCTGGCATTGCCGGCCGACCCACCGTTTCTCGATGTGGTGTGGCGCATGATGGTGTGCGGCATCGGGTTCGGGTTCTTCCAATCGCCGAACAACCGGGCGCTGATCTCGGCGGCGCCTCGGTCTCGCAGCGGGGTGGCGAGCGGGGTGGTATCCACGGCGAGGCTGACCGGGCAGACAATTGGCGGGGTGATGGTGGCGGTGATCTTTGCCCTGACGCACGGGGACATCGCCGCCGGGGTGAGCCTCGCGCTGACAGCGGGGGCGGTGTTTTCCGGCTTTGCGTGCGTGATCAGCTTTCTACGGCTGACGGGGACGCAGGCGGTTTAAAGCGCTCCCAGATCACTCCCCGCGGTCAATGTTCGGCGGCAACCGAGCGGATCGTGCCTAGAAGACAGGGCGGCGGTCCCGGTCGATCCGCCGCTTCAGCGCGCGGGTTTTCCACAGGCTCGGGCAGAATGTCCGCGGCGCGCTGAAGGATCTCACTTAGCCGCTGCTGGAGCCCTATCAATCGGAAGAGCCCGACCCCGGCCGCTGGATCAAGGTCCACGGCGAGATCCACATCACTTGCGTCCCGGGCGTCACCACGTGCAACCGAACCGAAAACCGACAAACGGCGAATGCCGGCCTCGCGCAGTTCTCGGTTATGGGCACGCAGGGCCGCGATCACCTGTTCAGCCGACGGGGGAGAGCGTTCGTGCACGCGAGATGCATCCATGTAAGTGATGTGACAATCGCACATTGACCCGCACAGATGCACCCATGCCATGGTTGCGATGGCCGTAACTCCATAGCGGTCCGGCACGGGCGGCTGACCCGATATTCCGCCTGCACCCCGAACTCATCGGCGATAAAATGTCAAACCATGGCCTTCACCGCAATCCGCGGTGAACCGGTCGTATTCAAAACACCTGTTCACCGTGCAGCACGATATCCAGCCCTTCCCGCTCCTCCTCCGAAGTAACGCGCAGCCCCACGACAGCGTCGGTGATCTTCAGCAAGACCCAACTGGCCGAAGCGCAATAGGCGATCGTTGCCAGGACGGCGACCGCCTGGACCGCCAGCAGAGACGATCCACCAAAATACACGCCCGCCGGTGCATCCTTCGTCGCCGACAACGGACCGAAAGCGAACCAACCCGTCGCCAGCATCCCGAGCATTCCGCCGATGCCATGCACGCCGAACGCGTCCAGACTGTCGTCATACTTGAACGCCGCCTTCATTGTGGTTGCCGTCCAGAAGCATGCGGCGCCGGCGACGAGGCCGAGCGCCAGGGCCGGCCCCGGCAAGACGAACCCGGAAGCCGGTGTAATCGCCACCAGGCCCGCCACCGCACCCGAAATCGCGCCCAACACTGATGGTTTTCCACGCAGGAACCACTCGGCGAACGTCCACGATAACGTCGCCCCCGCCGCCGCGATCTGCGTCACCAGCACCGCCATACCGGCTCGGCCGTTGGCCCCGAGCGCACCACCGGAGTTGAAGCCCATCCAGCCCACCCAGAGCAAGGACGCACCGATCACGGCATAGCTCAGATTCCAGGGCGCCATGTTTTCTTGTCCATAGCCCAGGCGGCGGCCGAGCATCAGGGCGCAGACCAGGCCGGAGACGCCGCAGTTGATCTCAACCACGGTGCCACCAGCAAAGTCGGCGACGCCCATGACCGCAAGCCAGCCATTCGGGCTCCAGACCCAATGCGCGAGCGGGGCATAAACCACCAGAGACCACATCGTGAAAAACATCAGTAACGCGGAGAACTTCATGCGATCGGCACAGCTTCCGGTCACCACGGCCGGAGTAATGATCGCGAACGCCATCTGGAACATCACGAAGACGCTCTCCGGTATGGTCGTCGGCTGAGCGTTCGCAGTCCCGGCGCCGAGGGTAAACGGCTTATCCCATCCGTCAGCCAGACCATTCAGGAACAACCGGGAGAAATCGCCGATCCAGGCGTTGCCGTTGCCAAATGCCAGGGAATAGCCGGCCACCATCCAAACGACGGTCATCGCCGCACACAGAAAGAACGACTGCATCATGATGGCGAGCACGTTCTTCTTACGAACCATCCCGGCATAAAACAGAGCCAGCCCCGGCACGGTCATCAGCAGCACCAGGACGGTACTGACCAGCACCCAGGCGACATCGCCCGGTTCCACATTTTGCATCGTTAAGCTCCCGGCATCGTTCCGGACATATCAAGAAACGTGCCAGAATCAGCGGCGATGGAGGCCTGCGGAAAAGGCTGATCGCCTCATTAATGGGCAGCGCCGGTTGCGCTTGTGACAAGCATATGACCGGCATTTAGAGGGAAAAACGCAAAACGTCACCGCCTAATGTTTAGGCAGCGCCCCGGGATTGTCCGATATTTGTTACGGTATGTCCGTCGCCGTTACGCCGCCTCGGCCAATTGCCGAGGCCGATAGATCGCGATGTGCGTCGCGTGGATGATCGGGGTTGTTTCGTTGGCAACCACCATCGCATCAAGTTCCACCCATTTGTGGCCCTTGTGCTCGTAGTTCTTGGAAACCCGCGCCCTTATGTTCAGCGTGTCACCCACACGGGCAAGGCCGAGATTGCGCACCGCGCTTCCCATGTGGATCCATGCCGGCAAGATCACGTTGTGGGTCAGCGCCCAGTTGCAGCAGCGAATAATCGTTCCTGTGTGAACGATACGCTCCCGAGCGTAAATGGGATCGGTTTCGCGAATGTCGGCGAGATCCTGCGCGTGAAACGCTTCGGTGATCGGCAAAGGAGTCATCCCCAACCAATCGCCGATCTGGAGGGATAATTCGTTGGCGTTGACGCGCTCCGAACGCGGCGCGACGGATTTGAAATCGCTCAACGCCGGTGGCGGCGGCAAATCCCCCGGCAACCCCGCTCGGCCGGTCGCGCAGAGGATGCCCTGACTGTGGACGGTCAATTCCATCCCGTCGGCGTCTTCAACCGCGGAGACTTCGGCGATGTCGTTTTCATAGACCGGCTTGCCGAATTTCGCCTCGCCCGTGCCGCGTTCCAGCCATTCCCGGCCCCAAAGCCGCACCGGCTGATGCGACATGTAGGCATAGACGTTCACCCCACCGACGAAGCCGCCCTTGAAGCCGAAACGCTGCGCGGTGGCGTCGTCGTGGATCTTATTCTCGGACGCCTTGGCGGTGTTGTAGGCGGAGACGTGATACGGCGAGATGGGCACTGAAATTCTCCGATATGTCATAGAAACTTGCCCACCTCTGCCGGCTTGACCGAACCCGGCCCGGTTGTTGCCGAGCCTCGCCGGGTCCAAAACAGCAAGTCCCGGGTGGCCGGGCCAAGCCCGGCCATGACGGTAGAGGGAAGACTCAGTTCAGCGCCCAAAGGCCCACTTCATAACCCGGAACGAAGTTGCGGTTATTCATGTCCGGATTGCGGTTGATGAACGTGCGGCCGAACATCGGGTGACGCATGCTGCGGGTTTCGTGCTCGATGCGGAAGATCGGCTTGTTGGTGTCCACATCGACGATGTCGAGGAAGCGATATTGGTGCTGATCGCTTTCCTCGCTGATCAGGCCACGCTCCAGCAGCTTCTTATGCGGGCCGGAGAAGTCCGCCAGCGTGATCTGGATATGGTGGGCGTCATACTCGGGTAGCGGCGCGGTGGTTTCGCGGAACGTGACCCGGCTTTCGGCGGAGGTGTTGGCCCAGGCATAGGCGCCGCGTTCATCGTTGGAAACGCCGGCGATGCCGCCCAGGATTTCGACGTAGAAACGGGCGATGGCGGCCAGATCCGTGCCGGCCGGGACGTCGAATTCGACATACGGCATGCCGACGCGCATCGGCCCGAACTGCGCGGGATCAGGAGCATGCACACGAATGCGGTTGCCCCAGGGGCACACCGCCTCGACCGTGTCGCCGGCCTCGCGGAAGCCGAACTTCGTGCCTTCCAGATATTTCTTCGCGCCATCCAGACGCTTCAACAGCGCTTCCAGATCCGGCATCACCAGGGCGGTGGTTCCGCGCAACACGTCGGTGCCGCGGGTCGGTAGATGGAACTGGCCGCGGCCAACGTTCACCCACATATTGTCGAGGCCGGCCATCAGATACGGGTCGCGGGTCAGGCCCAGGCCCATCAGGTAAAACGCAACCGCCTTGCTCTGATCGGGCACCCGGACATTCACGTGGCCGAGTTCGACGATGTTGCCGAGATCCTCGGCAGTACGGTCGTAGACCGGGGTCATAACGGCGGTATCCATCTGATTGTTCTCCCTAAAGTGCTGCGTTCAACGCTGACGCGCATCCTAACCCTGGCTTCTTCTCTGGTCCATCCCGGCGAGGAGTGCTTGTATCCGCTCGAAGCACGATAACGAGGAAACGTCATGCAATCGGCACTTCGAACGGCGTCGGTCCGAACGGCACCGTGACTGTTCTCGCATCTTCCACAGGGCTGCGGGCATTGATGTCGTCCCGCGTGTTTCTGCGACTTTGGTCGATCGGCGGCTGCGTCAACATGATGCGGTGGTTCGAGGTTCTGGCCGCCGCGTTGTTCACACTGGACATCACCGGATCGGGCCTGGACGTGGCGATCGTTTCGGCCGCGCGCACGATGCCGATGTTCCTGCTGGGCGCGTTTTCCGGCGTGGTCACCGAATCGGTGAACCGCAAACAGGTTTTGTTTTATGGACAATTGGTGACGTGTGTGGCGTCCGCCTCGGTCGCGCTGCTGGCGTGGAGTGGTGTCGCACGTCCCTGGCACGTCGCGGTCGCTGCCCTGATCGCCGGGGTTGTGTGGTCAACCGAAATGGCGACGCGCCGGCGCATGGTGGGTGAGTGCGTTGAAGGACGGCTGGTCTCCCGCGCCCTGGCGCTCGATACCATGTCGAACTCGTTTACCCGGCTGCTGGGGCCGGTGTTCGCCGGTATGATCTATCAGCGCTTGGGGCTGGCCGGAGCGTTCGGGGTTTCCGCCTGTATCTATGGTTTCGCCGCCGTCATCGCTTACGGTCTGGACTACCAGCAGACAACACGGCGCCTCGTTCTCGGCAACGTACCGCGGGAACTGGCCGAGGGGTTGCGTTTCGTGCGCGGCGACCTGGTGATCGGCGGTGTGCTGGCGGTGACGATCGCGATGAACCTGCTGGGGTTTCCTTACGCAGCGCTGGTCGCACCGATCGGTCGCCTGGTTTTCCAGGTGTCTCCGACCTTGGTTGGGGTACTGGCCGCGTCCGAGGCATTCGGCGCTTTCCTCGGCGGTGCCCTGCTGACCAGCCGGGAACCCGGGATCAGCGGGCGCGTGTTGATGGTCAGTGGATCGATGCTGTTCCTGGCCTGCGTGGCCGCCATGCCACTGGCGCCCTGGTTCTGGCTCGCGTGCCTGTCGCTGGCGGTCGGCGGGTTCGGATCGGCGGCGTTTGCCAACATGCAGACATCGCTGATCGTACTGAACACCCCGATCCAAATACGGTCGCGCCTGATGGGCCTGCTGACGGTATGCATTGGTATGGGACCGTTGGGCATCTTGCTGGTCGGCGGCATTGCTGATGTCGTCGGGCCAATGCTGGCGATCGATATCGTTGCGGTGACCGGGTTCGTTTCGGTATGCGCGGTCGGCATCGTATGGCGCCAGCGCGAGTTGCGGGTCATGCATCCCGATCCCGCCTCGGGCGACCGGTTCCGCCCCTAGAATTCCGACTGCAATCTCCTGTGCAACGCCATCCATCGGAGGGCGATATAGAAAATGGCATCAGCAACATTCCGCGGTTTTGGTGGTGCGCGTCCATCCTCGGGTCGACGGCGGTGGCAGATGCGGTTCGATCAGTGCCCACTCGTGTCCGCCGTATCGCTTGCGTAGCGCAGCCCGTCGCGCTGATATTTCCGGCTCGTGATTTCAGCCCGGACCACGGTGTGACACCTCGTTGTCTTTGCAAACACGAGCGAATGGCAGCCATTGGTAGTCGCGCACGATATCAATTTGTTCGATCGCCCGTTTGGTGCGGACTTCATCGGCCTTGGCGTAGACCAGCGTATTCAGGATGGCGTTTTTGAACAGGCTGAGGACATACTGCTCGCACCTCGCCATGGCTTCCCGGCGGTCGTCGTGGCCCTCACCACGGATCGGGTCGCGAAGCGAACCCATGTGCAGCAAGGCCTTTGCCGCACTGGTCATGACGGTTTGCGGCCAGTGCAGCCGGATGCGCCGCACCAGACGCCGCACCAGACGCCGCGGATGGGCCAGCGGCGTGACCGTTCCGAGTGAGGTTGGGACCTTTAGCGCGCGGCACCGGCTCATAAATTAATTTTATTTTTCATAAATCGTTAATCTTTAAACGTCATAATGCCCCTCGATCTCGCAAAGAATAGGTACACACATTTAGACACGGAAGGTAATACGTTATGTCCCTCAACTCAGTGAACACCAATATGGGCGCAATGGTCGCGCTCCAGTCCCTGGAAACGACGCAACAACAGCTCGCCGTAACGCAGAAACAGATATCCACCGGATATCGAGTCGCCGATGCTTCCGATGACGGCGCCGCCTATGCTATTGCGCAAGGCATCCGGTCTAACGTTGGGGCGTTGACCAGCGCGAACCAACAGCTCGGGACTGTGCAGGGATTGCTTTCAACGACACAATCCGGCCTGAACAATATATCGACGATGATGGGCAGCATGCGGGATGTCCTCGTCAAACTGGCCGATAGCAGCGTGCAGGGCAATGACCGCACAAACTACGAACAGCAATACACATCAATGCTGGCCAATGTGAAGACGTTCGTCCAGGACGCCGACTACAACGGCCAAACATTGATCGGCGACGTGACAGGCAGCTCCGGAACCTTTGGCCGGGTCGCGGTGACACGCAATGAAAGCGGCTCGACCTATGGCATTTCCACTTTCAGTGGTTCCGCGCTCTATGGATCCCTTAGCTTCACCACGACTCAGCTTGGTGGCGCTTCCACGGTCGCAGCGCTCATCACCGCATCCGGCACGTTTATGAATCAACAAAACGCGCTTGGAAATGAACTCAACACGATCGGCAGTTCGGTCAACTTCGTCAATAATCAGACAACCTACAACAGCGACAAGATCGACGCGCTCAATGGCGGGCTTGGATCGCTTGTCGACGCGGATCTGGCTAAGGAATCCGCCCAACTGACCGCCTTGCAAATCCGTCAGCAGCTCGGAACGCAAGCGCTCTCGTTGGCCAATCAGTCGCCCCAATCATTGCTGAGCCTGTTCAAGTGATTATCAACCGGCCGCCGATTGGTTCGAACGATGAGGGCGACGGGAAACGCGTGCCTGGTCTCGTTTAGAGTTGCGACACGGCGAAGTCACGGTCATCAACGGCACATCAATTCGCTTTTATCCAGAACAGCGCATCAATCTGACAACCACAACGCGCTTTTTTTGGTAAGAAGATCACGCTGCGGGAAGCTGCCCGAAACGACACTGCCGCGTTTCAAGACACAACGACATCGGATTTTGTCCGCACCATCCTTGCGCACGACCTGGTCGCGGCCGAAGAAGACGATGGAGACCAGGCGATCAAATGCATGCGAAATTGTTTACCACGATTACACCGTGATCGAGACGACGCCAACCGCTCCAATTCCAACACAGAGTAGAAATCGCCATGTTGACGGCAAAAGACGCCATCCAGGCCTATAAGGCCGTATCCAGATACCGATCCCAGCGCGACCAAGAGGCTGATGTGTTCCGCCACGCGACCGCAGCCCTGAAGGCTGCCAGGAACGGCAAACCGCTTCAACAAATTCGTGCTCTGACAGATAATCGCCGGCTGTGGTTGATGGTCGGAGACCTGCTGCGCAACCCGGGCAATTCCCTGCCGGATACTTTGAAGGCGCCGATCCTCTCTGTCGGACTTACGGTAGTGAAAGAGATGCAGCAGGAAATTCCGGACTTCGATTTCCTGATATCCGTCAACGAGAATATCACGGCCGGTCTGGCTGGTCAGCCCTGAAGGGTGGGCATGGCTCTTGGCCACCTTAGCATTTCTCCGAAGCCGTCAAGCCAAGCGACCGCGTCTCGGATGAGCGTCTGTCACAGACGCCGCATCTTATCGCTTTGACGGGGGATAGGTGGGATCTTCCGACCGAACTGTTTCTTCTTAGGTCAAACGGAGTCTTACATGGAAAGCCTCCACGTCACGGCTGACGCCGACACTTTAATTAACCGTGCCGCACATTTTATCTCCCTTGGCAGACCCGGTGTTGCCCGCCCGCTTGTGGCGGCCGCCCGAGCGTTGGCGCCCCCCTCGGCAGAGTTGACCCTGGTCGGTGCACGCCTCGCGTTCGCCAGCGGCGCGTTCGACCAGGGCCTTGTTGAGTTGGACCAAGGTATCGCGGCAGCACCCGATCACGCCGGATTGCGTAAGTGCCGAGCGAATATGCGGAAAAAGACCGGCGATCTGGATGGCGCGGCACGCGACGCCGCTGAGGCCATGATGTTCGATCCTGCCGATCCGGAGGCAAAGGCCATCCTCGGCGCGGTGATGCTGGATCTGGGGCGTCCGGCCGAGGCGGCAGCTTGCCTGGCTGAAGCATTGACGAGCGCACCGTCAAACGTCAATTACCGTCACGCTTTGGCCACGGCCCTGGACAAGGCCGGCGACGTTGATGGAGCCCTGGCGATCCTACTCGACGGCATCGCCATATCCCCTACCAGCGTGACGATGCGTAATGCTGCCATTTTTCTTTGTATACGCCGACGCGATTTCAACCAGGCCATACGTCTCGGGGAGGACACACGTTCTCTTGGTATCGCCGATGCCAGCACATTCGGCATGAAAGGTCATGCACTTTCGAGTCTGGGACAACATGACCAGGCAGCCATCGCTTACCAGGAAGCTCTGAAGCTTGGCCCGGACAATGAGCATGTACGCCACCTCGTCATGTCATCGGGTTTGATGACGAATTCTGTACGCGCGCCGGAGGGTTATATCCGAACTGTCTTCGACGATTATGCCGACCGCTTCGAGGCCCATCTCATCCAGTTGAGCTACCGTATTCCCGGAGCCATTCGCACGATCCTTCAGGGCCATCCGAAGATTGTCGCAGGCCAAAATATTGGCCCTGTCCTCGACCTTGGCTGCGGCACGGGGCTGGTTGCATTGGCGATCGGGGATCTTCCGCTCGGGCCTTTTACCGGGGTCGATTTGTCTGCACGAATGCTCGCGCATGCCCGAGCAAAGTGCTTGTACGGCACCCTGCGCGAAGGCGACATTGTCTCCGATCTCAAACGCTACGAGCAACGCTTTCCGTTGATCGTAGCGGCCGACGTGCTGTGTTATTTCGGTGCCCTTGAGGATCTTCTGGCCCGGGTGCATCAGCGGTTGGAGCCGAGCGGGTGGTTTGTGTTCTCTGTTGAGGGCATCGAACCCGACCATGACGGGGTCGTTCCAGGAAACGGCGACTGGGCCCTGCAACGGCAAGGTCGCTACGTCCACGCCGAACACTACATCTACAAAGCTGTTCACAGTGCCGGATTTCGCATCGTGCGTATGGAAAGGCCGGTCATCCGGCAGGAAGCGGGTGCCGGGGTTCCTGGCCTTCTCCTGGCTATCGAGCCAGTCCGTCATGATTCTTGACGTCACGGCGGTCGTGCTGAGTTGGACACGACCTGGCGATTTCTGCGTCAGCCTCTTATCCCCTGACTCTTGGCGTTGTGTGGATCGGAAAATGCCATCAAATCACAACTGAAATGATCGTCTCCGAGAGAGCGGCACACCCTGCCTTGGTGAGCATAACGTGATGGTTAACGCCTATCGCCCGGCCGCCCTCCCTCGATCAAGTCGGGAGAGAACGGCTGCGGAGATAGTGCAAATTAGGCTTCAACGCGCGTTAAATCCAACGAAGTCTATGGCAACGATGACCCCCCCTGGAACGTCCGCCACGCACTCATTTGCAGCGCCGACGTCAGACAATGCACCACCACCGGCTTGGTCTTCACCGCAAATGCCCGGGCAATGCCCTCGGCGATTTCGGATTCATCGCGGATCGTGATGCCCTCGGCCCCGAACGAGCGGCCCCAGGCCGCGAAATCCGGGTTCGTCAGACGGGTGGCGTCCATGAATTTACGATCCGGATAGCGCACGTAGCTGTGCATCCCGATCGTGCCGTACATCGAGTTATCCGAGATGATGATGATCGGGCATGCCCCATACTGAAACGCTGTAGCGATCTCGTTACCCGCCATCAGTGCGCCGCCATCGCCCATGAAGGCAACGACCTGGCGGCCCGGCCGGCGTAGTGCGCCAGCCACTGCCATCGGCATGCCGGAACCCATCGCGCCAACCACGGACGAAAGGAACTCCTGGCCGGGCTTGAAGCCGATGTACCGGTGCAAATACGACCCGAAATTGCCGGCATCCGACGTGATCACGGCATCGTCCGCCAGATGCTTATCGATCTCGCAAACAATGGCGGCGAAGTTGATGCCGTCCGTCGTCGGCTCCCACGTCTTCTCCAGCAGCGACAGGTGGATCTTGTGCAGCCCGTCCACCCAGCCGCGACGCTTCGACGCATCTGCGGGTGCCGACCGAGCGAGCAGGCCTTTGATGACTTCGTAGGGATCGCAGGGCATGCCGAGATCGACGCGCCAGACGCGGCCGACCTCATTCGGATCGGGCCAGATGTGAACCACCGGAAGTTGCGGCTGCGGTGCGGCCGGGAAGGTGTAGGACTGCGATACCGTGTCAGTCAGGCGTTCGCCCAACGCGACAATCAGATCGGCCTTCTTCATTTCCGAGATCAGGGCCGGCGGAACCCGAATACCCATATAGCCGCCGTAATTGGGGTGACGCGCATCGAACAGTTGCGGACGGCGATGGGTCGGGTTGATGGGCAGAACCCACTCCTCTGACAGCCGTTGCAGGTCGGCATAAACGCCCTTTTCGTGCAGGCTATCCGCCAGCAGAGCGCCGCCGACCAGGATCAGCGGCCGTTCGGCTTTCGCCAGCATGGCGGCCAGTTGATCCAGGTCCTGAGAGCGCGGCCCGGCGACGACGCGGGGGCGCGGCAGATTCACCTCCGCATCCGTCGATTCGTCAAAGATATCCTCCGGCAGGATGACCGCAACCGGACCGGGCGTGCCGCTTTCGGCGATATGGAACGCCCGCGCAATCGCTTCCGATGCCTGTTCGGGTTCGTTCACTTCGATCACACTCTTGGTAATATCGGACAGCAGCTTCGAGTAATTCTGCTCCTGCAACGCCAGCCGTCCGAAATCCTTGCGTTCCACCTGCCCGACCAGCATCACCATCGGCGTCGCGTCATGGAACGCCGAGTGCAGCGACACCATCGCATTCGACAGCCCCGGCCCGCGCGATACAATGCAAACCCCCGCCCGGTTGCGCAGCCGGCCATCGGCCACCGCCATGAACCCTGCCCCGCCCTCATGCCGGCAAACGATCATCCGGATCGAGTTCCGTTCGGTCAGCACGCTGGTCAGCCCGACATAACTCTCCCCCGGGACGCAGAAAATTTGATCCACATCGTGGGCTTCCAGGGTGTCCGCCAGCAGGCGGGCGACAGTGGTGGTGGTCATCTTGGGGACGTCTCCTTATTGGGTTTCCCCGACGATAGGATGACGTTGCGCGCGTGACCAGAGCGGCGCGGCCTGCTAAAGGACCACCCATGCTTCATCGATTCTACGCACGCGTCATGGCGTTGGCCGCTTCCCGCAACGCCGCATGGTGGCTGGCGCTGATCGCGTTTGCCGAGGCGAGTTTCTTCCCGATCCCTCCCGATGCCCTGCTCGTGCCGATGGCGCTTGCGAAGCCGCGCTCCGCCTGGCGGTTCGCCGCGATTTGCACCGCCGGCAGTGTGGCGGGCGGCGCGCTCGGTTACCTGATCGGCTATGCGGTTTTCGATCAGGTCGCCCGGCCGATCCTGAACCTTTACGGATACGGCCCCGCTTTCGCGACGTTCCAGGCGAAGTTCCAGGAATACGGGCTGTGGATCATCCTGATCAAAGGCCTGACGCCGATCCCCTACAAAATTGTTACAATATCGGCGGGCGCCGCGAAGTTCGATTTCGCCCTGTTCATGATGGCAAGCGTCCTGACCCGAGGGGCCAGATTCTTCCTGGTGGCGACGCTGTTACACTTCTTTGGCGATGCGGTGCGCGTGTTTATCGAAAAGCGGCTGACCCTGGTAACCAGCGCGGTCGCCTTCGGTGTGGTTGGCGGATTTGTGGTGCTGAAACTGATCTGACGATCACCAGCTTGGTACAGAACTGCCATCGCGCCTTTGGGAAACGGTCCGGTTGCTCTTCCCGGATCGGGTAAAGGTCCCACCCATTCGTCTGCCCGGACGGGCTGGCGCTTCCTGCGGTCATCGCACGCCGTATGGGATGAATAATACGCTTTACATATTATGCGTTCCATACTAATATCTTTTTGCGGATGTAAACCTTTTCTTAACTTCTGACGTGCATGGTCGGGGGTGAAAGGGGATACGCATGATCCGCTCGATCAAGGGCTCCGCGACGCGGCAGTTCGTCGAACAAGGCAAGTCCAGGTTCTCCGGCATGGACGTCGCACTTGCCCACCGGCGGCTTCGGCAGATCAACACCGCGTCCAACCTACAGGCTTTGGCCGGGTTGAACAGCGTCGGTCTGCATAAGCTGAAGGGCGACAAGCGGGATTTCTGGTCGGTCGATGTGAACGGCCCCTGGCGTATCCATTTTCGCTTCGACGCAGGAGACGCGCATGACGTTCATATCGTGGACCCGCACTGACATGGATCAGATGGTCATGACGCGCGCTGCTTCTCCGGCCCCTCGGCCGGACAACGATGACGAAGTCTTCCACTACCCCGACGGGATATCCCTGCCGCCGTCCCACCCCGGCGACACCCTGGCCGATGAACTCGCCGCGCGCGGTCTCAGCGCCAACGCGCTGGCACTGAAGCTGCGGGTCCCGGCGAACCGTATCAGCGACATCGTGCGCGGGCGCCGCGCCTTGACTGCCGAAACCGCCCTTCGGCTCGGCCGGTATTTTGGCACCGGGGCGAAATTCTGGGTCGATCTCCAGGCCAGCTACGATCTGGCCGTCGCTGAACGCGATCTGGCCGCGATTATCGAACAGGAAATTGACCCCGCCTAAGCGCGTTCTCACGCGAACGTGCGAGCTGCCGCCGCAGTTCGGAGACGATGCGATGCCATGTCTGATGGATCCCAATCCATAGGTGAGCCTTGCTTCGTCGCGTTTTCCTGAGTGCCAGCGCATCATTGCCGCTGCTCGCTGCCTCGAACCGAGCCTTTGCGGCCGAACCGGTGGCGCAATCGTCTTCTTTCGACGCCGCGACGATACGCACCATGGCGCGCCAGCTCGCCATGCAGCCGTATAAGGCGCCTGACGACACGCTGCCCGCGCCCTTTAAGGACCTGGACTTCGAAGCGTATCAAGGCATCCGGTTCGATCCGGCCAAATCGCTATGGCGCGGCTCGGGCCGGCGGTTCACCGCACAGTTCTTCCACCGCGGCTACATCTACCACGATCGAGTGGCCATTTTCGAAGTCGCCGACGGCAAGGCGGAACCGATCAAATACAGCCCCGATATGTTCACATTCGACAAGACTCCCGCCAGCACCGGCGATCTGGGCTTCGCGGGATTTCGCATTCATTATCCCCTGACCCATCAGGACCCCATTGATGAAGTCTGCGCCTTCCTGGGCGCCAGCTATTTCAGGGCCGTCGCAAAAGGCCAGGGATACGGTCTGTCCGCAAGGGGACTGGCGATCAAGACCGCCGACGGCAGCGGCGAGGAATTTCCGGTTTTTCGGTCATTCTGGTTGGAACGTCCCGCACCGGGCGCTGACCTGATTGTCATCCACGCACTGCTGGACAGCCCGAGTGCGACCGCCGCGTTCCGGTTCACCATCCGGCCCGGCGAGGACACCGTCTTCGACACCGAAACCGCGACCTACCCCAGAGTGGACATCGCTCAAGCCGGCCTGGCGCCGCTGACCAGCATGTTCCTGTTCGATTCCAACGACCGCATACGGTTCGACGACTGGCGCGCCGCGGTGCATGACTCGAACGGCTTGCAGATGCGCACCGGCCACGACGAGGCAATCTGGCGGCCACTGACCAACCCGCGCGATCTGCAAATCAGTTCGTTCCAGGACGCCAGCCCGCGCGGGTTCGGCCTGATGCAGCGTAAGCGCGCCTTCGTCGATTACCAGGACCTGGAGAGCCGCTACGAAAGGCGACCCTCGCTATGGGTCGAACCGATCGGCGATTGGGGCCAGGGCGTCGTTGAACTGGTGGAAATCCCGAGCGATCGGGAGGTCAATGACAACATGGTTGCATTCTGGCGGCCGCATGACCCGTTACGCGCCAAGGGTGAATATCTGCTGAACTACCGGCTTCACTGGGGCTGGTCTCCCCCCGGTGAAGTCAAGCTGGCTCAGGTCATGCAAACCCGGTGTGGCTTATCGTTCGACCAAAAACACCGGCAGTTCGTGATCGATTTCGTGGGTGAGTCCCTGAAGGCGCTGAAACCCGAGGCTCTGCCAACCTTGGATGTCGGCACCGATAAAGGAAAGATCATCAGCGCGGTGACGCAACCAAACCCCGATGTCAGTGGTTGGCGTGTCAGTATCCAACTGGACCCCGAGGACAACACATTGGCCGAGTTGCATGTCCGCATGATGCAGGGAGACCAACCGCTTTCGGAAACCTGGATCTATCGATGGACGAAGGGGTGAGTTTTCGCCCGCTGCCGGCGGAAGCACCGCTGCCCATGCCGACCCAGTCGTTGCGCCGAGGCCCTCCGAAGAGCCACGGTTTCCCATCCTCGCCTCGGGGCATGGGTCTGCGACGCCTGCTGGTAATCGGCAGCGCGATTGTGCTGACGGGATTCGGCACGCGCGAGATGTATCGCGTTCTGGCCGTCAACGGCGCGACACCGCTGGCGATCTTCATGCTCGCGCTGTTCGTGGCGCTGTTTGCCTGGATCGCGCTGTCGTTCACCAGCGCGATCGCCGGGTTTGTTTCAGTCATGGCCGGAGGTGGCCGTCGTTTGCTGGCCCCGGCCGGCCTCCCAACCTCCCGCACCGCGCTGTTGATGCCGACCTACAACGAGTCCCCGACCCGTATCATGGCGGGACTGGAGGCAATCGATGAAGAACTTCGAGGTCTGCACGCCGGCGAATCCTTCGATATCTTTATCCTGAGCGACACCACGCAACCGGACGTTTGGCTGGAGGAGGAAAAAGCCTTTCTCGACCTGCGAGACAGAACCAACGGGGCGAGCCGGATTTTCTATCGTCACCGTGCCAACAACACCGCACGCAAGTCCGGCAACATTGCCGAATGGGTCGAACGGTTCGGTGGCGCCTACCCGCAATTCCTGATCCTCGACGCCGACAGCGTTATGCGCGGCGACACGCTGGTCGCTCTGGTCCGCGCGATGGAGGCGCATCCCGACGTGGGCCTGATCCAAACGCTTCCTATCATCACCGGGGGCTCCACCGTTTTTGCTCGGATGCAGCAATTCGCCGGGCGCGTGTATGGTCCGGTCATCGCCCATGGGATCGCATGGTGGCATGGCGCCGAGGGCAACTACTGGGGCCACAATGCGCTGATCCGCACCCGGGCGTTCGCGGAACAGGCCGGTCTGCCCGAATTGCCCGGCCGCAAACCGTTCGGCGGCCATATCATGAGCCACGACTTTATCGAAGCCGCCCTGATGCGCCGCGGCGGCTGGGCTATCCACATGATGCCGGGACTGGAGGGTAGTTACGAAGAAAGTCCTCCCTCACTGATGGATCTCGCAGTGCGTGACCGCAGGTGGTGCCAGGGCAACCTGCAACATATCGCGGTGCTGCCGTCACGCGGGCTAAACTGGGTCAGCCGCATGCATCTGCTGACCGGCATCGGGTCATACATCACCGCACCGCTGTGGCTGTTGTTTCTGCTGAGCGGCGTGCTGATCGCACTACAGGCCAGATTCATTCCACCCGACTATTTCCCGGATGTCGGCAAGGCTTTGTTCCCGCAATGGCCGGTCATCGATCCAATCCGAGCCATGTGGGTGTTCATTGGAACGATGGGACTGCTGATGGTGCCGAAGGTATTGGGCATAATCACCGTCATGGTGCATCGCGATGCGCGGCGCGGCTGCGGCGGTTTCTTCGGTCTGATATTCAGTATGTTACTAGAAACGCTAATTGCCGGTCTACTGGCGCCGGTTGTGATGCTGACGCAAACCAGCGACGTCGTTGCAATCCTGCTGGGACGGGATTCGGGCTGGAATGCGCAGCGCCGCGACGACGGGGGCATTCCGCTGCGCGACATTGTCCGGCTGTATCGCCGCCATACGATTTTGGGCGTTTTGCTTGGCGTTGGGGCTTGGGCGGTCTCGGTTTACCTTGCATTATGGATGCTGCCGGTTGTGCTCGGTTTGGCATTGGCGGTGCCCCTGGCCTCCTGGACCGGCCGGCGATCTTGGGGCATCTGGTTGCGACGGATCAGATTGTTGCGTATCCCGGAAGAAACCCATCCGCCGGAGATCTTGCGGCGGACGGCCGCTCTCTACCGGCAGCAATCGTCGAGCCCGGTGGTGGCAAGCGGAATCGGGTTGTTAAATGACCCCGCGTTCATGGCGGCGCACCAGCAGATGCTGCCGCCCGGACGACGACCGGGGATTGATCCGCTCAATGTCCCACTTCTGATCGGGTCCGCCAAACTCGCCGAATCAGAATGCGCGGCCCGGGTCTGGCCGACACTGGACGCGGCCGAACAGCGCGCGGTACTGTCCGATCGACGGGCACTGGAGCGTCTGGTGACGATAAGTGCGATCGCGTCAAAGGTCCGCCCGTTCTGACCGAAAGGCTAAATCCTCGAACCGCCATCGTTCCAACCGCCATTTGCGCAGCGCATTCCTGGAACGCCCAGCGTAGCGGTAGCGCACCCGGCCGCCGCCAGGAAACTGCCGGTGATGCGGAACTAGACTTCAAACCGTTTCGATAGAAACAGCTTACCGTGACCCGGCGGATAGTCGTCGATCCGGCCAAACACCGTGTATCCCCGTTTCGTGTAGAATCCCGGAGCCTGGAACGTGTGGGTTTCCAGGGTTGCCCCAAAGGCTCCACGCTCCTTGGACATTGCCTCCGCCGCGTCCATCAAACAGGTTCCGTGTCCCTGACCACGAAGAGATTCCGTCACCCACAGAAAATTCACGTGCAACCAGCCGCCCCAGACATAGCCGGTCAGGCCGCCAAGCCACTCGCCTCGGGCGCTTTTCAGAAAAAAGTTAACGGGGTGCCAATCGGTGACGCCTGTCCGCGCGAAATTTATACCAATGACGTGGTCGCTGATAAGGCGGGTCAGCGTATCATCCGGTAGTGGGTTGAACACGATCTCCACGTCTGCATTTCCCCATTGTGTGCCCAGCGGGTAACAGGCTGCCTCATATGTCAAGCCAGTGCCGTTCGAACACAAAGGGTTTTTCTGACTGGCAACACCGAGGCGGTGATCTTACGTGAGGCTCAAGCAATCATCGGAAGGGAACATATCGTGAGCAACACGACAGCGACCACCGGATCGGCCGAAAAGCCATTCTTATCCGACGTCAAGACATTGCGAGAACGCGCCCGGCAGAATCTCTCCGACGGGGTCGTAACGAAGACGTATGGCGGTGATGTCAATCGCACGATTGAGATCTTACAGTCCGTGCTGGCAACCGAGATTGTCTGCGTGCTGCGCTATACCGTGCATGCCATCACGGCGACCGGCATTTCCAGTGAGGCGATCAAGGACGAATTTGCCCAGCATGCCAAAGAAGAACAGCAGCATATGATGGCGGTGGCTGAGCGTATCGACCAGCTTGGCGGCAAGCCCAACTTCAATCCTGAAGGTTTGGCGAGCCGTTCTGCCTCTCAATACGCCGAGGGGCAGAACCTCGTTGATATGATCAAGGAAAATCTGATCGCCGAACGTATCGCGGTCGATCATTACCGCGAACTGATCCGGTTTTTTGGCGATGACGATCCGGCGACCCGGGTGATGCTGCAGAGCATCCTTTCGGTCGAGGAAGAGCACGCCACCGACATGCTGGATCTTCTGCAGGCCCATCAGGGAACGTAGGCATCCGGCCGGTTGCGCGGTGGGTCCGGGCCGGGATTTTCTATCCGGTTTGTGACACGTTTTGCCTTTCGATCGGGAGCGGGATTGCCACATGGCGCGCCCGCACCCGACGTCCGGCGGCGCCTTATCGGTTCGCCGCCGCGCCGGTCCAAACCTCCCGATACAATCCCACGATCTCCGCGGCAGTCGGGACGCGCGGATTGTTCGCCGGGCTTCCCGATGCCAGCGCCTGTTCGGCCATCAGCGCCATTTTGCCGTTCCAGGTCGCCTCGTCGATCCCGTAATCGGCCGGGCTCGGCACTGACAGGTCCCGGTTCAGCGTCTCCAACCCGGTGACCAGCTTCGCCGCCGCCGCGCCGTCGCTGTCCGTCAACGCGGCGAAACCGATCCGCCGGGCGGCCTCGGCGTAGCGTTTTTCAGCGCCTGGAACCGAGAAACGGGTAATCGCGGGCAACAGCATCGCGTTCGACAGCCCGTGCGGCACGTGGAAATGCGCGCCAATCGGGCGCGACATGCCGTGCACCAGGGCGACCGAACTGTTGGAGAACGCCAGCCCGGCCTCCGTGGCACCGAGCATCATTGCCTCGCGCGCGATGGCGTTGCGGGGTTCGGCGTAGGCGATACGGATATTGGCGCCAATCAACGCCATCGCCGACAGGGCCAGCGCGTCCGACAGCGGGTTGGCGCGCTTGGACACATAGGCCTCCAGTGCATGGGTCAGGCTATCGATACCGGTGTCGGCGGTGGTGCGCGGTGGCACCGAGTAGGTCAGTTCGTAATCCACCAATGCGGCCAACGGCAGAGCGCCGAGGCCGGCGATCAACATTTTCTCATCATGTTCGGTGTCAGTGATGACGGTGAAGCGGGTGCATTCGCTGCCGGTGCCGGCTGTGGTTGGGATGGCGATGATCGGCAGCGCTCCCTTGTCGGCCGCGAAGGGTGCCTTGTAGTCGCGCATCTTGCCGCCGCCCGCCGCCAGGATCGACATCGCCTTGGCGGTATCGATCGGTGATCCCCCGCCGAACCCGATCAGGCAGTCGAAATCACCATTGTTCAGTTCTTCGACGCCTGCCTCGATCACCGTGTCGGTGGGATCGGGGACGGTATCGCTGAAGACTGAAACCGCCAGCCCGGCTTCCAGCAACGGATCAAGGCAGTTTCGTACATGGCCGGAGCTGACCATGAACGGGTCGGTGACCACCAAAGGCCGCGACAGACCGAATTTCGCCATCACGGTCACGATCTGACGGACAGCACCCGCACTGACCAACAGCAGGCGGGGCGAGGCAAAATTCATGTTGATTGCAGTCATTGGTGTGTCCTCCGGTCTTATGTCCCTGGTTTAGCGCGAGTGATGGATGGCTTGCCAGAGGCATTGAAAGCAGGATTGGATGACGCCACGTAACATGTCCGGTTCGTTGAGCGAAAACCGGACCAGAATGGGCGCCGCTATCCTGGTGACGGGTCGATGCGCAGGATGACGTTCCGGTTCCCGCGAGCAGATTTCAGGAGGGCACCATGGACAGCTTCAGGCAGACGATCGGCTCTATACTGGCACTTCTCATTCAGATCGGAGACCTGATCGTCGCCGGCATCGTGGCGATCGAAGTGTGGCTGCGTGCGCAACTTGAGCGGTTTGGTTTGCCACCGGTCATACAGACGACAATTCTGGTGGCACTCGCGGTGTTATTGATCGTGGCGTCCCTCCGGCTGTTCGGCGGTCTGGTCCGCGTCGCGGCGATTTTGATCCTGGTGCTGATCGCCATGCATATCTTGATGCCGGTGCTCCAGCATTAAAGCGCTACGACCAGGTTAGCTTGCTGCCGCCCACTCCGTCGCTGGCTGAATGGAAAGTGCCGGTCGCCGGTAGTGCCGCGAACCCTACTCCGAGCGAGGCCGCGTGCGTGCCGTCGGTGACGGACAGGGTGCCTCCGGCATAATGGAACGTGGCGGTGGCCGGATTCATGTCGGAGAAATCGAGCCAGTCGGAGGTTGTGAACCCCTGGATCACGTCTCCGTTCATGTTGGCGGTCAGGTCTTTGAACGCGATCGACGCGAAGCCGACGCCGTTGAGTGTGTCATTGCCGCCCAGGCCAGCAAGCGTCTGGCCGGTCGCGGTGGCAGTCAGTTGATCGGAGGCCATGGTGCCCTGGATGAGGGCCGGCTGCACCGCCGCAGCACCGAGCGTCTGTAGGGTGATGGTCGCGGTCGCACCGTTGGGCGCGGAATCGACGTGGAACGGTGTCGCGCTGGTGTAACTACCGGCCAACTTGAGGACTCCGACCGTTGTTGCTCCGTTGAGAAGCGTCAGTAAGCCCTGGTTCGGAGCGCTCTGGGTATAACTCAGGCCCGTAACGGCCTGATCGATTTGGATCACGTCGCCCGCGACAAAGCCTTTGATCAGGTAGGTAGGAAGCGCCGCGAGGACCAGCGTCGCATTCGGGCCGGCAAACTGGATCAGGGCGCTGTCGATGGCGCCGAGTTCGAGCGTCCCGCCCTCGGTGATGCAGAGCGTTCCGGTGCCGCCGATCGATGACGTGGTTTCATACGGGTCGCTCGCCGCGCCGCCGGTCATGTCGATGAACAACGAACCGCCGCCCGCGACGGCCAGGGTGCCGTTGGCCACGACATTACCGAAGATCGACCCGGTGAGCGCGGTCGTGGCGCCCGCCGACTGAGTCAGGGCACCGGCAGCGGCAGCGGCGCCGGTGACCGATCCGATCCTGATCGAGGCACTGGCGTCGATCGCGATGACATCGTTGCCGATCAAGCCTCCCAGTTGCACGGTGCCGTTGTTGAGCGCCAACAGTGCGCCGCCGTTTGCAGCGGCCGTGCCGGCGATCGCGGCGGAACTGCCGCCCCCGACCTCCCATGTGCCGGCCAGGGTGGCGGAGGCAGCGGAGATTTTTGCACCGGCCTCCAGCGCCAGCGATGCGGTTTGTCCTGTTAGGGCGAGTTGTCCGGCGGTAGTGACCTGACCGGTTAGCAAAACCGTGCCGGTGACAGCCAGGCTGGCACAGAGTCCGGTGCCTCCGATCGTCGTGTACTGGCTGTTGCCGCCGTTGATGGTGACCGGGTCCAGGGTGCCGGGCAGGGTTGCCGCGACGGTGTTGGTGGTCGCGTCGGTCCAGTTCGACGCTGTGGTCCAGCTTCCACCGCTGGCGCCGGTCCAGGTGTAGGCGTCCCGGCCGCTGCTGGTGGTGGCGGTTCCGGCGCCGCTGGCCGCGCTTTGCAGGGAGATCGTCGCCACGCCGCTGGATGCGCCCGGGTCCACCTGAAACAGGCCGCCGGCGAAGCTGCCCGCGAACGCCAGCGTCCCGACCGTCACCGCGCCGTCCGTCAGCGTCAGCCTGCCGGTTGTGGCTGTGGTCTGGATGAAGCTGGCGCCCGTGACGGTCTGATCGATCTGAATCGTGTCGCCAGCGGCAAAACCGCCGACCGTGCCGGACGGCAGCGGGCCGCGCACTTCCAGGGCGCCAACGCCGGACGGACTGAATGCGAGGGCGGCGCTGTCGGTGGCGTTCAAGGTCAACCGGCCGGCTCCGATCTGGACCGTGCCGCTGCCGCCGATCGAGCCGGCGGTGCCGCCGAAGCCTTCCAGTATCCCGTTGCTGACGGCCAAAATGCCGTTCACCGTCAGTTTAGCCTCGATGATCCCGTTCTCTTCCAGCGACACCGCCTGTCCGTTGTCGATCGTCAAAGCGCCGGTTGCCGCACCGCCGGCCGCCCCGAGTTCCAGCACCGACGCCGCATCCACGGCGACGATGCCGCCACCGATGTCGAAGCTGCCGGCGGCCTTGACAGTGCTGGCGCCGATCACACTCAGGCTGCCGACAATTTCCGATCCGCCGGACAGTCCGGTTTCGGTCAATGCGCTGCCGGCCGAGACGATCAGGGCGGCGTAATCGGCCAGAGTGCCGACGCTGAACCGGGCGCCGCCGGTCAGAGCAATCCCGGCCGAGGGGTTGGTGCCCAGATAAAACTGGCGGAGCACCGCGATCGTGCCGGTGAACACCGTGCCGGCCGAACCATACACCGAGAGCGACGTCGCGGCACCGGAACCGGCGATGATCTGGGACGTTGCGGCGCCGGGGTTGTCCTGGATGACGACCGCGTTGGCCGCCCCTGGCACGGTCACAGCCGCGCTGGCGGTCGTGATATCGGTCCAGTTGCCGGGGCTGTTCCAGTTGCCCCCATTGGTGTTGGTCCAGCTATAACTATCCGCGGTGCTGCTGACCTGGCCCCCCTGCCCGGTGCCGGGCGTTGCCGCATAGGTGATGCTGCTCGACGTCCCGATGCCCGAGAACTGCACCCGAAACTGTTGCGCGGTATAAACGCCGGCCAAATTCAGGGTGCCGATCGTCGTGGTTCCGCTGAGCAGGGTCAGCGTGCCGTTGTTGGCGCCGGTCTGTGTGTAGGTGAGACCAGTCACCAGCCTCGTCAGGGTGATCGCATCCCCGGCCACGAAACCCGAGATCGTGGCGGCAGGCAGAGTATTGCCCAAGGCCAGTGTCCCGCCGCCGAATTGGATCGCGGCGCTATCCGATCCGGTCAGCGTCAATATTCCGCCACCTCCGATGAGCAACGTTCCCGACCCGCTGATGGATGGGGCGGCCGATCCAAACGGGGTGATCGCGAGGCCGGCGTTGGTGACGGCCAGAGTGCCATTGACCACGACGTTGCCATCGATCGTGCCGCTGAAATTCGCCGTGATGCCGCTATCGATGGTCAGAGCTCCAACCACGGCATTGCCTGCGGTACCGAACTCGATGGACGATTTCGAGTCGTCCGCGATGACGGATGGAGAATACAAGACCGGAACATAGGTGATGCCGGTTGTGGTGTTTACGCTGGCGAATTGCATAATGCCGCCATTGATCGCCAGCAGCTCGGCATTGGGCGTGGTGAACGTCGCGGTGCCCGCGGCGGTCAGCTTGCCGGCACCGCCAACCTCGACCAGGCCGCCGATGGCAGCCCCGCCAGCGAGAACCAGACTTGCGCCGCTATCCAGGGCCAGCGTGCCGGTCTGTGACAGCGCGCCGGAAAACCCCTGGATGACGGTTCCCACACTCAGGGTTCCCAGCAACAGCACATCTCCGCTGGTCGTCAGGCTGGCGACCGACGCCGAACCGGTTATATCCATGAATGTGGCGCCCCCACTGAAATTCAGGGCGTTACCAAAGCCTGGTTGCAGCGTCGCGGCCGCCGCAGTGGTGGCATCCTGCCAATTGGCCAGAGTCCCCAGGGCGCCGCCAAGTGGATTGTTGAAGGTGTAAGCGTCCGTGCTGATAAGAGTGTAGCGCAGATCGGTGCCGGACGCGCCGTCCGAGGCGACCGACCAGTATCCGAACGCCAGCGGCGTGGACGGTGAGAACAGGATCGTGGCGGTGTGGGTCCCGTCCCTGACCAACAGATTGGCGGGAACAATCGTCGCACCGGCGGTGACGATGGACGGCGTATAGGTCCCGGTGACCGAACTCAGTTTCATGTCGGTCAGATCGATCACGTCGTAGGGCGAGAACGATGTGATGGTGCAGCCGTTCAGATTGGCACTGGTGTCCTTGAAATCGATGCCGGTGAAGCTGCCGGCGCTCAGGCTGTCGTTTCCTCCAAGGCCGGTGAGAGTTTGATTGTTGGCCGTCGCGCTCAGGCTGTCGTATCCGGCCGTCCCCGTGATCAGGGTCGGCTGCACGGGCGCGGTGCCCACCGTTTGCAGCGTGATGAACGCATTGCCATGGCCGTCGATCAGCATGTGAAACAGGCTGCCGGCGTAATTGCCCGCGAGGCTTAGTGTGCCAACGACCGTTGTCCCCTTCGTCAGGGTCAGCGTCGCCACAGTGGCCGAGGTCTGCGCATAGGTCATGCCCGTCGCCAGGCCGATCAGCACGAACGTATCGCCCGCCGCGAACCCTCTGATCGTGCCCGTCGGCAGTGCGTACAGCGTCAGCTTGCCGTTTGGCCCGGCGAACGTCACCGCCGCGCTGTCGGCGACACCGAGTGCGATCAGGCTGTTCTCGCCGATGACCAAAGTGCCGGTTCCGTGGATGGTCTGCCCGTTCCCGAACGGGTCACCGATGTCGATGTAGAGCGAGGCACCGGCCTGCACGCCCAGGGTGCCGTTCAGCACGACATTGCCGTCGATCATGCCGCAGACCGTGGCGGAGATGCCCTGGTCGATCGTGATCGCTCCGGCGGCGGCGCCTCCCTGCGTTCCGATCTCCACCGACGCGCTGTCATCGACCGCGATGCTGCCGTAGGTCAGCCCGCTCGGCCCAATAAAGGCGTTGGCGATCAGCCCGCCGAGTTGGACCGTGCCAGTGTTGACCGCCAGCAGGAAACCATCGGTCAACGTCGTGATTCCGCTGACCTTGAGTTTGCTGGCGGCCGCAACCTCCAGGGTCGCGCTTGTGCCCAGAGTTAGACTGGCGGCCGCAACGCTCGCCCCGCCGTCGAGGTCCAACTCGGTGGAGGAGCCGGTCAGTGACAAAGCACCGCCGACGGCGATGGTGCCCCAGACCAGCACGTCATTGGTGATGGAAAGCTGCGCCGCCGCGCCGCTGCCGAGGATGTTGGTGAACATGTTTCCGGTGCCGCCGGTGATGCCGACCGAGCTGGCGGATCCGGGGGCGGCGATGACAGGCGAGCCGACCGTGGTATCGAACCAGTTCGATCCGGTCCCCCAGATGCCGCCATAGGGGTTCGACCAAGTATAGAGGTCGGTGGTCGCGACGACTAACTGTGAAACGGGCTTGATCGTGGTGCTGGTCATCACAGGCTCCCGGCGTGCTACCGCGGAGTGGTGAGGTCCGCTGTTGCCGGTTTCCCAGATATACAGAAAAATTGTATGCAGCCACGGGTTGGCAGTAATATTTTATTTCAGTCTTATTGCATTCTATTTCACACCATCTTTATCATACATTGGCATGCGGCGTTGGTTCTTGTAAAGCGCGTTGGCATACTTCCGTATGACAACGCGCGACTGTGGATCAGACCACGCCGGTTGCGTGCAGACGCTTCAACTCGTCAGGCGCCACGCCCAGCAAGGAGGCCAGCACATCGTCGGTGTGCTCCCCGAGCAGCGGCGGACGGGTGATTTCGGCGGGTGAGTCGGACAGCTTGATCGGGCACCCGACCGTCTGATAGGTGCCGCGCGTCGGGAAATCGACATCGACGATCATCTCGCGGGCGCGCAGATGCGGGTCGGCGAGCACTTCGCCCGTGTCCTGACAGGCGCCGCTGGGGACGCCGGCCTCTCCCAGGATGTCCATCACCTGATGTTTCGTGCGCTGGCGGGTCCAGGCTTCGACGATCCCGTTCAGCACGTCGCGATGTTCCCAGCGGGCGCCGGGCGTTGCAAAACGCGGGTCGTCCGCCAGTTCCGGCTGGCCGATCGCGCCAAGGAACGGTTTCCACATCTGCGGCTGGGCGAAGATATAGACGTAGTCGTTGGGACCGCCAGGGGCGCAGGGATACGTCGTTCCGGGCACTGTTTGCCCGAGTTGATTGCCGACGCGCGGCGGCGGATGGCCGTAGCGCTGGTGGTCGCGCAGGCTGACCCGGATCAGGTTGACCACGGCGTCTTGCATCGACACCTCGACGTGCTGGCCTTTTCCGGTTGCGTGACGTTGCTGCAAGGCGGCGAGAATACCGATCGCCATGTGCATGCCGGTGCCGGAATCGCCGATCGCGGGAAACACGTAGGTCGGCGGGTTCTCCGGAAAGCCGGTCACCGCCATGGCGCCGCCCATTGCCTGGGCGATCGGCTCGAAGCTTTTGTAGCCGCTGTAGGGGCCGTAGGTTCCGAAGCCTTTGATCGTTGCGTAGATCAGTTTCGGGTTCAGTTTCGACAGCGTGTCGTAACCGAGACCCAGCCGGTCCAGTGCGCCGGGACCGAAATTCTCCAGCAGGACATCGGATTCCGCGATCAACCGGCGAAAGAGCGCTTTACCGTCCTCGGTCTTCAGGTTCAGCGTGACGCTCCGTTTGTTGGCGTTGAGAATTAAGAAGAACAGGCTGTCGCTGTCGGGTTTATCGCGCATGTTGGTGCGCGCGACGTCGCCGCCTTTCGGTTCCTCCAGCTTGATCACGTCGGCGCCCAGGAAACCGAGTATCTGCGCGCAGGCCGGGCCGGCCTGATTATGCGTCATATCGATGATGCGAATACCCTTGAGAGCCTGACTCATGCTGTTTCCCCTTATGCCGCTTCGTTCAGCGTCGATCCCGTATCGAGCGTTGTCGCCCGGCGCAGATCGCGCGGCTTGTGTTCATCGTGCGGACGGCCGCGATGCATCGTCCACCGGTTGTCCCAGATCACCAGATCGCCCAAACGCCATGTATGACTGTAGATGAAACGAGCCTGTGTCGCGTGCGCGTTCAGATCCACCAGCAGCAGGCGCCCATCGGCGACGGGCCATCCTTTGATGTGCGAGGCATGCGCCGACAGATACAGGCTTTTCTGCCCGGTCACCGGATGCCGCCGCACCAGTCGTTGCGGCGACGGCGGATACTGGTCGCGTTCCTCTTGCGGAAAGTCGGTGAAACCGATCTGGGCGCGCGACCAGAAGACATCGTGTTCGGCGATCAGCGGATCAATCGCGGCTTTCGTTTCGGGCGGTAATTCGTCATAGGCGGCGCGCATGTCGGCGAACTCGGTTTCGCCGTTGCCGAAGGGGCTGGCCGGCGGCAGGGTGACCGCGTGCAGCATGCCGAGCACGACGGGGACCGGCATGTAGGACGCGTCGGTGTGCCACAGCCGGTTTCCCAGCCCGTCCAGCCGCCGGCGGTCATCCAGCGCTCGGACGTTGTTATCCACATCGAGGTTGGAGATGTCGCCGATCTGCGGGATGGCGAGGCGCCTGCGGCCGGGCCGTGCGGCGGAGCGGCCGATCTCCAACGGGCCGAAACGGGCGGCGAAATCGCGCAGTTGCGCATCGGTCAGGGTCTGGTCGCGAAAAACCAGGACGGGGTATGCGTCGATGGCCGTCTGGATCGCCGCGATCATGTCTGGGTCCAGCGGTTGCGACAGGTCCAGGAAACCGGCCTCGGCGGCCAGGCCAGGGTGCAGCTCTCGGGTTTGTACGGACATCGTTTTCGCCTCCCGCGTCTATCCTGCGGAGGTTGCCGGGATGGCGCAAGTTTGGGGACGATCCGACCGGGAGCAACCCAATGAACCTGACCGGGACAATCGTATTGGCCCTGATAGCGAAGGGAACACGGTTCGAACGCTACGATCCCCGCGCTGGCCGGCTGCTTTGGCGAGCGCAGCGCATTACGGAACAGTATTAAAAAATATTTCTGGCACAGAGAAAGATAAGGATTATCCGAGGCCGCTGAGAGCGCTCGGGCGCAAGCGCCCACCGGAACAATCGTCCGGTTGGCAACGGATCAATCTCAACCGCCTCGGCGTATTCTCATCTTTCTCTGTGCAAAAGTTTTTACTGTACCGGCGACTCTCGACGCCATGATACGAAACGTTCTTGCCGGCCAGACACCGCGTCACAAGGCGGCCGACCCCGCCTCATGCTGAATGTAGTCGGCCGCAAATGCCAGCACCGCGCGCAGATCGTCTTCCGTGAGTTTCGGGTAAGCTTCGGTTATGTCGGAAAATGTGCGTCCGGCCCCCAACTTGCGCAGGATCAGCTCGACGCTGATGCGCGAGCCCCGGATGCATGGCTTCCCCATCATGACGGCGGGATCGGCGGCAATGCGGCTGTGCGGCATCGGGTCGCGCTTTCGTGCGGTTTGCGGTCTAGGCCGGATGATAGCAGAAAATGGCCGACCCGGCAGCAAGTCGCACCAAGCCGGCGGCGACGCCAGATCGACCTTGAAATTCGATAAGCGACACGTTACACTTTTCGCCAATAATAACGCGCTTCCGTCACAAAGGGCTTGAGCAGTATGCAGGTGCAACGCGACCTGTGGGAGGCGCGGCAGCGCTCGGACCGGATCGTCGTCCGGCGGCGGCTGACGGAGCCGTTGGCGGCGGAGTAGCCTGGCTGGGGGCACGCTCCGCCGGGACCGTGCTGTGCTACAAATTCAACTCGCTATGCGAGCCGATTCGGACCAGTTGCAAGGTCTCCGCGTCGGGCTTCCGGTCAATCAGCACGAGGTCCGGCCGCACATGGCAGTCCCGGTGATCGGCCCGGTCAGCGCGTGGTCGCGGTTTCGGGGCGGCAACGGCGTGTCCTCGGCGAGTGTCCGGATCAACGCAACAAACGCGCGGGCCAGGAATTCGCGGTGCCGGCCTTTGGACTCGCGTTTCAGGTCGCGCCTGAACTGGCCGGTCTGTTCAATCTTCCGCATTCAGCGCGTTTTGCAGATCGTCGAGCGAAACCGTCTCGAGCGGGCCTTTACGGGCTTCCCGCATGGCGGCAATGGTGGACTCGTTTGGCGTCCAAGGGTCAAACGGCAAGGCGTGTTCTTTGGCGATCTTCGTCAGCATCATCCGGAACGCGTCGGACACGGTCAGGCCCATCGCGCCGAGCACGGCGGCGGCTTCGTCCTTGATGTGTCCGTCGATCCTGGCACGGACCACGGCATTGGCGGTCATGGTTGGTTCTCCTCGCGTGGGCTACAATGTAGCATGCCGAGCTGCCGGCATCCAGTGTGGACTGCGTGTTGGGGACGATGGCTTTGGACGAGGCGAATCGCGTTATAATCTCTGCTTGAGTGCCGCAGGTACGGATAGCGGCGGCTGACCGAGGTCGACGGCTGCTGCGATTGCGAAAACCCCGATCGTCGCGCGATCTCGGATTGGGGTATCCTCACCTCCGCGAGCAGGCTCCAATCGTTTCCGATCCCCATGAGCTTTGGCGTTGGTGCCACGGCGGTGGCGGCGGTGTGGGCGGCGGGACCGCAGGGAAGGAATTGTCAATGATTAAGGGGATTAAGGGGGGTTCAACTGCACGCGGGTGTGTGCGTCACGGGAAGCTCCGGCGGCGCAACAGCAATCCCATTCATCCCCTTAATCATTGACAATTTTTGCTTTTCTGCCGCCCGCCCGGAGCGCTCCGGTCAGCCAAGGCTGACGCCGCCCGCCCGGAGCGCTCCGGTCAGCCAAGGCTGACGCCGGCCGCCTCGGCCATGCCCCGGATCGTCGCGGCGATCTCGTCCTGGCTTTTTCCCATCGCATCGAGCAGGCCCCGGTAGTTCCCGATCACCGTGTCGCGGTGCGGATGAGGGTGGCCGGTGTCGCGCTGGAACTGGAGGAAGATCGACAGCGCGCGGCGCATCAGCGGTTCCGCCTCGCCGAGCCGGTTGGTGGCTTGCAGCAACGTGGCGAGGTTGTTGAGGTCGCGCGCGACGTCCGGATGGTCGTTGCCGTAGCTGGCCTCGTCGATGTCCAGCGCACGGCGCATCAGCGGTTCCGCCTCGTCGAGCCGGTTGGTGGCTTGCAGCAATGCGGCGAGGTTGTTGAGGTCGCGCGCGACGCTCGGATGGTCGTTGCCGTAGGTGGCCTCGTCGATGCCCAGCGCGCGGCGCATAAGCGGTTCCGCCTCGCCGAACCGGTTGGTGTCTTGCAGCAACTGGGCGAGGTTGTTGAGCGCAGTCGCGACGTTCGGATGGTCGTTGCCGTTGCTGGTCTCGAAGATGCCCACCACGCGGCGTATCAGCGGTTCCGCCTCGCCGAGCCGGTTGGTGTCTTGCAGCAACTGGGCGAGGTTGTTGAGGTCGCGCGCGACGCCCGGATGGTCCTTGCCGTAGCTGGCCTCGTCGATGGCCAGCGCGCGGCGCACCAGCGGTTCCGCCTCGTCGAGCCGGTTGGTGACTTGCAGCAACGTGGCGAGGTTGTTGAGGCGCGTGGCGATGCGCGGGTCATTCGCCGGGAAGCTGGCCTCGGCGATGGCAAGGGCGCGGCGGGAGAACGGCTCGGCGCGGGTGTGACGGGCCTTGGCGTCGAACAGCCCGCCCAAGCGGCCGAGCTGGTCCACGGTCGGCTCGATGATGTCGGCTGTGTCGGCATGGGCGGCGACCGCCTCGGCATGCGGTGCGAGCGGATCGAGGATGGGCCAAGTTCGCACGTCGTCCGGGTTGCCAATGGCGAACGCCGCGTAAATCTGCGCCAGCGCCTCGGTCAGACGCTGGTGGTGGCGGCCGGTGCGGTCCAGGCCGCGGCGCGTCACGTCCTGCACCAGGCGGTGCACCAGGAAACTGCCGCTGTCCGGGTCCAGTGTCGCCAGCGAGTATTTTGTCAGATCGTCCAGCGCCGCCCGGGCGTCCTCGCCGGTTGGGACGCCGTCCGCCGCCGCATCCAGCAACGTCTCCGGGATCGGGTCGGGCGCCAGGAAGCACAGGCGTTCCAGCAGCGCCAACGCCTCCGGCGACAACTGATCCACCGAGGTCAGCCACGTCTCCGCCACCGCGTGGTGGTAGCCGGTGACCGCCTGCCCCGCCCAGCCGATCACCCGTGCGCGGTTGCCCTCCCACGCCGATCGGTATTGCGTAAAGCTGAACCGGCGCGCCTCGATCGTCGCCGCGGCCATTTCCAGCGCCAGCGCGAGTTGGCCGAGGTCACCGGCAAGCCGCCGCGCCTGCTCGGTATCGTCCGGCGCCTTGCGGCGGTTCGGTGTGGCGGTCAGAAGGAAGTCGGCGGCGTCGTCCAGCGTCAGCACGTCCAGGTCCAGCCGCTCCACGTCCCGCGGGAACTGCGTCAGCCGGCTGGTCAACACCACGTGCCCGCCGCGCAGCCGCCCGAGCAGCTTGTGCGCGGCCTGCAAGGCGGCGTCGGTGTCGATGTTGTCGAGGATCAGGAACCAGTTCGGATTGTCGTTCAGCCACTGGATCGCGGCCTCGACCCGCGCGTCTTCCTCGGGCGGCAGGTTGGTCAGGCGCAGCGGTCCCACGAGCTGTGCGAGGGCGGATCGCAGCTTGTCCGGCGTCTCGGATTCCAGCAGCGCGACGGCGGTGTATTCGTGGGCGTGGGCATGCGCGTATTCGACGGCGGCGCGAGTCTTGCCGACCCCGCCCAGGCCATGCACCGCCCTGCCGGCAATGGCGGCGGTGCCTCCACCGTCCCGGACCAGACTGGCGCGCAGGCGGTCCATGAACGCGTCGCGGCCTTTGAACAGCGTCCCGAGCGAGGGGTAGGGCAGGACGACGACAGGTTGCAGCTTCCGGATCTGCCCGGCGGCGGCTTCCGGAAGTGGCGCATGCAACAGGTCCCGCAGCACGGCGGCACGGAAGTCGTGCCGGTTGCTGACCGAGTTCCACTGTTTCCCGTCCGACTTCACATGGGCAACGAACGCCGTCTGCAGATCGGCCTTATCGGCCGGACTGGGGTCACGCCGGTTCGGCCGGAAGCCAGAGGTGGCGATATAGATCATGCACTCCTTGCCGAATTTCCGCGCCAGGAAATACTCCCACTGTGTGTAGGACGCTTCGGCGATCCCGCCCGGCAGATCGGGCGCGAACGGCGCCGCCTCGGAGGGGCGCGGAAACCCGGCGCCGCTGCGTGCGCCCATCAGGAAAATAACGACGTCGCAGGTTTCAATATAGTTGCTGAGCTTCTGTAGCAGCGTGCCAGCCTTCCGATCGTGTTTGAAGCTGCGTTGCACGCTGACGACGATCTCATGCGACTGCAAGTCGTTCGCCAGCGCGTCACGCGCTGTCTCGAACTCGCTGCTTACCGCGGAAATGAAAACACGAAACTGTTTGGTCACGAGGCTCCCGCGCCGTCTGTTGCGGTCAGTCTGACATGTTGCGGTTTTAAAAGGAAGGTAGAGCGACCGCGGGGCCTGCACGTCAGGGTTGACATTGTCTAACCTTTATGTTAGTTCACAAACATGGAGCACACGGCGTCAACCATGACCCGGCCTGCGACGCCCGATCCGACACAGGATCAGGCCGGCCGCACCATGCCGCAGCGCCTCGCCGCCCTGCTGCATGTCGTCCGGGTCTTGCTCAGGCACGGCCGCCGGCTTGTTGAGACGGTGCCGGAGCGCGCCGCCAATTTGGAATTCGCCGCTTTGGCCGGGGTTTGCGGCACCTACGCTCTGCCGACCATTCTCGCCCGGTTGCAGCGCGGTATTTTGCGGGCGATGGCGTTGGAGCGTTATTTGCTCGCCCGCGCCGCGAAGGGCCGCGAGATTGGGTTCGTGTACCCGCGCGAACGTAAGCCGGCCAAGCCGGTAGCGGAACCGCAAGACGGGGAGGCAGCAGGCGAAGCCCCGGGTGGCCGAGCAAAGCCCGGCCATGACGAAATGGAACCCAAGCCCGGCGATGAGGAACGCACGCCCAGGCGCCCCGCATTCGATCCGGACGATCTCCGCATCCCCGGGCCCGAGGAACTTGACGCCGAGGTGCGCCGCCGTCCGTTGGGGCGCACCATTCTCGCTATCTGCATGGACCTCGCGGTCATCCCAAGTTTCTGTACCGGCGACTTTTGGAACCGGATATCCGACACGCTACAGAACTACGGTGGCAGCTTCACGACGCTGTTTAAAATACGCGAATACCGCGAGACATCGTTTCAGAAAGAGCGAGACAAGAAGCCGGACACCTGGACCTTTGCCTGGAGGCATCCGGGACCGGAGATCGTTCGCCGGGTGCTGGGATATATGATCGGCGAAGCGCCCATTTTCGAACCGTTCGATCCGTTTCTGGCCACCGCTCCTCCCTGAGTCCCGGCATCCCCGATAGGCGTGGAACCCTCCGAGTCCGGGGGCGCTTTCGCGCGCCGATCGGCCCGATTTCGTCGCCGGTGGACGCCGTGACCGGGGCACCGCCGTCTCTCCGGGCGGTTCATGCACTCTCTCGGCGGCGCTCAAGAGACCCAAGCCGCACCATCACCAGGTAACGATTACCGCGGCGAACCCGTTTCCGCCTGATGCGCCTCCACCAGCCCGCCCAGGCTGGTGAACCGGAAATCGTAACGGACTTCCGCCGCAACCGGCGCCGTCGCACCCGAACCACCCACGTCGTGCCGCCGATCGATCCAGGCCGAGGCCAATCCGGCCGCGTTGGCCGGCACATGATCGTGGAACAGGCTTTGCGCGACATGCAGAATTGTCCCGCGCGCCACGCCCTGCTCGGCCTGTCGCGCCAGCAGATAGGCGAAATTCCGCGGGTCGGGCTTGTACGACCCGATATCCTGGGCGGTATAGATCGCGTCGAACGCCACCCCGAGGCGCTGGCCGGTCGCCTGAAACGACGCGCGATCCACGTTGGACAGGATCACCAGACGAAAATGCCGTTTCAAATATCGCAGCGCTTCCACGGTATCGGGAAACGGCGGCCAGTCCCCGACCGACTGACCAAACCGAGCATCCTCGGCCGGATCAGGCGTCACGCCCCAGCCGGCGGCCAATTGCCCGTGCACTTCAGCCAGCAGATCCGAATACGGCATCTCCGGCGTCAACGCCTGCTGGCGAGACTCCCGTAATGAAAACGCTTCCAGAACAGAATCGCGCGAAAGACCGGACCCAACCCGAGACAGCAACGGCGCCAGAGCGGCGTACAGCCCGCTCTCCCAGTCGATCAGAGTCCCGTAGCAATCGAAGCTGAGGACCTCGAAATCCGACAGATTCATTCCAATTCCGCCCAGTCCCCCAACTCCGCCGAACGCCGCAACCACGCTCGGACACCGTCGGGATCACGGAAGACGTCGTCGACGCGGTATCCCGCCCCGCCAAGCCGGCGCGCCTCGCGCATGCCGTCCTCATCGGTCACGTCGTCGCCGATGAAAATCGGCAAGCGGCCGGCGAACGGCGCACGCTGCATCAACGCCACGACCGCGCCGCCCTTGTCGGCCCCGATCGGGCGCACCTCCCACAACATATGGGCGGGGTGCAGTTCAAACCCGGGCGCGGTCGCCAACAGGGACATCAACGCCGCATGGAACGGCTCCCGGGCTTCCGGGGCCTGTCGAAAATGCAGACCGAACCCCCTCGCCTTCCGCTCCAGCAAAGCGCCGGGGAATGCGCGAACCAGCGCTTCGCCGGCGTCCAGCCAGGCTTCGGGTGGTGACGGCAGGTTCGGCCGCTCGATCGGTGCCTCCGGGGCATGCCGAATGGCGCCGCCGTGTTCTCCCGCGATCGCCCCGGGCGAGTCACCGAGCAACCGGTCAACGGTTTCAATCGGGCGGCCGGTCACGATGGCCAACGCACCGCCCAGCGCGTCGCGCAGCGTTCGCAGAACGGCCGGCAACCCATCGGGCACCACCACGGAGTCAGGCGTCGGCGCCAGATCGATCAGGGTTCCGTCCATATCCAACAGCAACGCGGCGCGATGGAACGGGGGCAGTGCGTCCATGGTCAGGCGCAACCGGTGACACGGAGATCATAGATCGGGTGTTGCATCATCGATGCCGCTGGCTCCTGTTCCAACATCCAGCCGGCGAAACCGGGAGAATCCGGATGGCTGTCCGTCACATTCAGATAAGCCGCCGCATCCACGGGCTGATCGGCCGGGCGCACGACACAGGCTTTAACCTCGATGGTCAGCGATCCGAACGTCGCGGATTGGCCGACTTTGATCGTCAAAGCGGTCGCCTGAGCGTTGACCTTATCCAGTGCCTGAAGTTTGGCGGTCCCGGCCGGCAGCCAAATATCCGGGCGATCGAACGTGACCGGCGGGGCGGCCTTCGGTGTCAGGGACGGCGGCGCGACAGGTCCCGCGTCGCGTGGCGCGTCCAGGTGCTGCTCTTGCAGTGGAGGCAAAGGCTGCGTCTGGATCGATGGTGTCTGAATCGTCGGCAGCGGTTGCGCCCCGGCCGCTAAGGGGGCGCCCAGGCAAACAAGGGCGAACAGAAGCGGTCTGATGCCGACAGTTCTCACTTTGATGTTCCGAGCGGCGATCGGAGGTAGCCTCATGCGACCGGCCGCTTCGGCGAGTTCAAACCGGCCACGATATCCGCGAAGATCTTGCGCATGGCTGCCTCGTCCACCCCCATCAGGACCGCGTCCTCGAACGCGTCCTGGAGAACCTGCGACACTTCCGCATAGTTCTCAGCCAGCATCTTCAGCTTTTCCCGGCACCCGACGGAGTTACCGTCCAGGCCCGGCCAAGCCGAGGGCGCCGGGGGAATCATTTCGACAGCGGCGGCAGTCCGGCACTCCCGGGAGCGCCAGCCTTGGCACCGCTATCCTGCGTTTGATCGCCCGATTTGGCGTCCTTCGACCCGTTCAGGCTGGTGACGCTGAAAATGAACTTTCCAAGCAGTTCTTCCAGACTGACAGATGACTGCGTGACCGTGATCGTCTGGCCAGGCTTCAAATTCGTGTCGTCCCCACCGGGTGACAGCGAGATGTACTTGCCACCCAGCAGGCTCTCGCTGGTGATGGAGGCACCGGTATCCTTGGGCAGTTGGATATCATCGCGCACCGACATCGACACGATCGCGTCGAACGTCTTCGGGTCAATCCGCTCATCGGTAACCGTGCCGATCTTGACCCCGGCGATGCGAACGTCGCCGCCGACGGCCAGACCGTCGATGTGATCAAACCGGGCTTGCAGCGTATAGCCGGCCCCGGCGGTTCGCCCCGAATGCGCCACAGCATAAGCCAGAAACGCAACCGCCACTGCCAGCACAAGCGCGCCGGTCAGGGTCTCCGCGACACCATGACGTCCCATAGCGATACTAGCTCGGGGTCCAGGCTTCGTAGTCGCCCGTGGCCCGAGCGCGGTTGCCGCCCTCGTAGTCATGGCCGGGCGGGCGGTAGCTGGCGGGCGTGCCGGTGGCGTTTGCCAGATGCGGCTTCTGCCACACCTTGCGGCCGGTATCCGGCAGCGGGGCGTCGGTGGTGTAATGCAACCATGAGTGCCACTCCGGCGGAACAGAGCTGGCTTCCGGGGCGCCGGCATAGGCAACCCAGCGCCGATTGCGCAGGCTCCCTGGAACCTGACGCTTTTCCTCATAATATATGTTGCCAGTGGCATCGCTGCCGATCTGACGACCTTTGAACCGTGTGAACAGCCATGTACCGATATTCATGGCGCAACATATACGCAGACCTCGCGGTTTGGTCCAGCCATCGAAACGCGATCCGCGGTCGGAGGTTCGGTTCGTTTATGATTTTTTCAGGGCTGCAAGTTATCCACAACATTTTGCGTCCACTTGGCGGTTTGGCCACAAAATACGCTACCCCGTGGGCGCGCCGTCTCATACGATCATGGGCATGAAGACCTCTCGGATCTCCCCCCATCGGACCTGGCATGGCGTACGGATGCGGCGCACAGAGGCGTCATCCGATCCTGATACCGCGCCGCGTTCGGTCACCCTGCCGGCGTCCTGGGACGATTCGGCGGCCTCGGCGCTGGCCGCTCTGGCGCCGGGCAAGGGTCCCGTGACGCTTGCGGGTGCCGCACACAGTTGGATCGGTCCGATAGAAGCCGCCGCAACGAAGGCCGGGTTCGAGTGTCCGTTGGCGGATCGACTGCACCGGATGCTGTTGCTCCGGCGCGGTGCGCCCACCGAGGCGGTTTGGCGCCTGGAGCCAGAGGGCGAACCCGGCTTCGTGCTCAACCTTCCGGCGTTCCTGGACAGTGACGGTCACTTCGATTTCGCCGACTTCGCCGAGGCGGTGGAGACGGCGGTCATCGCGCTGAGTTTCGCTGCCCCGCAGGTGCGCGACATCGATGTGGGAATGGCGGATCTCGCGGGTCTGCTGGCGGCGCTGGGGATCGACTACGCATCGGAAGCCGGGCGCGATGTTGCCCGTTGCCTGGCCGCCGTTGTGCGCGGACGGGCCGATGCGGCGTCCGGACGTATCGGCCGGTTGGGTGGCCCGATGCGATCAGCCGCGTTCGATTGGCCGACCCCGCCAACGCATGCGGTCGTGCGCGGATTGCCGGAAGCGGCCCGCGCCGCCCGCCAGGCGGCGGCGGCGTCCGAGGGATCGCGTCATCGCGCAACCACCGCGATCAGCCGGCCCGGCCTGGCCGAAGCGCTGCTCGGTTGCGAAACCGGCGGTATCGCGCCAGCCTTTTCCGCCGTTGGACCCGCCGGGGGTTTGACCCGTTCCGCGCGCGCATGGCTGGCGGTGAGCGGTTTCACGGCTGAGGAAGCACTTGCCACCGCGCTGTCGGGCGGCACGCCGATCCCCGCCTACGGTTCGGTCGCCCATGCGGCAATGCATGATGCAGTCGCCCCATTCATGCATGCAATGCCACCACGTCCGTCGCCGCTGGTGGTGCAGTCCGCAGCCGCCCATCGGCGGGAACTGCCCGGCCGGCGCAGCGGCTATACGCAGAAGGCCTCGGTCGGCGGCCACAAGCTGTTTGTTCGCACCGGCGAATACGAAGACGGCGGACTGGGAGAGATCTTTGTCGCCCTGCACAAGGAAGGCGCGGCATTCCGCGGCCTGATGGACAATTTTGCCCATGCGGTCAGCCTTGGCCTGCAACACGGGGTGCCGCTTGAGCGCTTCGTCGAGGCGTTCACCTTCACGCGCTTCGGTCCCGCCGGTCTGGTCGAGGGCGACCCCGCCGTGCACGCCGCGACCTCCCTGCTCGATTACACATTCCGGAATTTGGCCGCCAACTATCTGGGGCGACACGACATTCCGGAGGCCGAAATCGAGGACTCCGACACCGTGGGTCATGGCGCCCGCGACCAATCGCCGCTGTTGCCACTGGAATTGCCGGATGAGGCGTCGCCACGGGCTCGCCGCCGCGGGTTGCGGGTGGTGTCTCGCTGATCGCCGCGTTACGCTACCTTCGTTAAAACGAGGAGCAGCACGATGGCGGGACAAATCGAAGCGAAACTGGCGGAACTCGGCATTACCCTGCCGCGTCCGATGCCGCCGCTTGCCAACTATGTCCCCTACGTGGTGACCGGTAACCTCGTCGTCGTGTCCGGCCAACTGCCCACAATCAATGGCAAAGTCGCCATGAGCGGAAAAGTTGGTTGGGGCGTTTCCGTCGATCAGGCGAAAGAGGCGGCCCGCCTGTGCTTCATCAACGTCCTGGTGCATTTGAAGGCAGCCTGCGATGGCGACCTGGACCGTGTAACCCGCGTCGTTCGCCTCGGTGGGTTCATCTCTGCTCCGTCGGAGTTTACCCAACACGCCACGGTGATGAACGGTGCGTCCGACCTTGCTGTGGCGGTATTCGGTGAGGCTGGGCGCCACGCACGCAGCACGATCGGCGTGCCGTCCCTGCCCGTCGATGCCGCTGTCGAGGTAGAGGGACTGTTCGAAATCAATTAGGCTGTCCGATATGCCCGATGGATCGGCTACCCTCACCCTGACGCTGCACACCCGGATCGCGGATATCGATGCCGCTGAATGGGACGCGTGTGCCGGCGCCGGCAACCCGTTCGTCACGCACGCCTTTCTGAGTGCGATGGAGGACAGCGGGTCCGCCGGCTCGCAAACCGGATGGTTGCCTCAACACGCCGTGCTGCGCGGCGAGGACAGCCGGATCGTCGGTATCGTGCCGATGTACGCGAAATCCCACAGCTATGGCGAATACGTCTTTGATCACGGATGGGCCAACGCGCTGGAGCGGGCCGGAGGGAACTACTACCCAAAGCTCCAGGCCGCCGTGCCGTTCAGTCCGGTCCCGGGTCCACGGCTGTTACGCCGTCCGGACAGTGCCGTGCCTATCGCCACCATGGCCAGCGCGCTCCAACAAGCCAGCAAGTCGCTCGGCGTGTCGTCGGTCCACGTCACGTTTTGCACGAAGGATGAATGGGACGGTTTGGGCGATGCCGGATGGTTGCAGCGCATCGGCATGCAGTTCCATTGGGAAAACGACGGGTACGCCGATTTCGACGGCTTCCTCGCCGCGTTGTCATCACGCAAGCGCAAGGTGCTGCGCCGGGAACGCCGGGACGCCAACGCCGCCGGGCTGACGTTCCACGCGTTGTCCGGCGCCGAGATTACTGAACGGCACTGGGACGCATTCTATGCGTTTTACCAGTCCACAGTCGATCGCAAGTGGGGTTCTGCTTACCTCACCCGCTCGTTCTTCTCCATGCTGGGCGAACGACTCGGCGACAAAGTCGTGCTGATGTATGCCGAAAGCGGCGGCAAACCGGTCGCCGGCGCGTTGAACCTCGTGGGCGACGAGGCGCTTTATGGCCGCAACTGGGGTTGTCGCGGCGACTGGCCGTTCCTGCATTTCGAACTGTGTTATTACCGGGCGATCGACTGGGCGATCGAGCACGGATTGAAGCGTGTCGAGGCCGGCGCCCAGGGGCGGCACAAGATCCAGCGCGGCTACATGCCGCGCCATACCTACTCGGCCCATTGGATCGCCCACACCGGGCTGCGCCGTGCGGTGGCCAGTTTCCTGATCGAGGAACGGGCTGGTGTAGAGGCGGAAATGGTGGCGCTGGCGGAGGAGTCGCCATTCCGGAAGGGCGAGGATTAGCGGTTAGGGCAATTGTTCGCCGCCTCCGTAAACCATTTGGTAACCATTTGATGCGATCATGCAGCACGGTGTTGGCACCAGCCAATATTGGACTTGCAATATATAGGTCAATGGCATACAACAATGGCGCGTTGGCGACGGAACCAGCTTTGGTTCGAACTTTACCACCCCGGTACCCAGCATCCGGTCGCAACCTTGACGATCGACACACCGGCCGGGCGGCTGTTGGTTATGGCGGAGGCGCTTCGATGTGGCCGCTCGCTGATCGTGCGGGGGCTTCATGTCCAAAGTGAATCCGCTGGCCCCAATACGATCGGAGCCGCGAACCTGAGTTTCCTGGTTCGCGTATTTATGGAGGTGATGGACCTTGACGAACTCGTGGTTGCCGGAGGGCTTCGAACGACTGGCGCGAACCCCGGGCGAATCCCGCGTGAGCGACGCTTCACCCGCGGCCGTTCTGATCGAATGGGCTGGTGATATCCGGGACATCAAGACGATCTCGGCCATACTCGCGATCTCCAATCGCGGTGTCCCGCTGCTGCGCGCCAAGCGGGCTGTGGAAGCCATGCTCGAACACAAGCGCGCCTTCGTGTTGATCCCGAAGCTCGAATCCTTCGAGTCGCTGGCCGGCGAACTGGCTGCCGCGGGCGTCAGGGTCAGCAGCATCGCGCGCGACACGGTCGATGTGAAAGCCATCCGCGAACGGCTGGAGCTGACGCAGGAACAATTCGCCTTGCACTACGGCCTGGAACTTGACGCGGTTCGAAACTGGGAACACGGCCGCCGCAAGCCGGATACCGCGGCGCAAAGCTATCTACGCGCGATCGACAACGATCCGGCAGCGGTCGAGGCCGCGCTGTGGGGCTATTCCGATTTATCGCCTGCCTGACGGTCAATCGCTGTTTCACCCGATGTCGACGCCCGGGAAAAATTGGAAAGTCCACTCTTGACCCCGATGCCTCTCCCGAACCATATAATCGGCTCTGCACCCGGGGGTCCGATGGCAGAGTGGTGATGCAACGGATTGCAAATCCGTGAATCCCGGTTCGATTCCGGGTCGGACCTCCAGCCCCGCGGGTTATCCATGGCATCGCGATACTGTCCGGGCAGCGGATGCATTCGGAGGGAAAGTGTCAACCGGACGGGCATTGAACGTCCGGTATGCTCATGGCCTTGGCGGATACGAACGCCAGTGTCAGCATTGACCAACCCAGCGCATCAGAATCCCTGTCAGTTCGGGGCGGTCAACGTTGTCAGTGTGCTTCGCGATCAATTCACAATGGTCGAGATCGATTGCCTTACAGCGCGGTCCACCGGCTCTTTGGTATGCTCAGTGGTCCCCGCCGTTGGTCTAAAACAAAGGAAACGCCGACAGCCCTATCCGCCAAACGTGTCGCGCCACTGCTCGATTACCTCCGGAATGCCTTTCAGGATCTCCGCCACGGATAACTGAAACGCCTTGACGTCCGAGAACGGCTTGGCCCCGGGCAGCGGGATTACCTCGGGACGCAACGATTCGGCGCGCTGCTCCACCGAAAGATGCGCCACTTCCTCGCTTTGCAGGAACTCCATGAACAATCGGGCGGCGTTCGGGTGCGGCGCGTTCGCCATGATGGCGGACGCGGCGACAATCAACAGGGAGCCATCCGTCGGATGCACCACAGCCAGTGGATTACCATTATCGGCCGCGTGCAGTGTTGCCGTGGACGAACTGGCGCCCACCAATCTCTCGCCCGCGGTTAACATCGTTGTAGTGTCGATAATCGAACGCCCCACCTGTGGGCGGTTTTTCTCCAAAGCCTCGAAGTATTCCCAGCCGTAGAGTTTTCGCATCGCCAGCACCCAGGTGCCGACAAAGCCGCTGAATGCCGGATGCCCGACCGCGATCTGACGGTTCCAGCGCGGCGTCAGCAAATCGGGCCAGTTCTTCGGGGCATCGTTTGCTGTCACTTTGGCGGTGTTATAGGCAATCAGCACCAGCCCGCCGGTCGTCGAATGGTAATACCCGTCTTTGTCGAACGCCCGGAAAGCCGGACTCAGCCCCGCATCGTTTTGTGGCACGTAATGGGCGAGCAATCCCTTTTGTTTCAACGTCTCATCGTGACCCGGATCGGTCGAACTGAAGACGTCGCATTCCAGCGTCTGGTTCTTGAGTTCCGCCGACAATCGTTGATAGGCAACCTGGGCCGTGGTCCGCACCACGGTCACTTTCACGCCCGGATAACGGGCGGTGAAGCGCCGCCCAATCAGCTCCGCCACCTCGCCGTCGGTCTGCGCGGTGTACCAGGTCAGGCCACCGTCCTTGCGGGCCGCTGCCTCCAGCGCCCCCGTGTCGGCCCGTGCCAAACCGCCGCCCCACAGGGATACCCCCGCGAGCAGACCGGAAAACCCCCGCCTGTTCAGCATGGGTGGAGGAGAAAGTGGGGGATCCGGATGGGCATGGCGTTTCCTTGATTGGTTGTTGACCGGGCGCCACGCGCTCCGCCTGGAGTGAAGGCGAAGGGGTTGCCCGGGGGACAAGAGCATACGATGCCGATCAGCCGGTGGTCGGGCCGTCGAGCGGGGCAGCCCGAACCGCCGTCACCCCGCCAACGGAGCACCACCTGAACCACGGAGCAACGTCCGGCATATGATTGCCGTGCTCGGCTGGTTAGATCAAAACCGCCCCTAATCGCGCGCCCGCTTCGGAAACTGCATGCAGATCAGGTCCGCACCCGCCGGTCCCGCGAGCAGGCACGCCGCCGCATCGTCCGGCGCCACGAACACGCAGGACTGGGCGGGTAACAGCGCGCCACCGGTGACGGCGGCGGAACCCGAGGACACCAGCCAGAACTGACCTCCGCCGCTGGACGGATCGGGGCCGGTTATCGAGCCGTTAGCCGGGACGGTGTAACGCCATGTTCCCAGACCATCGGGGGTTTCGGCGATCACAGCGCCTCCGGTCGGGGCGGTCAGGGCAGCCAGTTCCTGATCGGTCAGCGGCGGCAACGGGCCACAGGTGGCCTCCCGGTGCTGGAATTTGGCGCGGGCTTCGCGCAGTTGCTGCCGAGCGGCCGGCATGTAGCGGGCGCCGGGGTCCCAGGCGTTGCGCAGGGTGAACCAGGACACGCCCTCGCCGGCCGCGATGATCGGGCCGTACGCGGAGTAGGCGTCGGTGTAGTGGACCGCGACACTGGCGATGTCGTGAATACCGAGCCGGCCGGAGCCTTGAACGATGACCTGATATTGGTCGGCGGCGTGGAAATGCGGATGCACGACGGCGGCGCCCTCTTTCTCGACCAGGAAGGCCATCGGATAGATGCCTTCGGCGGACGGCATCGCCTCGCCTTCCTTCAACGTGTTGCGGTTCTTGCCGATGAAAGTCGTCAGCCAGCCATTGGCGGTTTTGCGGCGGGAGGTGTTCAGCGCGACGGTGCTGTCAGCGGTTAAAATCATGGGACGATCTCCTTTGTGGGAAAGCGTAAGCCCGATCTGTTCACCTGCCAAGATTCACCTGCTACAGGACGATCGGGAAACACAGGAAGGACATGCGCCGTGGCATACAGCCCATTCGATTTGACAGGTAAGGTGGCCCTGGTCACCGGCGGCAACAGCGGCATCGGGTTAGGAATGGCCCTGGCGATGGCTCAGGCAGGGGCGGATATCGCGATCTGGGGCACCAACGCGGCGAAAAATGCGGCGGCGGTGGAGAAGCTGGAACCGACCGGCCGCAAGATCCTGGCGCTGGAATGCGATGTTGGCGACGAAGCGGCCGTCGAGGCGGCGTTTGCCCGCACGCTGGACAGTTTTGGCCGCGTGGACGGCTGTTTCGCCAATGCCGGCGTCTCCGGTCGCGGCGGCCACACGTTCCTCGAGATGACCAGCGCCGAGTGGCATCGCGTCACCCGCGTCAACCTTGATGGTGCGTTCTACACGTTTCGCACGGCCGCGAAGCATATGGTCGAGCGTGGCGGTGGCGGCGTGCTGGTTGGCACTGCTTCGCTGGCGGCGATCGAGGCGGCGCCGCGCAGCGAGCATTACGCGGCGACCAAGGGCGGCGTCATTTCCATGGTCAAGGCGATGGCGGTCGAATTCGCTCGCTACGGCGTGCGGGCGCATTCCATCCTGCCCGGCTGGATCGAAACGAATATGACGGCCAACGCGGTGCAAACGGATGGTTTCAAGACCAAGGTGCTGCCGCGTGTGCCGATGCGCCGCTGGGGCGACGGTGACGACTTCGGCGGTATCGCGGTTTACCTGATGAGTTCGGCATCAAAATACCACACCGGAGACACGTTCGTGATCGATGGCGGCTATTCGTTGTTCTAGAGTTTCGGATCGCAGATCGGAAATATGGCGGGGGTGGCTGGACAGTCCGCGCCCGCCAGGATGACGCCGGCCGACCGAATTTGCCGCGTCCAATGGAACGCCAGCCGGACGAGAATCGTGCGATCCTGGCTGGACGTCCGGCGTCGAAACATGCTGCACTGCACCCCTGAACCTGGAGCAAATGCATGCCCGCGATCGACGGTGACCGGCTACTGCGCGACCTGTATGCGGCGCGAGACATCGGCCGTTACAAGACCGGCGTGCATCGTCCCACCTTCTCGCCCGAAGATGTGCAGGCACGTCATTGGCTCGCCGGCCGGATGACCGAGGCGGGACTGGACAGTTCCATCGACGGCATCGGCAACGTCTATGGCCGCGATCCACGGCCGGGCCGCAAGCTGCTGATGGGCAGCCATATGGAGACCCAAAATCACGCCGGCTGGCTCGACGGCGTCATGGGCGTCATCTACGGGCTGGAAGTCGCCCGCACCCTTGGGCGCGGCATCGACGTCGCCACCTGGGCGGACGAGGAAGGCCATTTCGGCTCCTTCCCCGGCAGCCGGTCATTCTGTGGTTTGCTGACCGAACAGGAAATCGATGTGTGCGGCAACCGCGAAACGGGCGTGTCGCTGCGGGATGCGCTGCGACAGGCCGGCTTCTCCGGCCGGCCACGCCAGAGGATCGATACGGCTCGGTACCGGGGTTATCTGGAGGCGCATATCGAGCAGGGCGCCGATCTGGAGGACCACCATCTGCGCCTTGGGATCGTCACCGCGATTGTCGGCAGCCGGCGGTTCCGCATCCAGTTCAAAGGTCAGCAGAACCATGCCGGTACCACCCGGATGTCGGTTCGTAAGGATGCCGGTGTCGCATTGGTGAAACTGGTGGCGGCGATTGAGGACCGGTTTCCGAAGATCGCGGGACCCCGGACGGTGTGGACAACGGGCGACATCAAGCTGGAACCGGGTGCGGCGAGCATCGTGCCGGGCGGCGCTGAACTGGTGTTCCAGTTCCGCGATACCGAACAGGCCACACTGGAAGCGTTGGATGCCGCGCTGGCGGAACTGGTGGTGGAGGCTGCCAAAGGCCCCTGCGAGGTCAGCATCGTCTATCGCAGCGCCACCGACCCAAGCATCATGGACCCGGGATTTCGAAGCGCTCTCCAGGCCGCCGCGCAAGTCCATGCGCCCGGCCTGTCCCAGCCGATGCCCTCCGGGGCGGGGCATGACGCGCAAATCCTGTCGCAGGTGCTGCCGTCGGCGATGCTGTTCGTGCCAAGCATTGGGGGAATCAGCCATCACTATACGGAAAATACGCGGGACGAGGATATTGTGCTGGGGTGTCAGGTGTTTGCCGACGCGGCGGAGGCCATTCTAGCCAAGGCATAAGACAGGTCGGGCTCCTGCGTTCCGAAGGGGCCCGAACCCGCAAAGGGTGCGACGCACCCGTTGATCCCGATGATTATTCTCGATTTCGCAGCATAATAATTGCCGCTGGTAACCTTTCGTTCATCTTTTTGCGGCAATACTGCCCGGATGACCGAAACCGCGATCCCGTTGATCGAAAACCATCAGCCGGCGACCTTCCGAACCCGGGGGATCGCCGCGCCGTTCACGACGCCTCTGCTGGCTGGTGCCCGCATCCGGGAATCCAGCCGCACTGGTATCGAACTGGTGGTGCCAAACCCCTCCGGCGGACGCGGGGTCTATATCGTGCACTGGCCGGGAGTCAGCGCGCTGTGCAAGCCGACCGTGCATGACACCATGCTGTTCCGCCGCTGCTCGGCCCTGCGCGACATCGATACCGCCAGCATTCGGGCCGCCGCGCTGGACGTCGCGCTGGAAGGCCACGCCGGGCGCGATGCCGCCGCCGCGGCGGAGACGTCCATCGCGGCGGATCGATCCCAGCGCCTGCTCTCCCATTTCCTGCTGCTGATGGGCGTGGTCGAACAGGTTGACCCGGACGGCATCAAGGCCACGTCGCTGCTGGAACGGACGCCCGATCGCGACCGCCGAGCGAGCGCTGCCCTGCATCTTGTCGCGAAGGAGATCGGCCGTCCGGCGTCGTATCTGGCCAGCGGTCTCGCCGCGATGGGTGACGCCTTCGCCGCCGTTGGCGTCGCCGCCGACGATCAGGCCGCGCGCATTCCCCGCCTGATCCTCCGCTTGCGGGAAACCTCCGCCGCGATGGCATCCTGGCTGTCCGACGGGCCAAACGACGACATCGCCGGGCTCGGCCGGTTGGTGACAGCAGCGATGCAATCGGCCGGCGACACCGGAGCGGCGCTGCTCCAGGCGACCCGACTGCCATTCGCCGATCCGGTGGGACTATTGAAATCCTGGTGTTCGGCCCGCACCGAGGTCATCGCCCGGTCGGGCCGCTGCGATGCGCTGCTGGACGGATGGGAACGGGTCGCCTTGCTCTGGCTGGCGGCCGCCACCGACGCAACGCGGCGAGCCGCCTTGTTCGAAATGATCCCGGTGATACCGGTCCTTCCGCGCGAGGCGATGGACTGGGACGGCATCGCCATCCCGGCCGCCGCAATGGACCCGGTGTGCCGGGTGACCAGCCATTACAACACCTGGCGCAACGGCAGCGCGTCGTTCGGCCTGGTCGAGCGCAATGAAACGCTGCGCGCCATGAGCCTCTGATGGCGGAACCGGCGCGAACCGGCGAGCCTGCGATACGCGCGCTGCGGCAGGAACTCGCGCAGGCCAGCGACCCTCAGGTCATGCGCATCGTGGCAACTGTCGATGCCCTGATGGCGCGCGGCGCCGCCGACGATCTGATCGCCCCGCTGCGGCAACGTCTGGTCGAACTGCGGCCGCCGAGACCGCTACGCTTCGCCAGATTGCTGTTTCATCCGCTCGATCCGCTGATCGTACCGGCGCCAAAGTGGCGGCCCGACCATCTGACGATACCCCGCACGGCGGTGACGCCGATCGCGGCCCATGTGCTTCGGAGCATGGCTCAGGCGGGGGCCGCGATCGACGCCGGCGGGTCCGGCCATACCGATGCCGAGACCGACCTGATCGCCCGTCTCGGCCAATCGCTTTGGCCGGCGGCGGCCCTCATCCTGGCGGAACCGGACGTGCCGGACTCCTGGTCCGTAACCGAACTTGGAGACACCGCCTACCGCCAGCTCGCCGGCACGATCTCCGCCTTGCTCGCACAGGCCCCGACGATGGATGCGATGTGCGCCGCAACCGCCAATGGCCTGTTGCCGCCCCGGGCCGAGGCCATCGGTGAAATTTTGGGCCGTGTCCGGGCCGCCAACGGCAACGCCCTGCCGATGATGATCACGCTTCTGTTGACGCGTTTGCCGCAGGCGGCAGCAGTCTTGGCAGCCTTGCAGACGGGACTGGACGCGCCGGCGGTGCAGGCCGCCTCAGATCAGGCAACGGGTCTGCTATTGCAGCGGCTGGAGGCGGCAGGCGGGGTCGAGACCAGGATCGCCACGGGGTCACTGGCGGACTCCGCCGGCGCGGTGAAAGACATCGCCGCGCTGCTTGGATCGCTGGAAAAGGCCAACGCGCCGTCCTCACGTCGCGCCCAACTGCATGCGGTGCGCGATCGGCTGGATACCGGATGCCGGCAGCGGTTCGCGTCCGAACTCCAGGACGACCTGCTGCTGCCGTTGGGGCGGCTGGCCAGCCTGCCGGACGCGGCACAGATGTCCGCGTTGGAGACCGTGGCGCGGGGTCTGCGCGTGCTGGAAACCGAGGCGCGCAAGATCGGCGGCGGCGCCACCTACGATCTGTTGCTGGGCAAGGCCGCCGCGGCGGTAGAGAGTCCCGCCGTGCAGGAACGTCTGTCGGCGGCCGATCAGGCCCGGCTGGTGGAAATCCTCGCCGGGTCCGATGCGGCCCTCGCGCTGCTCGGCCCCGGGTCGCGTTGAGCGCGGTTGGCCGGCCTCACTGCCGAGCGCTTTGGTCCGCAACAGGCGATCAGCGTTCGGACGGGCAGAACCGCACTGTGCCGGCCAGCGTTTGCCCCGATGCCAGGACATGCATCGCCTGATCCGTCGGCAGGTCAGGGCGGTTGAGCGCGTCCGGCACGTGGCTTACCGGTTCGACGCAGAAGAAATCGGCCCAAACCGGCGTGAACACCTGGATATTGCGGAATGCCGCGCTGGCCTCGATCCGCAGGCTGGCCGGGCCGGCAAGGATATCGGCCGAACCCGACCATCCGGTGAAACAGTTGTCCAACCGGGAGGCCAACACCGGCCGGGGTTCATCGTGTCGCCACTCCGCCGGCAGTCCCGTATGATGACGCGGCAGGGCATCGGCGCCGTTAGCCCACACGCCCGACGCGTGAAAGCGGAGCGCGGGTTCATGCACTTTGGGGAAGAAAGGATGCAGACCGATCCCGGCCGGGGCCGCCGTTACGTGGCGATTGGTCAGGCCCATCGTCACCGTCAGGGCCGCATCCGACAGGCTGTAGGCAACCGTGGCCTGAAAGGCGAACGGCCAGGACTCGTCTGGCTGATGATCCAGAGCCAGCGTCACGGATCGCGAGGTGGCTTCGGTGACCGCCCAGGCACGCTGCCAGCCGACGCCATGGATGGTATGCGGCTGATCGCCAAAATTACGCTTCAGGTTGTAGTCCGTCCCGCGCCAGTGAAACCGGGCATGGCCGAGGCGGTTGCCGTACGGCAACAAAGGGAAGCATCCCATGCCGTGGCGATCGCCGACGGTGGACGCCTGTGGCAGAGCGCGGCGCAGCAGCGGGGTCGATCCCAGCATCCAGCCGGTGATGCCAGCACCATACTCGGGCGCGACGACAAGAGAGGACGCGCCCGACGACAAGGTCAGCATGTATGGACTCCGGTTCGCACCCAGCCTAACCCGTTGGGCAACCGTTCGTCAGCCAACGTTTTACCAGGAGGAATCAGGCGTGGAGGAAGTCGATTGCGTCGTTGTGGGTGCCGGGGTCGTCGGCCTGGCGGTGGCACGCGCGTTGGCGATGGCCGGGCGTGAGGTCATCATCCTGGAAGCGGCCGAGGCGATCGGAACCGAAACCTCATCCCGCAACAGCGAGGTCATCCACGCCGGCATCTACTACCCCGCCAACAGCCTCATGGCTCGGTTTTGCGTCGCCGGACGGCGGAAGCTGTATGCGTATTGCATCGAGAAAGGCGTGCCGCACATCAACTGCGGCAAGCTGATCGTCGCGACCAGCGCACAGGAAGACGCGTTGCTGGCCGGGATCAAACAGCGGGCGGAAGCCAACGGCGTCGAGGGTATGCGTGTGCTGACCGCCGCCGAGGCGATCGCGATGGAACCGAATCTGGTTTGCACCAGCGCGTTGTTCTCACCCGCCACCGGCATCATCGATTCGCACGGATACATGGTGGCGTTGCAAGGCGACGCCGAGAACGCCGGAGCCGTGCCGGTCTTCTACAGCCCCGTGCTCGGTGGACGCGTGGCCGGGCGCGGGATCGAGATCGATGTCGGCGGTGCCGATCCGATGACGCTGCGGTGCCGGTTGCTGATCAACTCCGCCGGGCTGCATGCGCCGGGCCTGGCGGGACGGATTGTCGGGATGCCGCCGGATCGGGTGCCAGGGGCGTATTATGCGAAGGGGAACTATTTCACCTTGACCGGTAAATCGCCGTTCTCGCGGCTGATCTATCCGGTGCCGGTGCCGGGCGGTCTGGGCGTGCATCTGACGGTCGATCTGGGCGGTCAGGCTCGGTTTGGACCTGATGTGGAGTGGATCGACTCGATCGATTACACTGTCGATCCGTCCCGATCGGACAGTTTCTACGCGGCGGTGCGGCGGTATTGGCCGGGATTGAAGGACGGCGGATTGCAACCAGGGTATTCCGGTATCCGTCCCAAGACAGTGCCGAAGGGCGCCGCGGGCCAGGATTTTGTCGTGCAGGGGCCGCAGACGCACGGGGTGCCCGGGTTGATCAACCTGTTCGGGATTGAAAGCCCGGGCCTGACCGCGTCCCTGGCGATCGCCGATCATGTGCTGGAGGTTTCGCGGACGGAATCCTGAAAGGCCCGGTGCGATACGGACCCATTGATCTACCGCCGCGGTAGCAGCACCTCTGCTTCGGCGTTGGCTGTCACGGTCACCCGGTAGATCGCGAATGCCCCGCTTGGACGGGTCGCCGAACCGATCTGTTCCGCCGTCGCCCACAGCGCGGCATCTGGCGCGTCGGCCCGGCGCGCATCCCGCACCAGCAGCCCGGACCCACGCACCATCGTCGCAACGGGCAGATCGGTCAGCTTCCACCGGTCATCCATTCCGACGATGGGCACCCCGTTCGGCATCCACCAGGCCAGTTCGCTCGCAACCGCATACCCATCCACCGCGACGAATGCGGCATCCACCGCCTTCCGAGACACCTGTTCCGCCACAGCATCCCACCCGGCCAGCCGCATCGCGATCGGGTCGAGTTTCGGCGGTAACGGGATCAGTCCGGTCGTGGCTTGGACATATGCCAGCACGGTGATCGCGAACCCCAGTCCGGCGGCACCGGTCCACCAGCGTTTTGCCGGCAGCATCGCGCCCGCCGCGACAGTCAGGGCGGGATAAATAATCGCCGGCCAGTTGCCCTGCACCCGGTCGCCGACCGCATGTTGCACGAACACCAGCACCGGCGGCAGCGACAGCGCCACCAGCAGCGGCCAACCGGCATCGCGTCCGCGCCATGATCGGCGAACCGCCACAACAAGCCCGATCATGCACAGCGCCCACACCAGCGGAGTTGCCAACCCGATCTGCCCGCCCACCAACTCGGCGAGAAACCCCACCGCGCGGGCTGGCTTCCAGTCGCCAACGCGGCCGCCCTGTTTGGCAAACCCGGCCCAGCCATGCTCCGCATTCCACACCAGGACGGGCGAAAACAACGCCAAACCGATCAGGCCGGCCACCCAGGGTTGCCAGCGCCGCAGCCAGAATCGAACGGCGGGAACCAGCAGAACCCACAGCCCGACGCCGGCCCACAGGAACAGCCCGGTGTATTTGCTGTCCAGCGCCAGACCGCCAAACACGCCCGCCGCCAGCCACCAGCCCCCTGCCCCGCCAGCCGCCAGACGCGCCATCGCCCACAGCGTCGCGGTCCAGAAGAACAGCAGCGGTGAATCGGGAGTCATGATGACGGTGCCAACACCCAGCAGCAGCGACGCGTTCAACAGCACCGCCGCGACAACGCCCGCTTTCGTGCCGGGAAACAGGACGCGGCCGGTATCGAACAGCATCCACGACGCCAGTGCCGCCGCCAGCGGCCCCACCAGCCGGACACCCAGAGCGGTCTGCCCCGCGATCAGCGTCCCCGCCTTGATCCACAACGCCACCATCGGCGGATGATCGAGGTATCCCGCCGCCAGGGCATGTGACCAGACCCAGTAATACGTCTCATCCGGAGCCAGCGGCGCGGTCGCCGCCACCACCAGTCGGATCAGCGTCACCGCCGCCAGCGCGGCGGACAGCCGGTTCACCGGGTGCGCCAGACGAGCGTCGCCGACACCGCATAGTTCCACACCACACCGATCATGGCACCGATGCCGCCCGCGACGGTCCAGTTGGTATGCTGTTCATACAGCATCTGCGCGATGCCGACATTGGCAACCGCGCCGAAGCCGCACACGATCATGAACAGCAGCAACCCGCGCCACAGTCGGGGACCTTTCAGGCGTTGGTCCCGATAGGTGACAGCATTATTGAGCTGAAAGTTAAACACCATCGCAACCACCGTTCCGAGTGCCTGCTCGGTTTCGAATCCCAACATGGTACTCTCTCGCAACAAACCGAGCACGGCGAGGTGGACGAGGATGCCGAGGGCTCCGACGAGCGCGAAGGAGAAGAAACGCAGCGGCAGAAATCCGCCCAACACCTTGTCGAGCAGCAGACCGGCAAACTGGACCATGACCAGAGCGTCCATCTTGCTCTCACCGGCGGCGCGCTCGCGGAACCGAGCCGGGACTTCCAGCACCCGCAACGGGGCCGGGCTGCTTAGAATCAGGTCGAGCAGGATTTTGAAGCCCTGGCCGTTCAGGCCGCGCGCGAGGTCCTCGAACAGTGAACGCGGCAGCATGAAGAAGCCGCTCATGGGGTCGGTCAGGCGAACCGGCATGAACGCCTGCGCCAGCCAGATGCCGCCATCGGACAGCACATGGCGAAAGCGGCCCGACAGGCCGGCATTGTCGCCGCCCGCCACATGCCGGCTGGCGACGGCAATATCATAGGCACCGGTACGTAAGGCTTTCAGCATGACGGGCAGACGCGTTTCGTCATGTTGCAGGTCGCCGTCGATCACCGCCACGTAGTCGGCCGAGGACGACAACGCCCCTTCGATCACCGCCGAGGCCAGGCCACGCCGGCCAATCCGGCGAATGCAGCGCACCCGGGAGTCCAACCGAGCGATGCGCCGCACCTCCTGCGTCGTGCCGTCGGGGCTGTTGTCATCCACATAGATGACCTCCCAGGCAACGCCGGTCAGTGCGGCGTCCAGAGCGGCGATCATCGGCGCGACATTCGGGCGTTCGTTGAAGCACGGCACGATCACGCTCAGCACCGGGGTGATCGACGGCGGACGGACGACCGTATCGCTGGTTGAAGAAGAGTCGGGCATCGGTTTCCGATCGGTTGGATACGCCGGACCGGTTGAGTCCACGGGCGAGTCCGGCAACGGGGAGATACAAGACGCACGGCAGTGGTCAAGAGGAATGCCGCAATAACAACTATAAGTAGCATTATTCTAGCAATTAAAGAATCTGCTTGAAATAATGAGACTAACTCCGACATAATCTCAGCCTCGTTTCGGAGTCTCCCCAACCGCCATGACCACGATCGCATCCCGACTTGCCGGACTGGCCGTGATGGCGATGGCCGTTGGAACCGTCGCACCTGGACCAGCACAGGCGGGCACGCTGACCGCCGCGACGATCTTCAGCCAGTTCGACGCGGTCATCTTCGGTAATTTCAGCAGCACCTCGGATGTCGAGGGACGCACGGTGGTAGGCGGCAATCTGGTCGGCGGTGCCACCTTCAACAACAACCCGGCCGGCGTCGCCGCGTCCTCGTTCGCCGCTCTGTCGGTTTACGGAAACGCCACCGCTGGCGGAAACTTCAACATTAACAACGGCGGCGGGGTTGCCATCGGCGGCACGAACAACGTGTCGTTCAACCTCAACGGCGGAGGATCGGCCTATGTGGGTGGCAACAACAGCGGCAACCTGAGCGGCGCGACAGCTTCGATGACGGTCGGGGGCAGCAACAGCGGCAACCTGACCCTGAACAGTGGCGGCAGCGTCTATACCGGCACCAACAGCGGGGGGATCAACGCCAGCGGCAGCACATCGGTACGGATCAACGGCAGCAACAGCGCCAATCTGAACCTGAACGGTGGCGGCACCGTCGCGCTGAATGGCAGCAATTCCGGCACGATCAGCCTGAGCGGCGGCTCCCTGACCTATACCGGCACCAGGGGCAATCTGAACCTGAACGGTGGCGCCACGGCGACCAAGGTCGGTAGCCTGAGCCTCACGGCGCCCGTCAGCACGCTCGGTTCGTTCGCGAGCACCTTCCAGACGCCATTGACCGCATTATCCACCCAACTGGATGCAATCGCGGCGAACAGCACGGCGACGGCGTCGCGCAATGCCCTGATCTTCAATGCCGCGCCAAACAGCGCGGGGGAGGCGGTCTTCGACATCAATACGTCGCTGTTCGCGGCGAATTCGACCGTTACCGTCAATCTGGGCGGTGCGACGACGGTGATTATCAACGTGAACGTCGATAGCTGCGTGTCCACCAACTGTGCGTTCGCGCTGCCGAACAGTGTGAATTTCAACAATCCCACCGGCTACGCCGCCACCGTGCTGTGGAACTTTGTCAATGCGACCAGCCTGAATTTTCCAACTGAGTTCGGCGGGTCGGTGCTCGCCCCTCTGGCGTCGGTGACTAACAGCTCGCCTATCGACGGCACCCTGGTGGCGGCGAGCTACACCGGCAACGGTGAAATCCACAGCCACCCGTTCACCGGAACCTTGCCTGACGGCACCAGCGCCGGATCGACGGTTAGCGCAACGGCGGCGCCGGAACCCGCCAGCCTGTTCTTGATCGGTTCGGGACTTGCCGGTCTGGCCGCCGTGCGGCGCAATCGCCGCCGGCACGGCGATAAGCCCGCGAAACCGCGCGCCTAAAGCGGAACGCCGGACAGGCTGCGGCTGGTGCGAATGGTCTGAAGAGTCTGAACCCGGCTGACCGTAGGCAAACCAGTCAGTTTTTGGGTGAGCTGATTCTCATGCGCGGTGTCGCGCGCCACCAGCTTTAACAGAAAATCGCCGCCGCCACGGATCATGTGACATTCTCGCACTTCGGGCCAACTGCCGGCGAGTTGCTCGAACGCGGACAGCACGGCTTCCTTCTGGCTCTCCAGTCCGACAATGGCAAAGAAGGTGATTTCCCAGCCCAGTTTCTGCGGATCGGTGTCGGCATGGTAGCCACGAATGACCCCCGCCTCCTCCAACGCGCGCACCCGGCGCAGACAAGGCGGCGCCGAGATCCCCGCGTGCCTGGACAGGTCAACGTTGGTCATGCGGCCGTCCTCCTGCAACGAGGAAAGAATGCGGCGATCAATCGCATCGAGCAGAATCGGTGTGTCGGAGTTGGGCGGCTTCATGGCTTATATTTGAACAGACGTTTCCTGGCCGCGACGAGACGCATAATATTATTGCGTACGATGGCGCCTGCAAGCCATCAATCACGCCTTTTATCAAATACCCACCGCTGGCCGCATATTTCGTAAAACGCGCGCGAATTTCGTCATCTCATCACTTCCCGGGCACCCCTTGCCGGGCCACGTTGATGCGCATGAATTTCCTGGTCCGAGCGATTACCCGCGTGCTGGCTGGCGTCGGCGTGCTTATCCTGCTGTTGGCGGCATCCCTGGCCGGCGCGATCTGGCTGACGCTGCCCGGCCGGCAGCAGACGGTTCAGATCCCCGGGCTGTCGGGCGCGGTCGATATCACCTACGATGCCGACCGGGTGCCGCGCGTTCGCGCCGGATCGGAGCAGGACGCCGCCGCCGCGCTGGGCTTTCTGCATGCCAGCGACCGGATGTTCCAGATGGACCTGATGCGCCGAGCGGCCTCGGGCCGACTGTCGGAGATCGCCGGGCCGGCGACATTGCCGATTGACCGCATGATGCGCACTTTGGGCTTGCGCCAGCATGCGGTCGCCGATTTGGCCGCATTGCCGGCCGACACACGGGCGGTGCTGGATGCCTATGCGCGCGGCGTGAACGCCGCGATCGATCGCAAAGGCCGGTTCATCGCCCCGGAATTTCTCGTCCTCGGCGCGCCGGAGCGTTGGGAGGCAACCGACAGCCTGCTTTGGGCAAAGACCATGGGGCTATGGCTGTCGATGAACTGGCGGCAGGAGTTGGCGCGGCAGGCACTCGCCGGGAAGGTGCCGGCCACGCTGTTGGATCAGCTTTGGCCGCGCCAACCGGGCGTGACGGCGCCGGATGCCATGAATGAGCCACTGTCGCGCTTCGCGCTGGCTGCATCGCGGCTGAACGCGGTGCTGCCGGATTTCCCGGCGCCCTATACATTGCCATCCTCGGCGTCGAACGAATGGGCGGTCGATGGACGCCATACCGCGACCGGCGCGCCGCTGCTGGCCGGCGATCCGCATCTGGCATTCGGCTTTCCCGGCATCTGGTATCTCGCGCGGATCGATATCGCCGGCGCGGCGCCCCGGACCTTGGCCGGAGCGACCGCGCCGGGCGTCCCGTTCCTCGTGATCGGACGCAACGGCAAGATCGCCTGGACGTTCACGACCACCGGCGCCGACGTGCAGGACATTTTTGTCGAAACCGCCGCCGGGCCGGGAGAATACCAGACCCCGGACGGCCCCAAACCATTCGTCGTGCGGGAGGAGCGGATCAAGGTGCGCGGCCAGGCGGACATCGTGCTGACCGTCCGCGAAACCCGCCACGGGCCGGTGATCAGCGATTTGGACCACCCGGACGGCCCGATCATGGCGGTGGCGATGGCCAATCTGCAACCCGGCGACACCGCCGCCGCCGGACTGTTGGCGCTCAACCGGGCGGCGACGGTGCAAGAGGCCGGGACGGTGATGTCAACAATTTCGTCGCCGGTGCAGAACCTGCTGGTGGCGGACGCCAAAACCATCGGGCTGTTCGTCACCGGCCGCGTGCCGATCCGCAAGGCCGGCGACGGGTCGGCGCCGGTGCCGGATGACGGACGTTACGATTGGGTCGGCTGGGCCTCCGGCGAGCAGTTGCCGCACAGCATCTCCCCCGCCAGCGGCCGTCTGGTGAACGCGAACGAGCCTGTCTGGCCAGCCGATTTCCCTGTGTTCATGGGCCGCGACACGTTCGGTGACTGGCGGGCCAAACGTATCCGCGCGATGCTGGCGACGTCCGATCGGCACACCGCCGCCGGTTTCGCCGCGATGCAGGTGGACGTCGTGGATGGGTTCGCCCGGCAGGTGTTGCCGACGCTGCTCGCGGTCAAAGGCGCTTCGGAACAGGCCATCGGATTGCTGCGCGAGTGGAATGGATCGGCGGTGATGGACTCGCCCGCGCCGCTGATCTTCAATGCCTGGATGGACGCATTTTATGCGGCGGTCTTGCACCATGCCGGCCTGACGTCGGGCGTCGGGGCGCCGGTTTCGGACTTCGTGGCGTCGGTGCTGACTCCGGTCGGTGCTCATTGGTGCGACGGGGATTGCGAACCAATGCTGCGCGACTCGCTGACGGAGGCGATGCTGGGTTTGAGCGCCCGATTCGGAAACAATCCGGCGGCATGGCGCTGGGGGGACGCGCATCAGGCCGTGTTCGCGCATCCCTTCCTGCGTTCGATTCCGGTGCTCGGCTCCCTCACCACGATCAGCATCCCCAGCCCCGGCGATGACAATACGGTTGATCGCGGCGGCGCCAACGCAGCCTTCCAGTCGGTGCATGGCGCCGCCTATCGAGGCGTTTACGATCTGGCCGACCTTGATCGCAGTCTTTTCATGATCACCCCCGGTCAATCGGGCAATCCGTTCAGCACGCATGCGAGAGATTTTGCCATACGATGGCGCGACGGTGCTACAATCGCACTCGGGCCGGTGGCGGCCGACGTCACTGGAACGATTCGGTTGATCCCATGAGCTTTGGCACACCCTACCCCGATATGTACTTCCTGACCGAGGGCGTCATGTCCCGCCGCTGCATCGCGTGGGTGTTCGACGCCTTCCTGATCGCGGTGCTGCTGTTCGCCTTGTGGTGGGTCCTGGTGATGTTCGGGTTCCTGACCCTCGGCCTCGGTTTCGGGGCCATGGCCATCCTGCCGTTTGTCCCGTTCTGCTACCATTTCCTCTCGCTGCTCGGTGCCTCCAGCGCGACGCCCGGCCAGCAGATGATGGGGCTGACAGTGCGGCGCGATTATGATCTGGGACCGCCGACCGGCCTGCAGGCGCTGATATCGGTGCTGCTGTTCTACCTGACGCTGGCCACGTCGGGCCTGTTGCTGGTGGTGGCCTTGTTCACTACGCGCCATCGCACCCTGCACGATCTGGTGAGCGGTTTGGTGGTGGTGCGTGTCAGGGCGTTGACCGCGGGCGCGGGAGCCGGGGTTCTGTGAGCTTATACAAGCCCCCTCGCCGGCCGCAATTTTTCTACACGACAGCGCCGCTGCCCTGTCCGTATCTGGCGGGCCGCACCGAACGCAAGGTGGTGACCGAAATTGCCGGGCCGGGTGCCGAGGCGTTGCATGACCGCTTGTCGCGTGCCGGGTTCCGCCGCAGCCATAATATCGCCTATGCGCCGGTGTGTCCGTCGTGCCAGGCGTGCGTGCCGATCAGGGTCCCGGTCGATACGTTTCTGCCGGACCGGACATTGCGAAAGATCGCCAAGGCGAATGCGGGCCTGGAGGGATACCGCGTCCCGTCCCGAGCGACAGCGGAACAGTTTCAGTTGTTTCAGCGGTATCAGAAGATCCGCCACGGCGACGGCGACATGGCGAGCATGAGTTTCTACGACTATCGCGCCATGGTCGAAGACACGCCGATCGAAACCTTCATCATCGAGTTTCGCGACGACCAGGACCGGTTAGTGAGTGCGTGCCTGACGGACAAGTTGGGGGACGGCCTGTCAGCGGTTTACAGCTTCTTCGAACCCGGGTTGGAAAAGCGCTCGCTTGGGACACACGCGGTGCTGTGGCTGATCGATCGCGCGCGTGCGTTGGGCTTGCCATATGTCTATCTGGGCTATTGGGTGCCGGAAAGCCGGAAGATGGCCTACAAAGCGCGGTTCCGCCCAAGCGAAGTGCTGATGAACGGGACCTGGCGGGTGCTGACGGAAGCCGAGATCGCCGGTTCTCATGCCGCGGAGATGGCGCTGGTGACGGAATCGGCCGGTTGACACGTGTGGCCGCCGTCCTGTGCGCGCCCTCTTGATTATAGGACACATCCATGCCGGACCCTGATTGGCTGGTATGGGCGCGCGAGATTCAGGCCGTCGCGCAAACCGGCCTGACATTCAGCCAGGACCCGTTCGACCGCGACCGTTACGCCGCCCTGCGCCGTCTGTCCGCTCGGATCATGGCGGAACACACCGGTGCGGACCTGGGCCGCATCGAGCAATTGTTCGAGGCCGAAACAGGATACGCGACCCCGAAAGTCGGCGTCCGGGCCGCGGTGTTCGATTCCGAGGGGCGCATTCTGATGGTGCGGGAAACCGTCGATGAGCACCGCTGGTCGCTGCCCGGCGGATGGGCCGATGTCAACCAAACCCCGGCCCAATCCGCCGTGCGCGAGGTCTTCGAGGAATCCGGCTACCATGTTCGCGCGGTGAAACTGGCGGCCGTGTGGGACCGCGCTCGGCAGGTGCATCCTCCGCTGGCATTCTCGATCGTGCGGATGTTCTTTGTCTGCACGTTGGAGGGCGGATCACCCAAGACCAGCATCGAAACGAGCGAGGTCGCCTGGTTCGCGGAGGCCAATGTGCCGGGGGATTTGTCGATGCGCCGGACGTTACCGCATCACATCACCCGAATGTTCGCGCATTGGCGGGAACCGGGGTTGGCGACGGAATTCGATTGAGAGGGGAGGCGGAACTGGACCCGCTCCTCCCCGCTCACCCGATCAGTGATTCAGCGCCTGCACGATTTCTTCCGTCATCTTCTTCGCGTCGCCGAACAGCATCATCGTGTTCGGCCGGAAGAACAGGACGTTGTCCACGCCGGCATAACCCGACGCCATCGAGCGTTTCACGAACAGGACCGTCCGCGCCTTTTCAACATCCAAAATCGGCATGCCGTAAATCGCCGAGGACGGATCAGTCTTCGCGGCCGGGTTGGTCACGTCGTTAGCGCCGATGACGTACACAACGTCAGCGGTGGAGAACTCATTGTTGATCTCTTCGAGCTCGAACACTTCGTCGTAGGGCACGTTGGCCTCGGCCAGCAGCACGTTCATATGGCCCGGCATACGGCCGGCAACCGGATGGATGGCGTATTTCACCTCCACCCCTTCCTTCTTCAGCGTATCCGCCATTTCCCGCAGCGCATGCTGAGCCTGTGCGACCGCCATGCCGTAACCCGGCACGATGATGACCTTTGACGCATTCTTCATGATGAACGCCGCGTCCTCGGCATTGCCGGCACGCACGCTCTGATCGCCGGTGGCGCCTGCCGCCGCGGCGCCGCCGCTTTCGGAACCGAAGCCGCCCAACAGCACGTTGATGATGCTGCGGTTCATGCCCTTACACATGATGTAGGACAGGATCGCGCCCGACGCGCCCACCAGCGAACCAGTGATGATCAGCGCCAAATTCTGGATGGTGAAGCCGATGCCCGCTGCCGCCCAGCCGGAATAGGAGTTCAGCATCGACACCACGACCGGCATGTCCGCGCCGCCGATCGGGATGATGAGCAGGAAACCGAGGCCCAACGCCAGAACCGCGATCATCCAGAACAGCACCTGATGGCCACCCGAGATCACGAACGAGACCACCAGGATCAGCAGCAAGATACCAAGTCCAAGGTTCAGTTGATGCTGGAATTTGAACGTAATCGGCGCGCCCTTCATCAGCGCCTGCAACTTGGCGAACGCGATGAGGCTGCCGGAAAATGTAATCGCGCCGATGGCCAGGCCCAGCGACATCTCGATCAGGCTTTCCGCGTGGATCGCGCCGGGAATGCCGATGTTGAAGGCCTCGGGGGCGTTCAACGCCGCCGCCGCCACAAACACCGCGGCCAGGCCGACCAACGAGTGGAATGCCGCGACCAGTTGCGGCAGCGCCGTCATTTGGATGCGCTGCGCGACCGTGATCCCAATACCGCCGCCGATCAGAATGCCGCACAGAATCAGCCCATAACCCCAGCCGCTCATACCGTGCTGAAGCAAGGTCGCGACCACGGCAATGGTCATGCCGATCATGCCGAAGCGGTTACCCTCCCGGGAGGTAACCGGGGACGAAAGACCGCGCAGCGCCAGGATGAACAGGACGGCCGCGACCAGATAAGCGAGGGAAGTCAGACTGGCGGACATCTTATTGCTTCTTCTTGAACATCGAGAGCATGCGCTGCGTTACCATGAACCCTCCGAAAATATTCACGGAGGCCAAAGTGACGGCGATGAATCCGAAAAACATCGCCCAGCCGGAGGTGGCAAGACCGGTCGCCAACATGGCGCCGACGACGATCACCGAGGAAATCGCATTCGTCACCGCCATCAGCGGCGAGTGCAGCGCCGGGGTGACGTTCCACACGACGTAGTAGCCGACGAAACAGGCCATCAGAAAAATGGCAAGCAGGAAGATGAAGGGGTTAACCTCGGGTGCCACGCTTGTGGACACGTTCATCGCTATCGTCCGCGCATGGTCGGCGAGTTCCAGCGCATTGCCAGCGAGGCGCGCGGCTTCGTCTGCCAGTTGATTGGGGTTCATCTGCGGTTGGTCTCCAGACGCTCAGGCAGCCTGTTGGGGCAGGAAATTCGGGTGAACGATGGCGCCGCCGCGGGTCAGCATGACACCCTTAACGATATCATCCGTCTCCGGCAGTTTCGGCGTCTTGCTGTCCTTGTCCCAAAACGTGGTCAGGAAGGTCAGCAGGTTGCGGGCATACAGTGCCGAGGCAGCAACCGGAATGCGGCCGGGCCAGTTGGCGTAGCCCAGGACAGTGACGCCGTTCGCGGTCGTCGTGCTCTGGCCGGGGACGGTCGCGGCGCAGTTGCCGCCGGCTTCCGCCGCGAGATCGATAATCACGCTGCCGGCCCGCATGCTATCGACCATCGGCTGCGTGACGATGACGGGCGCCTTGCGGCCCATCACCAGCGCCGTGCAGATGACGATGTCGTTCTTGGCAATGGTCGTGGCCATCAGTTCGGCCTGCTTCTGGCGGAACGCGTCGGTCATCTCGCGGGCATACGCACCGGTCTGAGCGGCGGTTTCCGCGTCCTCGACGCCCACGTAAGTGGCACCGAGCGACTTGATTTCTTCCTTTGCGGCGGGACGAACGTCAGTGGCGGACACGATCGCACCCAGACGCCGAGCGGTCGCGATGGCCTGCAAGCCGGCCACACCGGCGCCGATGACGAACACGCGGGCCGGCGGAACGGTGCCGGCGGCGGTCATCATCATCGGGAACCCGCGTTGGAACGTCGTCGCGGACTCAACCACCGCTCGGTATCCGGCGAGGTTCGCCTGGCTGGACAGCACGTCCATCGACTGGGCGCGGGTGATGCGCGGCAGCAGCTCCATCGCCGCGGCATCAATGCCGGCGGCGGCCAGACTCGGAATCAATTCGGGATCGGCGAACGCACCGGCGATGCAGACCAACAACGCACCGCGCTGGATCAGCGCCCGCTCCTCGGGGTTCGGGGCTTGCACCGCGAAGACCACGCCGGCACCAGCCAGGGTGGAGGCCGCGTCGGCGGCGATTTCCGCACCGGCAGCGGCAAACTCGGCGTCGGAGATCGCGGCAGTGACCCCTGCCCCGGTTTCAACCGCGACGGTTAGACCGAGCGCGATCAGCTTTTTGACCGTGTCGGGGGTCGCCGCGACGCGCGTTTCGGCGGCTCGCCGTTCTTTCAGCACCGCTAGGCGCATGCTTGTGATCCTTTACGCATGGGGAATCGAGAAACGCCGGGCATGCGCCTGTGTCCCCAGACTAATTGCAGCGCCTGATTGCACGGCGGACGCGACCTGTGCAAGGGGGGGCGGATGGGGCACAAGCTTGGTATCTTGCCCTAAAAAGAGTTTGGTTCCGATAATTTTTATGGTAACCGTTCCGATGTTAGGTATTTGTTAACTATTGGGTGCCATGATGGGTTCTGTCGCAAGAGTCTCCGAAGGGGGCAAGATGAACATACCCGCTTATATACGGCGTGAAGTTGGCCTTGAGCACGGCGGCCCGGTCATGGTGTCCGTCGTCGGTGGCGAAATCCGTATGCGTGTGCTGCGCAATGTCCTGACCGACCTACAGGACGAAGCCCGCGACGTATTTGCCGGCTCCGGCGAAACTGTCGATCGCTTCCTGGCCGAACGCCGTGAGGAAGCGGCCCGTGAAGGCGATTTGGCCGCATGATCCTGGATGCCTCCGCCTTGCTGGCGTTCCTGCTGTCTGAACCGGGCAAGGAACGCGTGGCGGATGCGCTGATCGAGGGTGCGACGATGACCACGGTCAACTTCGCCGAGGTCGCGACGAAATACGTTCTGCGCGGCGCCAAGTCTCAGGCGGAGTCGCTGTCCGATCGGCTGCCGGTCACCTTGATATCCGTGGACGAAGATTTGGCGGTGCGATCCGCGTTGATGGCGGATTTAACCCGGCCCTTTGGGTTGTCGATGGGGGACAGGATCTGCCTCGCGCTCGGCCAGCGCAGCGGACAGGTGGTTCTGACGGCCGACCGCGATTGGTTGAATGTGGCGGACGCCGTTGGCGTTCAGGTGGAGCTGGTGCGGTGAATGCTGACTATAGGCCGGTGACCGTATGATTGGGGGCGGCGGTGATCAGAATTGAACCTCCCCGCAGCCTCGCCCCTAAAACGGTACCGAACCGATAACCGTCGTCCTGTGCATCAGCCGGCGCCGCGGCAGGTCGTAATCGCAGATCGCCAGATGCATCGCCGTGGCGTTGTCCCACATCAGCAGGTCGCCGACGCGCCATGTGTGCCGGTATAAGAACGCGTCCTGGATGCAATGGTCGTGCAGTTCCTCGATCACCGCCCTGCCCTCGTCATCCGGCACGCCTTCGATACCGATGCACTCGCCCTTGGTGACATACAGCGACTTGCGGCCGGTGAACGGATGCGTGCGGACGATCGGGTGCGCGACGTCCGGCGTTTCAGCCAACTGAGCCGCCGTCAGCTTCGGGCGCGGGCTGTTCGTGATGCGCATCCGTTCGGAATAGCGGTGGATCGCCTTGCGGCCGGTCAGCCAGGTTTTCATCGACCACGGCAATGCCTCATAGGCGCGGATCGTGTTGGCAAAGAGCGTGCTGCCGAGCGATTTTCCGTCCATTTTCGGGACCTCGATCGCATACAACAATGAGCAGCGGCTTGGGTACTTCCGGTAGGACACGTCGCTGTGCCAAGTGAAGCCGGCATCGGCCAGACCGATATTCTCGCCGTTATCGTTTCGGATGTTGGTGACCAACAAGATTTCCGGATAGTCCGGCAGCAGGTATTTTTTGACGATGTGGATTTCCAGTTCGCCGAACCGGCGGCTGAACGCCACATGTTGCGCGTTGGACAGATGCTGGTTGCGGAACACGACCACGATGTTGTCGTGGAATGCATCCTCGATTGCCTTGAACGTCGCGTCATCAATGTTCTTGGACAGATCGACGACAATCTCGGCACCGAGCGCCGCACCGCTGGGCAGAACCGATATCGGCATGGGTTTCCTCCACTTTTTATCGGCTGTTCAAGTTACCGCCCGGATGCCCGGTTCGCGCACTTCAGCCAAACGGTCTTCAATGACGTCCGGGGCAGCAAACCCGTTCAGGGTGATGTCGCAGCTCAATACCGCCAGAGCCTTGGCTGTCGCGAACCCGATGCCGCCCAACGATCCCGTGATCAGGGTCGATTTTCCCGCGAGAGTCATGGCGTTCCCCTTCGCTCAGCGCCCTTTGGCGTCTTGTCCGATGTTTTGACACAGACCGCTCCAGAGGCCAAAAATGCCATCGGAGGCGCGCCATGAATACGATCGAACGAACCTGGCCGAACGATGCCGCGGGCCGTGTGCCTTACTGGGTCTATTCCGATCCGGACGTCTATGCCGTGGAACTGGAGGGGGTGTGGTATGGCCCGCACTGGCTGTACTGCGCGCTGGAAGCCGAAATCCCCGACGTTGGCGACTTCAAGACCACAACCCTGGGCGAACGCCCGGTCGTCGTCGTGCGCAGCGGGCCCGATGAGGTCAGCGTGGTGGAAAACCGCTGCGCCCACCGTGGGGTCAAATTCTGCCAGGAGCGAAAGGGGCATGTGAAAGACCTGCTCTGCCCCTATCACCAATGGAACTACAGTCTGCGCGGTGACCTACAGGGCGCGCCGTTCCGCCGGGGAGTGCGTGGCCAGGGCGGTATGCCTCCCGATTTCGATCCGAAAGATCACGGATTGCGTAAATTGCGAGTGGAGGTCGTCAATGGCCTGGTGTGGGCGACTTTCTCCGACGAGACGCCACCGTTCCGGGAATATTTGGGAGAACGGTTCTGGCAGCACTACACCCGGGTCTATGACGGCCGAAAGCTGGAAGTGCTCGGTTACAACCGCCAGCACATCCCGGGAAACTGGAAGCTGATGCAGGAGAACATCAAGGACCCGTATCACGCGTCCCTTTTGCATGTTTTCTTTGTGACGTTCGGCCTGTTCCGCGCCGACCAGAAATCCGCGACCGAGGTGGATAAGACCGGCCGCCACGGCATCCTGCGCAGCCGCAGAGGTGAGCAGGAAGTCAACGACGTCACCGCCGACATGCGTAACTACAAGGGCGACATTAAGCTCGCCGATCCGCGTTTGCTGGATGTGGTGAAGGAATTCCCCGGCGAGGACACGGTCGGCATGATAACCGTGTTCCCCAGTGCCATCTTGCAGCAGCAGGTCAACTCTCTGACCACGCGCCAGATCGTGCCGACCGGGCCGGACGGATTCGATTTCCATTGGACTCATTGGTGCTATGCGGACGACTCGGCGGAAATGCGGCTGCGGCGGACGCGCCAAGCCAATTTGTTCGGGCCGGCGGGGTTGGTGTCGGCAGACGACAGCGAGATCATCGAAATGAACCAGCAAGGTTTCGCCCACGCGGGGAACGAGTCCGCCTTGGTGATCATGGGTGGCCGCGACTTCGCAAGCGCCGATCACATGGCGACCGAGGTCGGTATTCGCGGCATGTATCGCTACTGGCGGGAGGTCATGGGGCTATGATCGACCGTGACGCGATCCGCGATTTCTACGACGATTACTACGCGGTGCTGGACGATGTGCGGCTGAACGAATGGCCGGCGCTTTTCACCGAAGATTGCATCTACCGCGTAATCCCACGGGAGAATTACGAGTCTGGATATACACTTTCCACGATCTATGCGGACAGCCGGGGAATGCTGATCGATCGGGTGATGGGGCTGACGCGGACGCAGATGTATGCGCCGCGCACCTACCGGCGGTTTCCGGGGCCGTTGCGGATTGTCTCGCGCGATGGCGACGCGGTTCGCGTCCGGCACAATCTGCTGGTGGTGCAGACGCTGATCGACAAACAGTCCGAAATCGTGCTGTCCGCCGTCTGCCACGATGTGCTCGTGATGGATGATGACCGGCCGCGTCTGCGGGAGAGAATCGTGGTCTTCGATTCCGAGATGATTCCGAACAGCCTGATCTATCCCGCGTAAAGGAACCCGCCATGTCAGCCGCCCTGAGCAACGACGCCGCCACCCAACTAAAGGCGCTGTACGCCGAAATGCAGCCGCAAAGCCTGTATCCGCTGTGGGAGGTGCTGAGCGCCTTGGTCACGCCGACACCGCGCTCCCCTGCTCAAGTGCACCGGTGGACCTATGCCGATGCGCGGGATTACCTGTTGCGCGCCGGCGACCTGATCACCGCGGCCCAGGCGGAACGCCGTGTGCTGATCATGGAGAACCCGGGCCTTCCAGGCACATCCTGCGCCACATCCAGTCTGTACGCCGGATTGCAGTTGATCCTGCCGGGCGAGATCGCTCCCTGCCACCGGCACGCTCAATGCGCTTTGCGGTTTGTGATGGAGGGCGAAGGCGCTTTCACCGCCGTCGATGGCGAGAAAGCGGTGATGCGGCCGTTCGATCTGGTGCTGACGCCGGGATGGCAGTGGCACGACCATGGCAATACCTCGGCCCAGCCGATGATCTGGCTGGACGGGCTGGATATCCCGACGGTGATGCACTTCGACGCGAGCTTCGCCGAACATTGGCCGGAATCGGCGCATCCGGAAACCGTGCCTCCGGGAGACACCACGCTGCGCTATGGCCGTAATATGCGCCCGATGCGGGGGACGGCGTCTGACCGGCGGCCTGGCACGCAGCCATTGTTCCATTATCCCTATGCGGAATGGCGGGAGAGTCTTGAGAACCTGGCACAGTCCGGAGATCCCGATCCGCATTTCGGCCATGCCCTGGAGTTCACCAACCCGGCCGATGGCGGGGCGGTGATGCCGACAATTTCGGCCCATGTGCGGCTGCTGCCCGCCGGCTTCACCTCTCGGCCGCGGGCCTCCACCGATGGCACGGTGTTCGTAGTCGTCGAAGGTCGGGGTAAGGCACTCGTGGAGGGGAAGGAAGTGCCGCTGGCGGCTCGGGACACGCTGGTCGTCCCATCCTGGCGCGAACTGGTGTTTCAAGCCGATACGGAATTGGTGCTTTTCGGATATTCCGATCGTGTGGCCCAGGAGAAACTCGGTCTGTTCCGCGAACACCGCTCCTGATCTGGAAAAACTGAGGCGCACAAGACTGTGGCGTCCGCTTAAGTAACGGACGCCACGCTCGTCATCCTTTCATCAGCTCTTGTGGTTGGATACAGTGACCAGCATACCGTCAGTATTGCCGTTGGCATCAAGGTAGAAGCCGACGATCTGGCCCTTGTCGTTGATCCCGTTGGCTACGGTCATCGCGGTCGGGCCCTTCACGCCGTTCGGATCGTCGATCACGGTGTAGGACTTGGACTGTTCATCGAACAGGAAGCCATGCATTGCTCCGGTACCGTCGGTGAACGATCCAACGACGTCATCGCTGCTGTTGATACCAAGAGCCTGCACCGACACCGCGCCTTTCGGACCCGTCAGCCATTCGAGCTTGTTGCCGTCCTTGATAAACGATGTGTCCGCTCCGCCATTCGCGGCAAACCCGGCGATATCGCCCTTGTTGTTGATCGCGGTCGTGGTCACGCTGGCAAATCCCGCGACAGTGACTGCGTCGAAGCTGCCGTCCTTGGCGTCGTATGTGAAACCGTGGGCGTTGCCGTTGGCATCGTTGTAGAAGCCGACGGAGACGTCCTTGTCGTTGACGCCGAGAAGCTGCTCGAACGTCGAACCGCCCGCCGCGGCACCCTTGGCAAGGGGATCGACGACATTGGTGAACTTCCCGTCGTGGTCGATGAAGCCAAAGTTGTTGCCATTGCCGTCAACCCAGAAGCCCACGGTGCGATCGTTGTTGTTGATACCGGTGACCTGGGTCTGCGCGGACCCCGGGAAATTTTCGTTTGTGAAATTACCCTGGGCGTAGGGGGAGTTCACAGTATAGCCCTTGTTGGGGTGGCCCGGCATGCCGCTGCCAAAGTATCCGGCAATCTTGCCACTGTTGTTGATGCCGAGATCCTGGTTGAAGGTCGGGTCGGCGGCGTCGTTGATGGTCTTGAAGGTGAGGTCCATTTGTCTTCTCCTGTTATGTCGCGTTACTTTCCGGATGGTCATCCGGTCATGCCTCTAACTGAACCGGGTAAGTCCGATGCAGTTGGCGAGACGGACAATGCCCCGGCCGTCGAAGTCCCGAGGTGACAGCGGTCACGTTTCACGTCGATTGCCGGAATTTTTTGCCGCGACGGTTTTTCGTTAATTCGTGTGCCCCTGGTCACGTCCGGCCCGGGCCTGTGATGGCATTTCTCTCTCGGGCGCAGCGAGCACGCTGCACAGATCAGGGAGAGCAAGGCGATGGACGAAGCAGCCGGTATTCTGGAAACAGTCGAAGAAGGCTTGCTGCCCACACCGGGCGGTGAGGTGGCGATCCAAATTCGTTTGATGGCGATCGCGGCAGCCGCGCGGTTTCATGGTGCCGAGCTTGAACGCACTGACCTTCGCGTTCCCGCCGGCGATCTGGCGTCCCCCGCCGCGCTGACCGAATGGCTGCGTGGTGGCGGCCTTTGGGCAAAAGCGATACGCCTGCCTTGGAAGCAGTTGATCGGCATGGAACTGTCGTCTCCGGTCGTGTTGCTGTTGAACGATGGCAGCGCCGTCCTGATGGTCGCCAACGACAAAAAACGTGACCTCGTCTTCATCCGGCATTCCCGCCTGACGCCATCCGATCCCCATGTCGCGGTCGGCCGTGACGACCTCGCGAAGGTCTGGAGCGGTGAAGCCGTATTGATGCGCGCCAAGCGTACCGCCGCAGCCGTGGACACTCCGTTCAGCCTGGGCTGGGTTGCCGAACTGGTGTGGATGGAGCGGCACGCGATGCGCGATGTCCTCCTGGCATCCCTGGTGTTGAGCATTCTGACGATCCTGCCGGCCCTGATGGTGATGACCGTCATCGATCAGGTTGTGACCCATCAAAGCCTGTCCACCCTGGTCCTGATGTCACTGCTGATCGGCGTCGCGTTGCTGTCCGAGACCCTGCTCGGTTATGCCCGCCGTCAGTTGATCGTGGTTGTCGGCGCCCGCGTCGATGCCAAACTGAACCTGCATGTATTCCAAAGACTGCTTCGTCTGCCGCTGGATTACTTCGAGCGTAATCAGGCCGGATATATCTGGTCGATGACCGGCCTGCAAATCAGCAAAATTCGGGAGTTCCTGACCGGGAAGCTGCTGACCACGATGCTCGATCTGGTCACGCTGATTGTTCTTCTGCCAATCCTTTTTGTGCTACAGCCAACACTGTCCTGGATGGTGCTGGTCGCGGCGGCGGTGATCGCCATCATCATCGTTGCGTTCATGAAGCCCATGAGCCGGCGGGTGAAGCGCTACATCGATGCTGAGACGGCGAAATCCAGCGTCATGGTCGAAACCCTGCACGGCATCCGCACGGTGAAGTCGCTTGCGCTGGAGCCGCAACAAAAGGAACGCTGGGATGCCCGCGTCGCCGACGCCACTCAGGCGAAGATCGCCGCCGGCCGGTTCTCCAACCTGCCGCAAATGCTGATCACCCCTATCGAGGGCTTCATGCAGCGCGGCGTGTTGCTTGTGGGTGCCTATATCACCCTGGTCGATCCCGGAACGGTCGCGGTCGGTGGCCTGGTTGCGTTCATGATGCTCAGCGCCCGCGTTGCTCAACCGCTGGCCAGTCTGGCAAAGCTGATGGAGGACATTGGCGAGGTCCGCACCGCGACCGCTCTGGCAGCCTCTGTGCTGAACCAACGCCCGGAAACGGCTGACCCGGCGGCTGGCCTGCGGCCTCGCTTTCACGGCGCGATTGCCTTCAACAAGGTGTCCTACAGCTACCCCGGAGCCTCCAACCCTGCGCTGGAGCGGCTGAGCTTCGGCGTCGGACCCGGAACCGTCCTGGGCATCGTCGGCCGCAGCGGTTCGGGGAAGTCCACGATCACTCGCCTGCTGCAAGGGATCACCCGCGAGTACCAGGGCCATCTGAGCATCGACGGCATCGATCTGCGCGACATCAACCTGGCGCATCTGCGGCGCAACCTCGGCGTGGTGTTGCAGGAGAACTTCCTGTTCCGCGGGACCATTTCGGAAAATATCCTGGCTGGCCGCCCTGGTTTGACACTGTCCGATGCCGTCCATGCCGCAAGACTTGCCGGTGCGGCGGAGTTCATCGAGCGGCTGCCGAACGGCTATGAAACGATCATCGAGGAAGGTTCTCCCAACCTCTCCGGCGGTCAGCGCCAACGGCTGGCCATCGCCCGGGCGCTGGTGCACGACCCACGCATCCTGATCCTGGATGAAGCGACCAGTGCTTTGGATCCCGAAAGTGAGGCACTGGTGAATGCCAATCTCGCGAAAATGGCCGCCGGGCGAACGATGGTGATCGTCTCCCACCGGTTGTCCTCGCTGACCGATTGCGACGCGATCCTGGTGATGGATCAGGGCCGCGTTCTGGACCTCGGGCCGCATCGTGAGCTGGTCGGCCGCTGCCCGGTCTATCAGCAACTTTGGCACCAGCAGAACCGCCACATGCTTGCCGCCGCACAGTAAAAGAAACCCGCTTTGATTCCGATTATTGCGTCCCGTCGTCATGGCCCGGCTTGTCCGCTAGAGGAGTCTCACATCTTTCTTCCGCGTCGATCCGAGCAACCTGCCGCGATGGATAGCATAG
>Ga0316220_1000312_pt1 | contig 76324 bp, 58 predicted proteins | sample TBH18005metaG_FD_203632 | JGI IMG/M metagenome (GOLD analysis project Ga0316220, IMG submission 203632) | Freshwater microbial communities from Trout Bog Lake, Wisconsin, USA - TBH18005 | ecosystem: Environmental > Aquatic > Freshwater > Lake > Hypolimnion/Profundal zone | place: USA: Wisconsin... | reverse complement strand
AACTTCAAGAAATTGATAGAGAAAATAAAACAAAAGAGTAAAAATTTCTTTTTTGAAATTCTCCAGCAACTTTTCTTTTTTGAAATTCCAGTTTCAAAAATGAGTTACTAAGGATTGACTAATTAAAATTAGTCCCCCTTTTATCGTGATAAAATTGTTTAAACTGAAAGGTTTAAGATGAACTTACCTGTTTTGGTTTCTGGTAACTTCATACCACATCTCTCCGTTTCTCATGATTGGCCTGTACTGGACGCCATCAACGCCATAATAGGTTTCGCCTCTTATCTGCATCCGCTCATATCCCTGTGGAATGCTTTCTACAATGGCTCCCATTGGCGCTGGAACCACTTCATATTCGCCCCCTCTGCGCGAATAGTATGTTCCGCAATAATAATAGTAGGAAAGTCCTCTGACATTAAAGCTCAGAACACCTCTTGGAAGCATTCTGATACGAAGACCATAAGGTGGCGCTGCAACTACAAATCCTCCGCGTGATTGACGATAGAACACACCATCGTTGAAATGATAAAAACTTCCGCCGTAATTAATCCGCGATGCCGTATGAGGCACACGGTCGATAAATGCACCACGAGCCGGTACTCCGGAATAGTGCCATGCCGGATCCCTGTGCCCGCCGCCCCCTTCATGCCGTTGTGCCTCCACAACAGAAACGGAACTCGTCACCAGAACGAAGCATAAGAAAAATAGGGCTATTGCCCTTTGAACACCTCCCGATTTGGAAGATAAGCTGAAACTCAGAATTTTTTTCTTCATTTTTTTATGTTTTTAAGATTCTCTTTATCCCTACAAATATACTTGCTTTAATCACCCGATATCCAAAAATGGACAAAATTATGATTATAAAAAAAAATTTACATTTTCATTTAGAACAGATCCCAAACCCAGTCCGGGCACCCCTTTTAAAATACACCCCCTGGATTAAATTTTAAGCTTTAACCGCTCAATTATAATCAATATTTAATGTGCTTTATCCAATATTATAGAAGTATTTAGCAAATGGCCAATGTATTTTTGGCTGATATACGACACCGGCTTTTAAGACGCCAAATATAACCGACTAAAAAAATGGGATACAACAAATTAGTTTTACCGCTTCTTGCAACTTTATTGTTTTCGGTTGCCTTTATCCGGATAGACGGGCAAACCTTGAATTATACAAAACTGGTAAATCCTTTTATGGGTTCGGCAGCTGACGGAAACACATACCCGGGTGCCGCCTACCCCTTTGGTTCAGTGCAGCTGAGCCCGGATACAAAGCTGACAGGTCCGGGAATTTGCGGCGGATATTACTATCCCGATTCAACAATCCTGGGATTTTCGCATACCCATCTTAGCGGTGTAGGGGAACCGGAATACCGCGATATCCTCTTTATGCCCACTGTTGGAAAGATCAACCTCCTTCCAGGCGTTGAAAGCGGCAGTACCGCGGGATATAAATCGACCTTCGATCATAAACAGGAGTCTGCTGCTCCCGGGTATTATTCCGTTTTTCTCCGGGACTATCAGGTTAAGGCAGAACTTACCGTTACGCCCCGTTGCGGTTTTCATAAGTATACCTTTCCAAATTCAAAAGATTCCCATGTGATTATCGATCTTGCCCATCCCGGTGGTGCAGAAGAGCTTTATATCCGGAAAGTGAGCGACACCGAAATTGAAGGGCTACGCCGCTCTCACGGCTGGGCCTGGGACCAGTATGTCTATTTTGTGGCCCGATTCTCCAAACCATTTGTCTCGGTCGATGTTGCCCTGGATGATGCAATTTTAAAAGGGGCCACAGAAGCCCGAGGTAAGAATGTAAAGGCCTCTGTTAATTTCCATACTAAAAAAGATGAGCCCATTCTGATCAAGGTGGGAACCTCGGCGGTGAGCGTCGATGGCGCCCGGAAAAACCTCAACGCAGAAATTAAGGATTGGAATTTCGATAAAGTGGTGGCTGATGCCAAAAAAGCGTGGAATAAGGAGTTGTCCAAAATTGAGGTCGAAGGGGGGAGACCCGAAGATCAGAAGAACTTTTATACGGCGATGTACCATGCTTTCCTGAATCCGAACCTGTTTATGGATGTCGATGGCAAATACCGCGGTACCGATCATAAAGTGCATGAAGCAAAAGGGTTTACCAATTATACGGTATTTTCGTTATGGGATACTTTCCGGGCGCTGCACCCGCTGTTTACGATTATCGATCAGAAAAGGTCGGCCGACTTTGTCAAAACACTGTTGCAGATTTATGATGACGGTGGGAGGCTTCCGATGTGGCCCCTTGCCGGAAATTATACCGATGATATGCTGGGCTACCACGCCGTGCCGGTAATCGTGGATGCCTATATGAAAGGAATCCGGAATTTCGATGTGAAGAAAGCCTTTACAGCTGTCAAGCACAGTGCCGAAATGGATAAGCTGGGGCTGAAGTACTATAAAAAGATTGGGTATCTCCCCTTTGAACGGCAGGGAGAATCGGTTTCCAAAACCCTCGAATACTGTTATGACGACTGGTGCATCTCTCAGATGGCCAAAGAGATGGGTGCGAAGGAGGATTATATCACCTACCATCAGCGTGCCCATTATTATGAAAATGTATATGACCCGTCCACCGGTTTTATGCGGGGAAAGAAGATGGATCGCAGCTGGTTAACCCCTTTTGATCCGACCATCAACACGGCCTATTCTGAAGGGAATGCCTACCAGTATATGTTTGTCCCGCACGATGCCAAAGGCCTGATTGCTCTCGAGGGGGGGGACCAGCAATTTTCAAAATGGCTTGATGTTCTATTCTCCTTAAAAAAAGGGAGCGACGAAAGGGGGTCCATCGGTCAGTACTGGCACGGGAATGAACCGAGTCACCATCTCGCCTATTTGTATGATTACGTTGGCGAATCCTGGAAGACCCAGAGGCTGGTCCGTCAGATCCTCACAACCCTGTATCACGATAATCCGGAAGGATTGGCCGGGAATGAAGATTGCGGACAAATGTCGGGATGGTATATCATGAGTGCAATGGGTTTCTACGCGGTGGCTCCCGGACAAAAGATCTATGCCATCGGAACACCCTTATTCCAAAAGGCAACGATAAACCTCGAAAACGGGAAGAAGTTTGTCGTGCGGGCAAACCATAACCCGGAAGCCAACCTTTACATTCAATCAGCCACCCTGAACGGTAAAAAATATTCAAATTCATATCTTCGTCATGAAGACATTATGAATGGTTCGGAACTGGTATTTGAGATGGGGCCAAAACCGAATAAACATTGGGGAAACGGCCTGAAGGAGCGCCCCTATTCCGAGAACGGTGAACCGGTTACCCGGGTTCCATATATTAAATCGGGCGAGACCTTGTTTGGGGAATCTACCGAAATTGCTCTTGCCTGCGACACCAAAGATGCCGTAATTCATTATACCCTGGATGGGTCAGAACCTGACGGGAAGTCTGCAATATACTCCTTGCCGTTCACGGTCAGCAACTCCTGCGTCCTGAAAATGAAATCCTTCGGCCCGAATATAATGGCAAGTATTACAATATCGTATGATTTCAGGAAGGCTGTTTTGAGTGAACCTCTCGGTAACCTGAAGGTAAAACAAGGGTTGGCCTATGATTATTTTGAACGGTTTTTTGTCAATGCCAACGACATGGATGACTGTACCCCCGTTAGCACCGGTTTTATCAATCAGTTCACGATTAAAAATGCTACCCGAACAACCTATTATGGTTACCGTTATTCCGGCTACATCCGGGTTCCCAAAGACGGGATTTACAATTTTTCGCTCATCTCCAACGATGGGAGCAAACTCTATATCGACGGTGCGGAACTGATCGAAAATGATGCGAATCATGGCGCGGTGGAAGAACCCGGCAGCGTTGCCCTTAAAACAGGGATGCATAAAATCATGGTGAAATATTTCCAGTGTGGTGGCGGAAAGGCGCTAAAAGTGAGCTGGGCCGGGCCCAACATGGCGATGCATGAGATCAATGAACATGAGCTCTTCTTTGATGAGCCAAAGTAGAGTTCATTGACTTTTTAAACCATCAGGAATACAAAGAATTTCACAATGTTTACAAAATCGTTTGTCCAACGCTTAGAATTAGTGGGCTTTGTGGTAAAAATGATTTTATAACATCACTTCTTTCTAACTTCAATCATCAATAAATGAGATATCTGACTTTCATTCTTTTTTTATTTCTTTTTGAAGTAAGTTCTTTGGCCCAATCAACTTTGCGGCTTGAAGATCTTGACATCACCAGGGTGAGACAGCGCAGCGGCAATCCCAGGCGGATTTTACCTGAGTCCGGGGATTCCCTGCGTATTGGGGGCATTCGTTTTAACCATGGACTTGGCACCGTGGCTGCCAGCATCTTTGAGATTGATCTTTTGGGAAATGTAAGCCGGTTTCATGCGGTGTGCGGTGTGGGCAATGAAGCCAAAGGAAAAGGGGAGGTGGAGTTTGAGCTGTTTGCAGACGGTAACCGGATATGGACAAGCGGAAAAATGGACAGAAGCGGTCCGAACAAAACAATAAATGTTGATTTGAAAGGGGTTCAGCGAATCGTACTGTATGTCGACGAAGGGGACAACTGGGATGAGCTTCCCGTTTACTGGGCTGACCCCGAATTCACAGTTCCAGGCGACGCCAATAAAGTGGAGGCATTTATTGAAAAAGCCGAAATATTAACCCCGCAGCCAGGACCGAATCCAAAAATTAACGGGGCCAGGGTATTTGGAATCCGGCCTAACTCCCCGTTTATGTTCACTATCCCGGCAACGGGCACCCGGCCGATGGAATTTTCAGCGCTCAATTTACCCATCGGACTCTCCCTTGACCGGGAAAGCGGTCATATCTCTGGAAAACTGGCTCAAAAGGGAACCTACACCGTTACACTAATTGCTAAAAACAGGTTCGGAAAGGATAGCCGGAATCTGAGGATCGAATGCGGCGATAAACTGGCGCTGACACCCCAAATGGGCTGGAACTCCTACAATCTCCTGGGGTGCTCACACGTGAGTGAACAGAAAATCAGGGATATCGCAGATGCTTTTATATCAAAGGGCCTGATCAATTATGGGTGGACTTATGTAAATATTGACTGCGGATGGGCCGATGAAGTGGTCGATTCTGTATCGTTGGAGATTAATCCCAATGCGAAGTTTCCCGATATGGCGGGTTTATGTAAATATATCCATGGGCTTGGATTAAAAGCAGGGATCTATTCCACCCCCTGGACACATGGATACGATGGGCGGAAAGGGGCCTCAGCGGACAGCCCCAAAAGGGAATATAGCAATAGCCACCTTCCCGGTGAACCGTCCAAAATGGTTGGAAAATTCCATTTTGAAGCGGTCGACGCCAGAGAGTATGCCCGTTGGGGATTCGATTACCTGAAATACGACTGGACCCCCAATGATCTCCCTTCCACCGAAAGGATGTCTGAGGCCTTAAGGGTTCAGGGAAGGGATATGATTTACAGCCTCTCCAATGAAGCCTCTCTGGCGCTCGGAGATGAATATGCGCGCCTCTCAAACAGCTGGCGAACCACCGATGATATCAATGACACCTGGGGAAGTATGTCCGGCATCGGCTTTAATCAGGATAAATGGAAGAAATATGCCGGGCCGGGTCACTGGAATGATGCAGATATGCTCGTGATCGGCAAGGTGGGTTGGTCGGGGAAACTACGACCGACAAAGCTGACCCCGAATGAACAATATACCCATATCAGCTTGTGGAGCCTGCTCGCCTCACCCCTTCTGCTGGGATGTGACCTGACAAATATGGACGATTTTACCCTGAACCTGATCACCAATGCCGAAGTGATTGAAGTAAACCAGGACCCGATGGGAGACCAGGCTACACTCCTGGAGAGAACCGGCGAAATGGAGAGCTGGGTGAAACAAATGGAAGATGGCTCGAAAGTGGTCGGATTATTTAACCGCAGTTTTTTTGATGCGGAGATGACCATAAGCTGGGAAAAATTGGGAATCGGGAAATACTGGAGGATTCGCGACCTTTGGCGGCAAAAGGATATTGGACGATCGAACGAAAGCTTTAAAGCACAAGTTCCAAGGCATGGGGTCGTACTCGTCCGGTTATTCCCGGAATAATATAGTTTATCCATAGTGAATGCAGTTCTCTTCACGGTGGCATGCCATTTATTTACGATTAAAACTAAGTAAAATGAATGACTTAATGTCGTAAATTTATCTTTCTGTATTTCAGATAATCAATTCATAATAATATTAAAAATTGAACATTATTCATTGACAATTACTTAATTAACCTCTATGAAAAAAGTATTAAAGTACCTGTTGTTCGGAATTCTGTCACTTCTGATGATCATTGCCCTGGTGATCTTTGGGTTGTGGTACAGGTACCAGCGAACGGTCGGCGTGAAACAGGGTCAGATGGTAGTTTCAGCCAAACCGGGCGAATTCGGACGGTGGGTAAATCCATTTATCGGTACCGGAGGATTCCCCACCTACACGAGCGCGGATGATATCCCCGGAGTGACGGTACCCTTCGGAATGGTCAGACTGAGCCCCGATACCCAATTCTTTCTTGACCCGTTATGGGCAGAAGGGGGTGTGATCAGTACAGCAGGTTATTATTACGGAGATCATAAAATTATGGGGTTCAGCCATACCCGGATGATCGGCACCGGGGCCTTTGAAGGGGGCCATTTCAGGGTAGTTCCTTCAACAGGAGAAAGCAGTCAGAAAGATTACAGGGAGAGGCATTTCAGCCCGTTTTCGCATAAGGATGAAGTCGCATTTCCGGGTTATTATGCGGTGAAGCTGCCCCAAAAAGGATTGATGGCCGAGCTTACTGCCAGCGCCCGTGTCGGTTTGCACCGTTATACCTTTTCGGGAAAGGAGATTCCCCATATCCTGATTGACGTTTCGAGCTCGTTGGGAAAAGGGAAAACGACTCAAGGGGAAGTGCAGATTAATGCTGAAAAACATGAGGTTTCCGGTACTATCCGGACCTTCGGGGCATTCGCGGGAAGATATGGAGGTGAAAAAATCTATTTTTCCGCTCAGTTCAGCCAGCCATTTTCAGCTTACAGCCTCTGGTCAGGATCCAGATCATACTTAAAACAGCCTGCTGTTCAGGGTGATCAATTGGGAGCGGATTTAAGCTTTAAGACCAATGGGACAAGCCCTGTGGTGGAACTCCGGCTGGCGATCTCGTATGTCAGTGTGGAAAATGCCAGGGCAAATCTGGTCGCGGAAGCGGCTAATACCTCTTTTGATGAAATGGTGTCAAAGGCCAAACAGGAGTGGGAAGACAAACTTTCTACCATAAAGATTGAAGGGGGTACTGACGATCAGCGCCATATCTTTTATACCACGCTCTATCATTCCCTTCAGATGCCAACCCTCTTTAACGATGTCAACGGCGATTATATGGGTTTTGACAAGAAGGTTCACCAGACCACCGATTTTCGCTATTTCACCGATTTGTCCCTTTGGGATACCTTCCGGACGATCCATCCGCTGTTTACCCTGATAGCGCCTAAAGACCAGCGCGATATGATGGTTTCGCTGGTGAAGATGTGCGAGCAGGGTGGCGCACTTCCCCGCTGGCCGTCGGGATACGGCTATACCGGTTCAATGCTTGGGGCTTCCGCCGATATTGTCCTCACGGAATCGTATCTGAAGGGAATTCAGGATTTTGATGCGGAAACTGCTTATCAGGCCATGCGGAAAGCCGCACTTGGCATTGAAGTCCGGAAAGAAGGGTACAGGCCAAGAGGGGGGATGACCGATTGTCTGAAATATCACTATTGTCCGGACGATCTGATGGATAAGGCGGTCAGCAAAACCCTCGAGTATTCCTATGCCGATGATGCCGACTCAAAACTTGCCAAAGCTCTTGGCCACGATGAGGATGCCCGGATGTTTGCTGAACATTCGCAATATTACCGGAATCTGTGGAATCCTGAAACCCAGTATTTTCAGCCCCGGACCACTACCGGAGAATTTGTCAAAAAATTTAAACCCTTAAAATTGACCTACCTCGACTTCGATCATGAATATACCAATGCCTATGTTGAGGGGAGCGCCTTGCAATGGCGCTGGGCCGTGTTTTTTGACCCGGAAGGGCTCGTATCCCTTTTTAAAAGCAAAGAATATTTTGTGAAAGAGCTCAATGATTTTTTTGCCCTCTCCGATCCCAAACGGGGCACTTTTAGTCCGGGATCGTATTACTGGCATGGTAATGAACCTGATCTCCACTCGGCTTACCTGTTTAACTCAGCAGGCCGCCCCGATCTGACCCAGAAATGGGTTCGGTGGATCCTGGATAATAAATACGGGGCTGGTTACGAGGGGATTGATGGCGATGATGATGCCGGAACATTGTCCTCCTGGTTCGTTTGGAGTTCACTGGGTATATATCCGGTAGCCGGTTCAGACCGGTATCAGATCGGTGCACCCCTTTTTAAAAAGGCATCCATTAAAATCGGGGAAAAAACCCTTAATATTGTAGCCGATAACTATGCCCCTGAGAATAAATATGTTCACAGAGTTTGGCTGAACGAGGTTCTGCTTGATCGTTTTTGGTTTAAACATTCGGAGATTGCACAGGGGGGAACTTTGCGGTTTGAGATGAGTGATAAACCCCTTTAAACCGGTTCTCGCCAAAATTGATTCAGCAGATTTTCAAGAATTAAATAACAATCTTTGACAATAAACACGATGAATCCCAGGGTTGATGAACATTTAAGCAAGACGAAAAAGTGGCACGAAGAATTGGTGAAACTGAGAAAGATTGTTCTTGACTCTCAGCTGCTGACCGAAGAATTGAAGTGGGGTGTCCCATGTTACACTTTTGAGAAAAGTAACGTAGTTTTAATACACTCATTTAAGGAATACTGTGCGCTGTTGTTTTTTAAGGGCGCCCTTTTAAATGATCCCCACGGTATTCTGATCCGTCAATCGGAGAATGTGCAGTCGTCCCGGCAGGTTCGCTTTACCACTCTTCAGGAAATAGTGGAACTGGAAGCCATTTTGAAAGGCTATATTTTGAATGCAGTCGAGGTGGAAAAGGCCGGTTTAAAGGTGGATTTTAAAAAGCATACAGAACTCCTGTTTCCTGAAGAATTTCAACATAAACTGGATGAAAGCGCTGAATTGAAAGCTGCGTTTGAGGCTTTGACCCCCGGTCGGCAGAGAGCTTACAAGCTGTACTTTTCTGATCCCAAACAATCCAAAACCCGCGAGGCACGGGTTGAGAAGTGCATTCCCCAGATCCTCAGCGGAAAGGGATTAAATGATTAGAAGCGCAAAACCGATTAATCAAAAAAGAAGAAATTATTTACCATGTCAAACGACATAGAGCATTTAATAACAATCATCCTGAATGAAAAAACTTATCATTTTTATACTTGCAATTACGCTGTTATCGGCCCCGGCATATTCCCGCGAGGGGAAAGCGCTTCAGCGGGTTCTGGCCAGGAAGTTTAACCGCCATGCCACCCCAAAGACGGGTCCGGAACCTGATTACAGCCAACTTTCGTGTTGGAGCGCCTCCCCGTTCAAGGTGGATGCCAGTGACAGTTTGCCCGCTTTTTTAAAAGATGAACAAAAGGATACTCGCGCAGATGTCTTTTTCATCCATCCGACCTCCTTCTTTGGAGAGGCTGAAACAGCAGCCTGGAATGCCGATTTAACCGATCCTGTAGTCAACATGGAGACCGATTCACGCTCAATCCTTTTCCAGGCTACGGTTTTTAACGGGAGCTGCCGGGTCTTTGCCCCCCGCTATCGCCAGGCGAATATGAAAACGTTTTATGTCCGCTCAACCCCCATTGCGAGAAGAACCTTTGACCTGGCATACAGCGATATCCGGAAGGCCTTTCTCTGCTTTTTAAAGAATTACAGCGGCAACCGGCCGATTATCATTGCCTCGCACAGTCAGGGTAGTCTTCACGCCATCAGACTCTTACAGGAGTTTTTTGATGGGAAGCCGCTGCAAAAACGGCTGGTTTGCGCCTATGTCATCGGATATCAGATCAAAAAAGAGGCCTTCAAAAAGCTTCGGGTCGGAGAACAGCCTGATCAGACCGGTTGTTATGTTGGATGGCGCAGCTATGCGAAAGGGGAAATCCCTCAATTGGTTGATGCAGAAAACGGAAATTCTGTCTGCGTAAACCCGTTAACATGGAGTACCACCACAGAACCGGCATCCCCGGCACTTCACCTGGGGATTATGAATGGATTTAAAACAATCGTACCCCACACCGCAGGCACTGAAATTGAACCCAAGACAAAACTCCTCTGGGTTGATACCCCGGCTTTTCAGGATGAGAAAAAAGCAAGAATCAAAAACCTTCATATCTATGATTACAACCTCTTTTGGATGAATATCCGGCAAAATATAAAACAGAGAATCGATGCCTACGTCAAATTGCATTAAATGGTGATAGTGAAGGCTTCACTCCAGGAGAATTGCGGTGAGGTTATGCAAAACCTAGAGGCTTTATTGGTAAATGATTTAACCGCTGAGGACCGCAAAGGAAAACCGCAAATGGCCGCGAAGCGTTAATTAACAAAACAATAGCTCTGCGTCCGTCAGCTGACGGATTGCGATTTCTCAGCATAATCTTTGCGATAAAAAGATGTTTAAGACAATGTTTCACTATTCCAAAAAAATAAATTCGTCATGTTCTACAGAGTTCTGATGCAGAGAATCCTTCTGATTCTGGTGCTTTCCTTTGGTTTCTGGGGTGTCCTTTTCGCACAAATCCTTGTCGATAAAGGAATCTACAAAGCCAACTTCAGCAATAGCTATCACGAATCCAATTACGTAAGTTATTTCCTGTTTAAGGGGGGAGGCCGGTGCAGCCGCGCGAATTCCCATTTTATAAATGATGATCCGAGGCTTCAGTGCGCTACTGATGAGGATTATAAAGGAAGTCATTATGACAAGGGACACCTGGCAAATGCCGAGGACTTCGCCTTTGATTGTGATAAGGATGAGCTCACCTTCAGGTACTACAACTGTTTACCGCAAACCCCGAACCTCAACCGGGGTATCTGGAAAAAGGAGGAGACAAAGATCAGGAAATGGTCCCAGACCGAAAAGTTGTACATTATATGCGGCGGAATATTCGGAACAAAAAAGATAGGAAGGATCGCAGTCCCCACTTTTTGCTGGAAGGTGGTCCAGTCGGTTGCCACCAAAAAAATCCTTTTCTGTGGTTGGTTCAGCAATACCGCTAACGCTACCCTGGAGGAGATTACTCCGACAGAACTTGAAAAAAGATTAAAGTCGACAGTTGTATTGTTAAAATAGTGATAGCAGACACTATTTATCAATTCTCATTCCTTAGATTGCCTATATTCGTATAACTTTGGTAACAAGGTTAGACAATGCCGAAATTTTATGAATATTATGGATTAATTTTTCTTTTTTATTCTCAAGAGCATGAACCAATTCATGTTCCCGGGAAATATCAGGATAAAGAGAGTTAAGCTGAAATAATATTTGAGAATGGGAAGTTTAAGGAAATAATTATTAGAGATGTTCCAGGCAAGGCACCTTTAGATATAAATAACCTGAAAAAATTCAGGAAGGTTGTTGAGCATTATCGTAATGATATCGTAAGAGAGTGGATTGACTTTTTTATCTATAACATAGAGTTTCCTCCTGAAAAAATTACAAAAAAAATATGAGGATATGATTATTTCAATAGATAACGCAGAATATATTGGGGAATACACTATTAAATTTTCATTCTCAGACGGGATTAAAAGGTAATAGATTTCTCGGGATTCTTAAAAAATGCAAAGAATCCAATGACCAGGAAATATCTTGATAAGCAACTGTTCGAAAAATATTCAATTGAATATGGAGATATTGTCTGGAACGATTATGAAGTGAGTTTCCCAATTTGGGATTTGCATGAAGGGAAAGTATAAAACACTTACTGGTTTATTCCATTCCCAATCAATTGAATTTCACTCTTCTGATTTTCAGGAACAATCATAAATGTCGCCGGATCTGCCGGAATCAGGCAATCACTGATCACAACCTGCTTTACATCTTTAAAGTGAAGGATGGCGGGGGCTTCTTCGCTTCTGGAAGCAGTAACCGCCCTGATCCTTAGCTGAGCAACATCTTCAAAAATGAAGGCAGACCGTTTCTCAGGATGCTCAAGTGTCAGGTCGATATCCTGGAGCTTCAGATTTTTTGCATGCCGGATATAAAATCCCCAGGAAGGGATGGCCCCAAACATATCCGAATCGGGATATTCCTTAATTAACTCAGGAACACTTTCAATATTTCCCTTGAACGAACCGTCACCCTTGCAGGCGATCAGGAAGTGATCGAGGGTAATATTTTCTATCGGATAACCCGGAATTCCGGCGATCAGCGATGCCTGAGTGGCTCCGGTGGCTGTAATATGAGAGATCAGTACATTTCGCAGGTATCCCGGTTTTGGCGTTGTCATATCCCTTCCCCGGTTTCCCAGTCGCAGAAAGAGAGGGGAGATTATGTTGGCCATCGAAATATTGGTGATGGTTACCCCTTCAATCTCAGCTCCATCAACAGACTCAAGAGCAATTCCGGAATCTGCAGGCTTCCCCACCTTTCGGGCAATAACGGTGCAGTTCGATACAGTAATATTTTTAAATCCCCCACCCGATTCGGTGCCAAATTTAAAGGCATTGCAGTTTGAAGCCAGGATGCAGTTTGTCACCGTAAGATTTTCGACCGACCGCAGATAACCCAGCGAATAAGATGCTTTTGGAACGATAGCGTCATCGAATGAGTCGATATAACAGCCGGAAATACATACGTTTTTGCAACCGTCAGGGTCAATCCCGTCACTGTAACCGTTGATAATGGTAACCCCCGAAATATTCACAAAGTCAGTGCCAAGCATGCTGATGTTATAATTGGGGGCATTTTTCAGGGTGATGTCCCTGATGATTACCTGGCTGCACCGCTTTAAGGCAATGGGTTTAGGCCCTCCCCGTTTAATCCGGTTCCCGTCAATGATCCCGGTTCCCAGGATTGCAATGTGTTCAAGGTCTTCGCCGCAGATCAACGCGTAATGGAAAAAACTGGTCTCCTTATCACCTGCAGTCTTAAAATCCAGCTTTTCATAAGGATCGAAGTCTTCATTATCCTTACTCATCCGGAGGATTGAGCCATGATCGAGATATAATGCAATATTGCTTCTCAGATGGAGGCTTCCGCACAGGTAAATGCCGGAAGGAAAACAGACTGTTCCTCCCCCGTGGGCAAAACAGGAATCAATGGCGCTCTGCACCGAATGGGTATCCTTGGTCAGACCATCTCCTTTCGCGCCATAACTTAAGACATTGAAATTGGATGTTGATGGATTTTTCTGACTGTCCCTCGTTGCAAAAAGACTATTGCCTGACAGAATGACAATTAACAAAAAAAAGATAGCAGAAACATTGTTCTTTCTCATGGTGTTTAGTAGTAAAAATACATAATTTCATCGCCCTGTAAGGGTGATCTATTGATAACCGTGGGACGGAAACCCACGGTTGAGATAACAAACTTATCATCAGCCCCAAAGTGAGCTGAACAAAAATCAAATGCCGTTCAACTTTGTCCAAAAATACAAATTGTATCTACACTTGAATAAAGAATTAACCCTTCAAACTCAATTCTGATAACTTTTATCTGATAAATGGTAATATTTAATGTGCTTTTCCAAAGATTCAAGAAGTTATTGACAAAAGGCAGAACTATTTTTGAGTATCATTATCCAAATTAAAATCTGAATCAAAGAATATAGCCCATGAAGACTTCTTTCAAAAAATTATCCTTTGCCGTTCTTGTTATCCTCGCATTTCAGATCACAAAGGAGCTTAAGGCACAACTCTATTTCAATTATATGCCGACCAAAATCGGATGGCATGAGGCAGTTTATGATCATGAAAAAGACGATGCCCGCGAAGATGACAAGTTTGGGCCAAAAATAACCCCCTGGACTACCTGGGATAACGCCCTGGAACGTGAGATGAACTGGTATTTAAGAGCGCCCATAAACGAACATGGTTATCCATCGTATGTCTGTTTCACCTTTATGGATGAGCATTACCAGGCTTACCGGAACGATTTCATCCCTGCCATGCAAAACGGAATGGGCATCATCTCCTACCTGAAATACTGGGAATATAAAGGAAAAACGAATCAAAAAGTGCTCGATGTGGCCAGGAAGATGGGAGATTATCTCGTTCAGGAGGCCAACACCCCAAATGAAGGTGCCTATCCGAATTTCACCCGTTCAACCGGTGTTTATACCGAGTGGCCGTTAAAACAGAGTTCACAGAATGATGCCGATCATGGCAAAAACACAATTGAACCCGATAAGGGGGGGATTGCGGGATATGCACTGCTTGAACTGTATAAGGTGACCAAAGATAAAAGGTACCTCGATCAGGCAATTCACAATGCGCAGGTACTGGCCAAAAACATGCGGAAAGGGGATGCCCTTCACTCCCCGTGGCCATTCCGGGTTGATGCCGTCACCGGGAATTACTGGGGTGAACGCAGCGGAGACATGGTTTATATTTTAAGGCTTTTTGACGGTTTACTCGAGTCGGGATACCCAGAATTTAAAAAAACGCGCGAACAGTTGTGGAGCTGGATCACCAACTATCAGCTTAAGGCTCCGGAGGACAGGGATCACAGTCTGTGGGTTCAGTTCTTTGAAGACCAGCCGAAAGAGGATAACCGCAATGCGTGGACCCCACTGAATATGGCCCGGTACCTGATTGAGAAGAAAGAAGCGCTCGATCCGCAATGGAAAGAGCATACAGAGCAATGCATCCAGTTTGCCATGAAATATATGGGAAGTGAACGTCCGGGAGGAGTTACCGTTGTCGGGGAACAGGATACCGACAATAATCCGTGGGGTGGCGTCAATTCTACCTTTGGCGCTGTAACCGCCATGTTTTATGCTGCAGGCGGGGGAGATAAATACAGGGATATCGCATTCAGGGACTTAACCTGGATTACCTATTTTATCCGTGAAGACGGTATCGTTTGTGATCAGACCGGTGAATGGAACTTCCTCAGAGAGGGCGGATGGGTCGAAGATTGTCATACTGATGTAATACATAATTTTATGGATGCAATAAAAGCGGTTCCCGAATGGGCCACAGCCAAAACACCTGACGGCAAAATCAAGGCAGAGGTTCAGGAATATTTTCCAAAACCACGACATGGAAATACCTATGTCATAGCTCACCGGGGCGCCCACATCGGGATACCCGAAAACTCCCTGCCTGCCATTCAGAAGGCGATAGACCTGGGTTGTGACTATGTTGAGATTGATACACGGGCCACCAAAGACGGAAGAATTGTAAGCGTTCATAATTCTACCATCGATCAGTATGTTCCCGGGAGAAAGGGAAAAGTGAGCGACTTTACCCTGGAAGAGATTAAAACTATGGACATCGGAGAGAGAACCGGACCTGAATGGAAGAATACCCGGATTCCGGGAATCGAGGATATCCTGCAGTTATGCCGGGGTCAGGTTGGTATTTACCTCGATCTTAAAGAGAATCTGGTCCCTCAGTTACTCCCGATTATTCATAAATATGAGATGGAACGCGATATCGTCTGGTATATCCCTGTATCCCGTGGGAATGAAATCAAAGAGTTACAGAAACGCTGCTATAAATGCGTTGCAATGCCCGATCCGGGACCTGAGAAAAATATAGCAGAAACGGAAAAACAGTTCCTCCCACGGGTCATCGCCACAGACATGGGTGAACTCACCGAAAGTTTTGTCAGGGCCTGCCATGCCATAAATGCCAAAGTTTTTGTCGACGATAAAAAGGAGACACCGGAAGAATGGGAAAAAATTATCAGTTTGGGAACCGATGGCATTCAAACCAATAATCCGGCTGCACTGATCGAATTTATAAAAAACAGAAAATAAAAAAGTGAAAAATTGTCTGCTGCTGGCCCTATTGATCATGATGCTATTTGATTCATGTTCGGTCAAATCTGTTTCATTGGAGTCAAGAGTCAAAACGACTAAGTCAGGACAGCCTGTCTATCAGGATAAACCATTTTTGCAGGATTACGGTATAAAGTATTTTTTTTCGCGGGATAAAAAAGGGGAGACAATTCTTTATAAGGTAGCTTCTGACCGGAATCATAACATTCAGATTGCCTCTTCACAGGGATTGCTGACACCCTATAACGGTCAGTTTCAGGCTCCGGGTGAGTTGTTGCCGGTAAAGACTTACCGCCACATGACCGACAGGCACCTCGCCGGTATGATCGCGTATCAGAACCAGTTTGTCTATACCGATGATCATATGCTCTTTTCAAATGCCTGGGCAGGTAATCTTGGGATAGAGCATGGATTGCATAAACCGGCAGTTTTTGCAGGGGGAAAGGATTTTGATTTCCTGGTCTCTGACGGATCAAACCTCGCCTATTTTAATAAGGAGGGGAAAAAGATATGGACAGGTCATTTTCCCGGTGTCATTTCCATGAAGTTTGATGAAGTAAAAAACAGATTCCTTCTTGTCACCCCAAATTCACTTTGTTTATTTATGCCGGAGGGGAATAAGCTGATCCCTATTTTTAAAGGGACCAATATCACCTGTGCAACCCCTGCGAGGATGGGCGAAAAAATTGTTGTGGGGACCAATAAGGGTTACTGGTGGTTAAACAGTACTGGTACACCTCAGGGGGAGATGATCACCAGCGTTCCCTGTCCAGAAATTACGGAGGTGAAAGAGATCAGCGGAGTATTATGGTTTGGATCTGCACGTGGAGCCTTCAGGCTTAACCAGGAGAATAAATATGACTATTATGCCTCCCAAAGGTGGCTGCCTGATAATAAAGTCGTTGATATTGCTTCGGGGCCGGATGGAAGTGTGCTTGTTTTAACAGAAACCGGGCTCGGACAGATTTGTTTTAAAAAGATGACCCTTGAGGAGAAGGCATTAATCCTCGAAGAACAGACCCGGAAATTCCATATCCGTTACGGGTTTAGCTCTACCGGCGGCGGAATGAGAAATGGAAACCTGGCAGAAATGACACTTACAGATTCCGATAATGACGGACTCTGGACATCGATGTACCTTGGCGCGGAACTCTTCAGGTATGCAGCTACCAAAGATCCTGAGGCGTGGGAAAACTGCAAGGAGGCGCTGATGGGATTTGAACGGCTTTATGCAATCACCGGAGTCCCGGGACTTCCTGCAAGAGCCTATGAAGTAATGGGATATGAATCATCCGGTTATACCAATGCATTCAGCGAAGAGACCCGCCATCTTTTTGAGAAAAGCGGTTATGATGTGAAAAGCTCTCCATGGCGAAAAGGGACTGATAAGGGGTGGGTTTGGAAATCGACTACCAGCAGCGATGAAATTGTGGGACATTATTTTGCCCTCTCCCTGTTTGCAGATCTTGCCGATGATCCGGTGTGGAAAAAAAGGGCGGAAAAACTGCTGACGGAACTCTCCGGTCACCTATACAAAAACAATCTGTACCTGGTCGACTGGGACGGAAAACCTACCACCTGGGGTAAATGGAATCCCGATTATGTAAATGGTTATCCCCCGCAGGTTGGTGACCGGAAACTAACCTCATCCAATATCACAGGGTTTCTTCAGTCTGCATATCATTTTACCAAAGACGAAAAATACAAAGCGAAGATCCTGGAACTATTCAATAAGCATAGCTATCTGGAGAATCTGATGCGGCCGATGAAAGAGATTGGCAGGATTGAAGGAAAGGAAGCGGGTAAAATAGGAAGCTGGGCTGAGATGCTCTCCGATGAATGGAATCATTCCGACGATGAGATGTATTTCCTGACCTATTGGTCCCTGTATCCTTACGCGCTCAACAAGGAATTAAAGGAGAAGTACAAAGCGGCCATCCGCGATCACTGGGAGATGCTGCGTCCCGAAAAAGATCCGACCTGGAATTTTACCTATGCAATGACAGGGGCCAAAGATTTTGATCTGGCGGAATCGATATGGTGGCTTAAAAGACATCCGCTCGATCATATTTCCTGGAATATTGAGAATTCCCGGCGGCAGGATATTGAGAAACTTCCAAAGAATTTCATGAACAGGTTAACCAAAGAGGTGATATCGCCTGCCGAAGGTGTTGTTCAGAAACATAACGGAACCAATTTCGAACTGAACAGTGGCGGCAATGGCAGTTCTTCGGAGACCCCGGGAGATATATGGTTGTTGCCCTATTGGATGGGAAGGTATTTGGGAGTAATCACCGGTCCGGAGAGATGCAATGAAGAAATGAAAGAATGATTATAATTAACTGACTTCTCCTGATTTTTATTTGTATCAAAATCCTGGAAGAAATTGGATTACAATTAACATCCGAAATAGTCAGTTTTGGGATATTCAATGTGCCGTCAGGCACAGGATATGGGTAGAAAATGTGATTGAGAGAATTCATCCCGTCCCGGCTGGGACGGAACCTCTGTCCACCATCTGATTTTCTACCCATATTCATTCCCTGACTCGATAAATGCCAACTAATCTATAATGTTATGAAAATTAAATTATTCCTCATTGCCCTTACGATAACGGTTTTGACCTGCAATACCTTCGCCGGTTTGAAGACTTCAGAAAACCAGACTGGCGGAGATCATCCCGACATGGCATGGTGGCAGGAAGCCCGGTTCGGGATGTTTATCCACTGGGGGGTCTATTCCATTCCGGGCCGTGGTGAATGGCTGATGTACCAGGAACATGTGCCAATTCCCGATTACGCAAAACTGGCGGATCGGTTTAATCCACACGATTTCAACCCCAAAGAGTGGGTTGCCAAAGCCAAAGAGGCCGGCATGAAATATGTTATTCTCACCACCCGCCATCACGATGGATTTTGCCTCTTCGACAGCAAAGTCTCCGGTTTTACCTCGGTTAAAACAGGTGCAAAACGCGATCTGGTCAAAGAATTCTCCGATGCCTGTCATACTGCCGGGATGCGCATGGGATTTTATTATTCCCTGATGGACTGGCACTTTCCGGGAGTCCTGCCACTCGGTGAACCGGTTTCGAAAGCTGCCATGAAATCCATTGCCGACCAGGCTTATGCGCAGGTTCATGAACTCCTCTCCAATTACGGGAAGGTGGATATCCTGTGGTACGACGGAATGAATCCCAATGACACCCTGGCATGGAATTCCGGGGAACTCATGGCGATGGCGCGAAAACTGCAACCCGATATCCTGATCAACGACCGTTCGGGGCTTCCCGGTGATTTTTCGACGCCTGAAAATGTTGTTGCCGCTCAATCAAGACCCTGGGAATCCTGTTTCTGCATGAACCGGACATGGGGATATGCACGCTATGACCGCAACTATAAGCCAGTTCATGAGCTGTTGAGGCTGCTTACCTTGTGCGCTTCGCAGCGAGGTAATTTTCTCCTGAACGTCAGCCCTGATGGCGAAGGGACAATTCCTGTTGAACAGGTCGAAATTCTGACTGCCCTTGGAAAATGGATGAAAGTTAATGGGAAAGCCATCTACGGAGCAGCACCTTCACCGATCATCGCAGCCAACCTGGGAATGGCCACCAGGGTCGGAGACAAGGTATACCTGATGATTCAGCGGTGGCCAGGTTCAACTGTCCCACTGGCCTGGTGCGGAAGTAAAGTTAAATCGGCCTGTCTGCTTGCCACAGGTCAGTATGCCCGGATAGAGCAGCAAGGCGACAGGGTTTGGCTCCACGATATGCCGGAGTATCCCGCTGACCCTTATCTAAATGTCATTGAGCTCACCTTTGAGGGTGTACCCAAACCTTCTGAACCCGCTTATCGCTAAACGCATTACTTATCTTTTTTTACGACGATGATTATGAAAACATTCAGGCCAACCCTCAGTTCATTTTTAATCATGGCCGTGTCAGGAATGTTCCTGATCTTATTTTCCGGATGCGTTTTCTTCAAAAACAGGGGAGCTGCCAATTCTAAAAATTCCGGAAGGAGCTCAGCCAATGATTTCCCCGGATCACTGATCGGCTACACCGAATTGCGGACCAACCTGCCCGGTGGACGACAGGCCAACGTGGGCACCATGCGTGCAATGCTCGTGAAATCTGACGGCACAGGTCGAAAGATATTAAAAGAGGAACTAAACCTGTCACCCGATACTACGACCCAGTTTGCGGGATGGTCGCCGGATGGGGAAACAGCCATTGTGGGAAGAATGTGGAAAAATCCGGAGAATGCCCGATGGGAAGAGGAGCACAAAGAATTCAGGAACATCAAGGGTGAAGTGCTTTATGATAATTATCTCATTAATCTGACTACCGGAAAAGCGACCAATGTGAGCGCCGTTGAGCGGGTCAGCGATTATAACGGCGGATTGTTTTACTGGCCCAATAACCCGTCAAGGCTAGGATTTACTGCCTTGATCGGGGAGATCTCCCATCCTTTCAGCATGGATTTGGATGGACGGAATAAACGGGATCTGACCAAAGGATCCAAAGATTTTACCTACGGCTTTAACGCCTCGCGCGATGGGAGACGAATTGCCTATCACCGCGATTACCACATCTTCATTGCCAATGGTGACGGATCGGGTGCGCACCTGATTGATACCGGAAACCCCTTTAATTTTGGTCCTCAATGGTCACCGGATGGGAAGTGGCTTTTGTTTGTCAGTGGCGCCCGGAATACAAAATCCAATCCTTATATTGTGAGGTCAGACGGTTCCGGATTAATAAAGATCGCCGATCGCGGAGGGTACACAGGATCCATTGAGTTTCTCGATGTGTTTGATTTTCATGGAGGGAGCAGTGACATCCCCGTATGGTCGGCAGACGGAAAATCTGTATTTTATACAGCCCTGGTTGGAAATAATGTTGAACTCTTTCAGGCAGAACTGAACGGAAAGCTGGAACAAATCACCCATTCCGCGGAAGGGACCCTCCATTACCATCCCGAACCTTCCCCTGATGGCCGATGGTTGCTGTTTGGATCAAAACGTGCAGGTGTCAGGCAATTGTTCGTGATGCGCCTTTCCGATCACTTCGAAAAACAAATAACCAGCCTGACATTGGGTTATGCCGCGATGTGGGCACACTGGCAGCCTAAAGGAAATGATTAAATAGTATATCGTAATAATGAAAACATTTGTTGAAAGATATTAATTTTATTGGAATGAAATTATCCTGGGATAAACTGCTGTTAATTACTGTTTTATTGGCTCTTCAGAACATTGCGATGGGGTCTGTTCATCCTGTCGTACACTCTTTTCCCGGTAGTTTAACTATTCAGATTGAAGACGAGGGTAAGGTAATTTTTTCACCACTCAATGCAAATGGTGGTTTAATAGTCAAGCAGCCATCGGGAGAAACCGAAGTCAGCTATACGAATCAGGATTCCGGGAAAAACGGGATTATTACACTTTCAGGAGGAAAGGCAAAGGGCCTTCAGATATCAGAATCGTACAGGCAGGTAACAAATGGATTGATTGAGCGGATCGTTTCGGTCAGGGCAGAATCCGATCAGCGGTATTATTTGGATTTAGGCTGGAAAGCCAACCAACCAGGCCCCTTTTACTCCTTTCTGGGAGAAGAAAAATCATCAGCTAAATATACGCCCGGATGCCCCGGAACTGAATTTGGAAACCCGCCGGGATCCCAGACCTTTCCATTTATGGGATACCGGGTGAAAGACTGTCTTTACGGAATACTGGGGGACACTCCCGGAAAGTGGGAAAACCGGAGTTTCATGAACTTTGACAGGGAAAACAACCTGCTTTCCCTGAGTAACGGGGATGGATCGGCCAAAAGAACGGTCGTTTTCCCGTTTAACAGTGATGCGACCTCCGTCTATCGGGGAACGTTCGATGGCTGGCAGCATATCGAACAGGGTGAAATGCAGACCTGGACAACCTGGATATTTTCATCCGAAGTCAGGTCATTGTACGACATTCAGTTGGCCGCACACCTCGCGCTGGCCAACGCGAAAGGTTATAATCATTCCGGGATTGAGGCAATCCTGAGAAACACCTCATATTTGTTGCTGCGCCGTAACCTGCTGAGGCCCGAAAGCGATTTCATTTTCATTTCGGGGGTTGGTTACGGATGGAAACAGTGGGTTTCCGACGGTTTTTATATGAGCAGAGGGCTGGATGATGTGAAGTATGACCGGGAGGCGAATTCAGCGATATTTTATGAACGTCTGGACTATGAGGATAATTCACAGTATTACCTGGTCTGGTCACTCCTGGTCAAGCGAGCCGGAGGGACACCCGATATGCGGACGGTTGGGCGTGCCTACCGCTTTATCCGTGAGCACGAAAAGGATGGATTGTATATCCCTCCCCGCCTGAATCCCGACTTAAAATGCTTTAAAACCTATCATGACCAGCTCAACTATGAAGATGACGATGCCCCCTCGTCGGACCAGGGATTTCATTGCGGGGCATTAATGGCAGCCAAAGAACTTGGATTCCCGGTCTCGGAACAGGAGATTGAAAAAGCCATTGCAGGTTACCGCAGCATGTTTAATAAGGATGGCGGGTATATGGCCACCAGCCTGAAACAGCAGGAGCATATCGGACAGGATGCCTTATACGGCGAAGTGCTCACCTATGTGGTATTTGGAAGAAAGCTATTGCCCGATAAACTGGTGCGGAAACACCTTGAAACCACGATGCGTATCCAGTCACCTTTTGGAATGCGGGTTATTTCGAAAGCAAACGGCGATTTGCTTGAGGGACATAGCGGAGTATACACCAATGGCGGCTCCTGGTTTTTGAATGACGGGGCCAATTACCTCGATGGGTTAATTCATGGGATGGATTCCAAATGGGTCGATGAACGGCTGGCTTGGAGAATGGGTAAGGAACTGGCCTTTATGCCCGCCTTTCATGAATCAATCAGTACCGTCACAGGCAAGCCGCACGGACATCATCTGTATTCCTGGAATTCGGGCTACTGGTGGCTGCGCCGGGAGGTCCGGACCCGTTTGGGGTTAACAGGGCCCGATCCCGTGGATGAACAAATGGATAAAGAGCTGGGTATTGGTCATAAGGAAGGGTTTCTTTTTCTTGATCCCTCTTCAGCCAAATTGCGGCCAAAAGAATAAACAACTTCCTTAAAGAATACTATTTACCGATGTGTATTTATCCGGACCCCCTACCCGATCACCATAATGCATCTGCCATATTTTCTAAATTTTAACTATTTTGCTAACAACTACCTGATTATCGAAGGTGAACCGAAGAAAGTAGACTCCGGGCATTAAACCATATCTTGATGCAATAACTTCTCCTGTCTGCAACCCCAGGGGCTGGAGCAGATCTTTTACAATCCAGGCTATGTTTTTACCCGATATGTTGTAAAGTTCAACCGAAACAGACATCTGTTCTTGCAAATAATAATTAAAAGTCAGCTGATCGGTAAACGGATTCGGCAGGATATTTACCGAAACCTCCGGTTTTGTAATCGCCTTTTTGGGATCAGTTGCCGGGGAAGCGAGATTGAACGGCACAGCGGGACTGTTTTTCAGCGGGGGTTGTGTGGTGAGATATGCCGTCTTTATGATTTGTGCGGTCCCTACGCCCGGCGTGTTTTCAACAAGACTGATACTGACGACCGGATACCTGTAACCTGTTGCATACCAGTTGTATTTGGTGATACTGATATTGGTTGTCCCGCACATATTCACCTGCAATCCAGTCTTGACGGATTTCACACGTAGAGCATTGTCAATTATCCGGTCCGGCAAAATAAGGGTACCGAAGGCATCTGCATTGACCGCATGATCTCCGAAGAAATCTATCGTGTTCGTTTCACTATAGTGGGCAATGCCAATGAAATGATCTGTAAATTGTGTTCCATAGGAGAATGGATATTTCATCTTTACGACAGGATCAGAATATTGAAGCGTTAGTTTCAGATCGGTATTCGTATAGCCATGCTCTTCCAATCCATTTTCCGATGAATTCATAAAATATTCATAGCCATTCTCAAGCAGGGATAAATTATAGTCCCCCGCACCCTCCATCTTTGGAAGATTTGCAGCCTGGATGGTACTGACCGGATTCTTTCCGGTAACCTGAATCTTCGAAAAATCCCAGATCTGATTCGGACCCGCATTCCCCGGGTCTGAAAACTGAATCTCCTGATAAGTAAATGTATCCCCCGGGACAAAGGCATTGGTCGGATAGGTCAGGGTTGTTTGGGCAGACAATCCGGCAGAGAGGGCCATTAACAATGAGAAAATAAGTGAGGTTTTCATCTTTTTGAGTATTTGGATAGCAGAATAGTAACCAAAATTCAATTCTTGATGATATAAATATAGCGAATTTTTCGTTTATGAATGAGTTTTAAACATTTAATGAAAGAGAATTCTTTGTATTGATGGCCATTGATAGAGGCAATTCCAATAAAAAGATCATAACTTTCCAGTCAAAAAATCAACGTTTTTTCACTAAATGACTCACGATAACATTCTGTTGGCTATTTAAATAAGGAGATTCCTCACTCGATTCGGCATGAGGAATCTCACTTCATCTCTTTCTCTGCTTTCGTATCTCTGTATTCCCCGTTAAAATAGGTAATACCAAGTGCATCGTATCTTTTGTTTAGAACCTTCAACCGGGACACGAAGCTTTCGAAATTCTTTTTACTTTCCGGGGTCCAGCCGGTTTCAGCAATGGCAAAGGTTCGCGGGAAGGCCATGAATTCCAAAATTTCGGGAGTCTGGATTTGCTCACTCCACAGACACCCCTGAAGGCCTAAAATATGCTTTTGCTCTTGTGCTGAGAGCACCTTCGGAGTAGGATTATATCCGTAAACCAGTTCAAGCGGTACATATCCTCCCAAAGCAAGAGGCTGTCCATCATGTTTTTCGCTCTGATAATAGCAAAAGTAGGTGTATTTCCCCGGAGTCATGATCACATTGTGCCCCGATTTAGCCGCTTCGATGCCACCCTCTTCACCACGCCAGGACATCACCGTTGCGCCCGGTGCAAGTCCACCTTCGAGAATTTCGTCCCATCCGATAATATTACGCCCCTTTGAGCTAACAAATTTTTCTATCCTCCTGATAAAATAACTTTGAAGCTCCATTTCGTTTTTGAGCCCTTCATCTTTCATCCGTTTCTGACATTTCGGACATTTCTCCCACCGTTTCTTGGGGCATTCATCGCCGCCAATATGGATATATTTTGATGGGAAAAGATCCATAACTTCAGTCAGCACATCCTGGAGAAAGGTGAAAACATGTTCATTACCGGCACAGAAAACATCATCTTCAACGCCCCATAATTTTCTTACTTCAAATGGCCCGCCGGTGCATGACAATTCCGGATAGGAGGTAAGAGCAGCTATTCCATGTCCCGGCATTTCGATCTCCGGAATAACCGTTATGAATTTCGATCCGGCATATTTGACAATATCCCGCACTTCATCCTGGGTATAAAAACCGCCGTAAGGCTTTCCGTCAAAGATATTGTTTGTTTTTTTCTGCTGTCCAAGTACTGTCTCTTTGCGATATGCCCCAATTTGTGTAAGCCTGGGATATTTTTTGATTTCTATTCTCCAGCCCTGATCCTCGGTGAGGTGCCAGTGAAAAGTATTCATCTTGTGGAGAGCCAGCATATCGATGTACCGCTTAATACTTGCTACAGGAAACAAATGGCGCCCCACATCCAGATGCATTCCGCGATAGGCAAAACGGGGTTCGTCGGCTATTACACAGGCCGGAACATAAAGTTGCAATCCGTTTGCAAGGACCGGTTTTTCAACCTCCACGGGAAGTAACTGCCGGATTGTTTGAACGGCATAAAAAAGTCCTACTGCTGTTTTTGCATGAATAGTGACTTCTTTCGGTGTAACAGTGATATTATAGCCTTCATCGTTTTTTACCGAATTATCCAGAATCATAAATACCGATCCTTTTACCGGCTTTTTACCATCCAGAACAGCCAGATTATAGCCTGTCGGGTTTTTAACCAGCAGAGCCAGAAGATCGGCTGATAGTCTTGTTTGGCCGTTTAATGGTGATACTATGATCTTAGTTCTATTGGAGAAGAGAAAACTTCCGCTCAGATAAGTCAAGGAAGCTGGTGCAGGAATCACAGAAAAAGGCTGGTCTTTCCCCGACACAAATTGTGATATCGAGCAGAATAACAGCAATATAATTCCGGTCAAACGGATGTTTTTCATAATTTTAGTTTCTTTTTAATTCTTTATATCATCAATTCCAATCAGTTCTATAAATTCGTAATTCCCTCTTTCATTGACATTGAGCAAAAGCACCAACAGGGGTATGCAGACCAGCAAAATCAGAATGAGTCCGAATTTGCAGTTAAAAGTAACTATTTTCCGCCAAAAAAGGGCTTAATTCATTCCTGTATTGAACAGAACAAATTTCAAAATAAAATTGATTCATTTACTATTTAGGCAATAAATGGTATGACAAAGTTTACCAAATGGCCCATGATCCTGATGGATGGAGATATATTTTTTTCTGATATGTGTAAAGATTGAGAAATACCATATATCCTGGCAAACTCTATTTACGCCTTATAATCCACTTGACAGATAACAAGTTCCGCTTCACGATATGGAATCTGATCAATTTCTTTTATGTTATCGGTCGCTGCAATGCGGCTGGAGTTTTGTAAAACGGCTATTTTTCCAAACTATTGGAGCTATTGATATTTAACTGATTAAAGAGGTTGTCTCAAAAGTCTCTTAACCGCGCAGATTACGCAAAGAAAGCGCAAAGTGAGGGGAAGTTATTGTGTTATTATTTAATGCTTTTGGGCTCTCTGCGGTTACCCTCAGCGGGTTTGCTGCCGTTAAATTTTTCACTTTTGATACAGCCTCGTAATTATGGTAAACAAGAACCTTAAGCCGCATAGCAGCGACAGGACAAAACATGATTTAATTCCTGCCCAAGAGCATGATATTCAATGAATCCAATTACATTAACAGCAGACTATTCCCTGATTCTCTTATTCTCAAATAAATACTCGCCGCTTTCAACGGCCATGGCTACAAGCGCTGCCGAGTTGGGCACCCCGTATTTATGAACCAGGTTAGTCCGATGTTTCTTCGCTGTGAAAATGCTGATAAATAACTGATCTGCAATCTCATTATCCCGTTTGCCGTTAACAATCAGTTGGAGGATCTGCTGTTCCCGTGGTGTAAGATGGTAATCCGGCAATGAAGCGGTTAAAATAACCGGATCCTGAGGCCTTGAAGCCCGTTTCTTCCCGTGAGCGGTGCCCGGTCTGATTTCGGAGGCAACTATAAGTACCTTTTTCATTAACCCGTCCTCAAAGGTCTCCAGGATACTCTTCGAATAGGTAAACAGCCGGTAACGGGCTTTCTTTTTGAGCCTGATCCGTAGTGTTTCAATGATCACTGTCCGGAGACCAGGCTCAAAGCTGCTCTTCATATTTTCCATAAGACGTTCCAGATCATCGGGATGGAGCATCGTCCGGAAGAATTCAAACCCCAATTGTGAAAGTTCTTTTTGTGTACAACCAATAAAATCGAGTCCGGGCTGATTTAGCCACAAATTTTTTACTGAGCGAATATCTCCGGGATATTCGAATTCGCTGATATAAAAGATGACCTGGAGTGAATCAACGATATTCTGAAGAATTACCTTTTCAATCTGAGGCCCTTCAGGATATATGTCTCGGTTATCAGGGGCCATGTGGCTGATAAATTACCTTTTATAGGTAAATATACAACTTTGGTAGTATTGTTTGGTTTTTTTTAAACAATTAAATTTAACCTATAACCGTTCCCTGACATGTTTTTGCCGCTTTCTGTCGAAAACCTGCATGAACCGGACCAATTCCGGTCACTTCCTGATGAAAACCTGCAGGAACTCGACCGGAAGTGATCGAAACCGGATGAAAACCTGCAGGAACTGAACGAATACCTGGAGGTTTTCGTTCAGTTCCGATAGGTTTCGGATGAGAACCTGCAGGTTTCCGTCAAGTTCCTGTCAAAACCCGACAAAAACCTGCAGGAATCGGTCAAGTTCCGATCACTTTCCGTCAGGAAGCTGCCGGAATTTAACGGGAAACGATCGGAATCGGCGAAATCGGGTTGCGAATGAAACTAAAGCGATAAAATATGCTCCAATAGTCAGATCATTCATTGAAAAGTATTGAAATTGACAAAGAGGTTTAATTAAAAAAATGAGATTATGAAGAAAGTACATGTAGTTTTTGATTTTGTACACCTGCCTATCTCCGGAAAGGTAGCCAGGGGGAGAAACATCAGCACTGATATGATGAATAATTCCAATTTTCCGACTCCGGATGTCTCCATAGATTCAATTAAGGAGCTTACAGATTTACTTGAAAACCGCAGTTTAGCAGCTCAAAACGGAGGCAGGGCGGAGACTACACTGATGCATCAGACTGAAATATTATGGGATGATGCCATGCGTAAAATGGCCCGCTATGTCGAACGGATTGCCAATGATAATCCGGCGATTATCTTAAGCGCCGGTTTTAATCTTTCGAAGCAACCCTTACCTTACCAAAGACCCGAACTAAGCGCCGAACAAGGGGAAAAATCGGGAACAATTCTGCTTCGTCGTCAGGCTGTACCGGGAGCCAAATCGTATATCTGGCAATATTGCATCAATAATCTGCCTGAAAACGAATCCGGATGGACATTTGCCACAGCCACGAGCAAGGCTTCAACAGAGATTGAAAACCTGAATCCTATAAGTAAATACTGGTTCCGTGTGGCAGCGGTTACTCCGCAAGGTGTCACCGCCTATAACGACCCGATTATGCATATCATCGGCTGACAGAACTTGCCGAATTATTGGAGCATGGGGCAAAAAGTGGACCAAAGCCCTGATAACGGTCCTTGGATCTGGTAAAGATCAAATTAAAATGACCCCCGGAATGATCATTTCAATCAATTAACCGGGGGTCATTCGTATTTTGGAAAAATTAAACAGGAGTATAGCCTGAAATCAAATTATTTACTGCTTTGCCACCAGGTAGCTGTAAGCTTGCAGGGTCATAGATGAGGTAAGGGTTATACTGCCACCCTTCACAAGATCCTTCCAGGTTGTATTCACAAGCGCTGCAGGCACGGTATAATTAATCACCTTGTTTCTTGGATTCGAAATCACCAGAACCTTCTCTCCGGTGACCTCTTTTGTAAAGGCGCAGATATCGGCATTATCAAACGATGTCAGCAAACCTCTACGGATGGCCAAACTGTTGTTCCGAATGGCCAGTATCTTTTTATACTCGGCAGTCATACCCGGATTGAGTGTCCAGTCAATTTTTTTTCCGGTAAACGGGAAAGCCAACCGGAACGGAGTTCCCACTTCCTGACCGTTATAGATCATCGGGACACTTTTCATAGTTGCACAAACCACAAATGCTGACATTGAACCATTCCATCCCCCGAATAAATCGAGAGGAGTTCCATCGGAACTGTCTACATCATGATTGGAGGTATACCTGACAATTTGCTGACCATTCGTTGCATTTGAATAATCGGTAGTGTTTAAATCATCAATTCCAAGAACAGAACTGTTGCTGCTGTAAATGCTTTTTAACTGGCCATAGAAGTTAAAGCCAAAGTTATAGTCAAAGCCTGCTGAAAAGTTGGTACTCCGGCTCCCTTCTGCCAGCATCAGAAGTTTGTGGGTAGTCATATTTCGCAACGTATCAATGGCCTGTGTCCAGAAATCCACCGGAGGACCATCGGTATAGTCACAGCGGAAGCCATCCACATTGGCTGTAAGAACCCAGTATTTCATATCCTTGATCATCTCAAGCCGCATCGCTGCAACACTAAAATTCAATTGTGCCACATCGCTCCATCCCATCCCAGGGGGACTCAGAATATTTCCGCCTGCATCCTGAAGATACCAGCTCTTATGACTGCTAATCCATGAATTATCCCACGAAGTGTGGTTCGCCACCCAATCAAGCATAACACTCATATTCCGGTGATGGGCGCTGTCAACCAGGGCGCGAAGATCGGTCAGGGTTCCAAACTCAGTATTTATAGCCTTATAATCCTTCACGCAATAGGGGGAATTCACCGAATTTAAAACTCCCACCGGATAGATCGGCATCAGATAAACCACATTGATTCCCAATGCTTTTATCGAATCCATCCGTGCAATTACACCTGAAAAATTCCCCTGCGAACCGAATTCACGCATATTGACCTGGTATATATTTGCGTCCTGCCTGTCGGGAACACCGCTGAAGGGAACTCCGTATTGCGCCGGATCAGGATCTGTCACAGGGGTTACTGGAGTTACGGGTTTTACCGGTGCAACAACCGATGAGCCCTTGCTGCAGGCCAAAAGTGATAAAATCAACAAAAGAAGAATATTCTTTCTAAGCATTGTATATTAATTTAGTAATTCACTGATATTATTTCAACTCCATTAAAATTCTTTTCCTGTTGTGATATTTGATACAGTGTCAATTCTACTCATTATTTCAAACCCGGAGGGTTTGCATGATTATAGAAAAGTTAGTAGATTGAGAATATGACTCCGGCCGGAGAGACACCTCCTACTTGCTCTCTAATCTCTATAAACCTAAGATCCCGCTGAGGTCAACAGGTACTAAAAAACATTATAATTTCTCCGATGATGATATGTAATCGGAAAGATATAATGTACTGTTTAAAATTCTGTTTTCTCCCTTTTTACTCTACTAAATCGCCAGCACCCTGAACAATAACTACCTTACAATCAAATTCTTTCCCCTCCCTCTTCCTTCTTCCCCCCCTTTCCCCTCCAAGGGAGGGGAAAGGGGGGGAAGAAGGAAGAGGGAGGTCATAAGAGGAAAAAAATAATTAAACCATTAGATTGTACTTTCTACCTACATTATCGGTCATTATCAGTTTTTACCCTTTGGGGCAATTAAGGACAGGAACAGTTCATCAAGCTGGTTCTGGGCAATTTCTGCCGGTGAATCGTTCATGACGTCGCGGCCGGAGTTGTTCTTGGGGAAAGCGATCACATCGCGGATCGAATCGAGTCCGGCAAACATTGAGGTGAGCCGGTCGAAACCAAAAGCAATTCCTGCATGTGGCGGCGCTCCATATTTGAACGCTTCCATCAAAAATCCGAACTGATTCTCAGCCTCCTGTTTGGTAAAGCCCAGTGTCTTGAACATCTTTGCCTGAAGTTCGCTGTCGAAGATTCTCACAGAACCTCCTCCGATCTCCACCCCGTTAATAACCAGGTCATAGGCATTTGCCCTTATTTTAGAGGGATCAGAATCCAACAGAAGGATATCCTCCGGTTTTGGGGCGGTAAACGGATGGTGCATTGCGTGGAAGCGGTTGGACTCCTCATTCCATTCGAGTAATGGGAAATCGATAACCCACAAAGGTTTAAAAACCTCTTTATCCATCAATCCGCACTGACGGCCCATTTCGAGACGCAGAACCGACAATGCCGGCAATGTACGCTCCTTCTCACCTGAAAGCAATAACATCAGATCGCCGGGTTTTGCCGCGAAGATATTACTCCATTTGGCCAGCTCTTCCTGATTATAAAACTTATCGACAGATGATTTTACGGAACCATCTACATTTATTTTAGCATATACCATCCCTTTGGCTCCCACCTGAGGACGTTTCACAAACTCGGTGAGGGCATCAAGCTGTTTGCGGCTGTATTCACCGCAACCCGGCACACAGATTCCCCCGATATATTCAGCTTCATCAAAAACCTTAAATTCCTTTCCCTTCACGAGGGTTGTCAAATCTTTAAATTTGAGTCCAAAACGGATATCTGGTTTGTCATTCCCATAGTTCTCCATCGCTTCGGCCCAGGTCATCCGAGGGAATTCCCCGGGATCTATCCCTTTAATCTCCTTAAAGAGGTGACGTGTCAACCCTTCAAACATATTCAGGACATCCTCCTGCTGTACAAACGACATTTCGCAGTCAATCTGTGTAAACTCAGGCTGACGGTCGGCGCGGAGATCCTCATCGCGGAAACATTTCACAATCTGATAATAGCGGTCGAAACCGGCAACCATCAAAAGCTGCTTGAAGATTTGGGGCGACTGGGGCAAGGCATAAAACTGGTTCGGATTCATCCGTGAGGGAACCACAAAATCGCGTGCCCCTTCCGGCGTTGATTTGATCAGCACCGGTGTTTCAGTCTCGATAAACTGAAGTTCATCGAGGTAGTTGCGGACAACATGAGCCATCCTTGCCCTTAATTCCAGATTCTTTCGCACTGTTTCGCGTCTCAGATCGAGGTAGCGGAATTTCATCCTCAACTCATCTCCCCCATCGGTATCATCCTGTATGGTGAACGGTGGAACCGCTGCTTTATTAAGCACTACAAGTTCCTTAATATCCACTTCGACCTCCCCTGTGGGGATTTTGCTGTTTTTACTCGAACGTTCCCTCACAACTCCACTTACCTGAATCACATATTCACGTCCGAGTTTATCGAATTGTTCCCTGAGTTGAACCGGTGTATTTTCATCCGCAACAAGCTGGGTGATCCCATAACGGTCACGAATATCAATAAAGGTCATTGCTCCAAGGTTTCGTACCGTTTGAACCCATCCGGCCAAAACAGGCTCCTGTCCCACATGGTCTATCCGAAGTTCACCGCAGGTAATTGTTCTGTACATTGATTTACATTAAATGATTGAGCCGGCAAAATTACAAAACTAAGGCGATATTTGAAAAACAGAGGGCGAAAACTAAGAAATTGGTTGAAATATAGCAGGTGCTTCAAAAAACTAAGCAATATCGTTTACTTTTGAACCATCAAAAACCTCAGTTATGATTGATCTGTTCGATGACGAATATTTTATGAAACGTGCCCTGGCTGAAGCAGAACAGGCCTTTTCGGAAGGGGAAATTCCCGTTGGAGCGCTGGTTGTTTGCCGGAACCAGATAATAGCCCGGGCGCATAACCTCACCGAGATGCTCAATGATGTGACAGCCCATGCCGAGATGCAGGCGATAACTGCTGCGTCAAATCTTCTTGGAGGAAAATATCTTACCGGCTGTACTTTATATGTTACCCTTGAGCCATGTTCCATGTGTGCCGGAGCAATGGGCTGGTCGCAGATTGACCGGATCGTTTATGGGGCTGGTGATCCCAAACGGGGTTTTATGAAATTTGCACCCAATGTGCTCCACCCGAAAACCGAAATCCTTGGGGGAATCATGCAGAACGAGTGTATGGTTCTGCTTAAAAAGTTCTTTGAGGAAAGAAGATAAAAAGGTGGTGGAAGAGTAATTTTGAAATTAATGATTATTCCGGTTCCTTTTAGAATGTATAAAAACCCTATTGCCTTATATTTCAAGGTATCACAGAAGAAATATAGTGTTTAAAAATTATTCCGGACTTTCATTGATAAGATAAATAAGGTTGCGGTTAAGATTGACATTATATAGCACAAAGCTATTAAGGTTTCTTAAAAAAATAACCCCTTTTAAAGCGTTAACTTCAGGGAGAATAAAATGCCCAGTACCACTTTCCGGTTGTCGTTATAGTTATAACGCCATACGGCATCAACCCTGATAATCTTGAGAATATTCTCTACCCCGGCGGAGAATTCGGTATAGGGAGTGCTTCTTAAGCCGGTCATCCCTTTGGGGAAAATCATCCCTGAATGCTGAGAAGGATCATAACTTCCGAATAATGAACGCATACCTACCACCTCACGCCATTTTAACCGTTTAAATAAGGGAACTTTATTAAAAAAGAATCCCTGAAAATGTTGCTCAAGGAAAAGACTGGCATAAGTATCACTGACAAATTCCTGAAAATTCATCAGGTTAAATGCAAATGGATCATAAGCATACGATTCGTTCCCTTCATGAATCTTCATAAGTGGCCATGGAACATTCCCCCAAATTTTTCCACCCTGGAGATAAAAGGTCATAAAACCGATGGGATTGATTGCAATCTTATCGTAAAAATTCACATCAAGTTTCAGGTAGTTAAAATCGCCTCCCAGAAAACCTTTTATTCCGCTGGCAACAGAAACATTAAGAATGGGATTGAAGATGCCGAATGAATTCCGTTCGAAATCATCCAGAATAATAGTTTCCTTTGGTGCATATCTCGTATTTAATCGAATCTCTCCTGTTCTTATTGAAGGGACAAGTTTCCCCAGCGGATCAATAAACGGGACGAGCGGGCCGGACTGAATTTTCGTTGAGGTAACAAACAACTGATTCGACAATCCTCTCACCCAATCCTTATCAAAGGTGGCCTGGTACTTGTCTACCATATTCAGTTTTGTATACGGATTCTTGGCCAGTATGGAGGTCAGAAAATTATCCCGGGTAAACGCATTTGAACTAATTCCCAATAAATCATAATCATGATAGGTCTGGAAGGCAACCAAAGTTCGGGGTTTCTTCGAAAAGAAATATTCAAATCCACCCCCGTATTTAAAATCCTGATCTTTAGATCCGTAAGCGCCATGAATGTTAAGTCTCAGATTCTGGTCAAATTTCATGGTGGTGCGCCCGCCAATTCGGATCCGGTTCCCTTCAATCTGATTCGAACTGAACAGGGAATAATATGGTCCCAATTCGATGGTCCCAACATCGCGATAGCCATAATAAAACATGTGCAAATATTCTGCCACTGTTTTATAGAGCGGTACATTTTTTATTGAATCAACCATCGCATAAATACCGGCCTCCCTTTTCTGCAGCTCAATTGGCCGCACCTTCTCCCAGTATAAATCATTTTTAAGTACCGCGTCCTTATTTACAACAATTGCATTCTTCTGCAGATTGGGAACCGATTTTACCTCGCAAAACTTAAAATCCTGATAGACATTGGTCTTGCGACCCATCAGTCCGATCTTCTCAGAGTCCTTGTCCTTTTTAATGTCCAGATCAACAATCATCGATTCATTCCGGGGAACCCATTGCTTATCACTTTTTTGATATTGAGCGGAATACTGAAGATTATTCAGAAAGTTGACATTTGCTTTTGTTGAAAGCTGCATTTCGATTTTAGTCAGGGCAAAACTCTCGTCCTCTATCCAGATTTTCCCCTTAAAGGTTGGATCCTGAGGAAGACGTGGCTTAAACGAGATTTCATAGATCTTTCGGCCATGAACCATGGCACTGTCTCTCAGATAATAATGGTAAAATTGAAGCCCTAATGAATTTAGCGGCGAGATTAGCCCCACATCCGAAATCATGATGTAATTATCATATGGATTAACCCCCTCGTACATTTTACCTGTAAACTGGGTAATCATATCGGTTTTCATACCCGATGCTTTGTTTGCAGTAATCTCTTCCCTGTTTGAATTATTCTCGCTGTTGTGATAGTAGTTGGATACCGTCTCGGTAAAAAAGACAGGAAGAAAGGTCTTTCCCTGTATCTCCAGAGAATCAATGTATTTAAACACAAAATCGAATTGCTTCAACATCTTCTTCTTACGAAGCGATCCATTGATATTTTTAATATCAATCTCAATTTTCGAATATAGTTTGGACTCCCACGATGTAAAATTCGCCGGATTGTTCTCCTTCTTGTGGATCACCACTTTTCTGAAAATAGGGATTGCAGGGTCTTCACCAGGCCGGACCGAGATCTCTCCCAGTGACACAACATCCTCAACCAGAGACACATTAATTTTATTGATCTGATTTAACCTGATCTTGAAGATCTGCTTCTTGTATCCCACCGCCGAGACTTCGATCACCGAGGTTGGCTTGGCAGAACTAAGGTTGTAATTTCCATTCAGATCGGACATGGTACCTGTATAAGTGTCCTTAAAAATGACATTTACATAGGGAATCGGAGTGGTCGTGCCCGCTTCAGTAATCTTCCCGAGGATAACTGTTTTTTGGGCTTTGGCGCCCGATATGGAGATTAACACTATTAGAAATACCAAACCTAAATATTCTCTCATCTATTCTTTTTAATACAGAAATCAGTATTCCCGTGTTAAACTTAATTATCTTATGCCAAACAATACGTTCCATTTCTCAATGGGAAAATGGGTTACTAATTGTTAGACAACAAAAATACGAGGAAGTTGCCTCAGCAATCCCACTTTTTTTTGAATAAAAAAATCATTCCCAATTTTTAACTGATCATTCCAGGGGGATTATTAACTGCGAAAATTCAGATTAACAACCGAACTAAAAGAACTAAATACCTTATTTAATGATATTTATAATTCGCAATTAATGTTCGTGGGAGATAGCCATGATCTTGCCGTTTTTTATTCCTGAAAATGGCATCCTTAAAAATTAATTTGTTCTTTAAGCCTCAATTAAAATCTCTTTGCCGACGGTTTTTACTACATCTCCCGGACGCAGTTTCGCCCGTTTGCGGTATTCCACCTCGCCGTTTAAAATTACCTCTCCATCTTCAACCATTATTTTGGCATGCCCCCCCGATTCTGCAATATGGAGGTGTTTCAGAAGCTTTATCAGTTCAATATACTCAGCACCATTAAGATTAAATATCATAGTTCTTTAAATTTATCTGCGATTTGGGATTTCAACCTGTAAATTCATGGGTAATAATTCAATAACCAGATTTGACCTGGAATTATATCGCGCTGTGAAACTTAAGTAAAATCGGCATACCATTGCAATCCATTCCATCGACAACCCGCTATGCCGGAGGTGCCCATGATAAAACGACAGCCACTTTACGGAAGCATTTAGGCGTTTATCGAACGATTCACTCTAAGACTGATCAATCAATATTTTAGCTGTTCTATACCAGAGCCGAAATTAATAACGCTCAAAATTACAATTAAGCAGAAATAAATTACATTTATGGCTGATTACTTCACAATAAATTAATGTCCTAACCCTATGAAGAGGAATCACTTCATCCTGTTTGTCTTCCTTTTGATTTTTCCCGGGTTTGTATCTTTCGGGAAAATCCATCCCTCGAAACTTACCTGCGAATATTTGCCGGATCCCTCTGTGGTTGATGTTGTGAGACCACGGCTCTCCTGGATGAACATTGCCGGTGACGACGAGCGCGGCCAAAAGCAAACTGCCTGGCAGATCCGCGTGGCGACTTCGGAGAAAAAGCTGGAACATGCAGATTTGTGGGATAGTCAAAAGGTAACCGGCAAACAATGCAACAGGATCGAATATGCCGGAACTCCTTTATCTTCAAGGATGGAATGTTGGTGGCAGATCAGAATATGGGATAAGGATGGCATTGTTTCGGAGTGGAGTAAGCCATCGTTTTGGAGGATGGGAATACTGAATCCATGTGAGTGGAGTGCCAAATGGATTGGGGCACCCTGGCAGGGAGAGGAAGCGCTTCCGAAAACCACCAACAAGAAAACCCATCTTCCTGAAATACTGCCACCTCCGGCTCCCATGTTCAGAAAGGAATTCCGGATTAAAAAGAAAATAGAAAAAGCAGTCGCCTTTGTTACCGGACTGGGGTATTTTGAACTTTACCTGAATGGACAGAAGGTCGGTGATGACGTGCTTGTGCCAAATCAAACCAACTACGGGAAACGTCCCGGATTAATTAATGAGGGTATTCCCCTTGAAGACAATTTTAAGGAATACCGGGTCCTGTACCTGGCTTATGATATTAAAGATCTGCTGAGAAAAGGTCAAAATGCCGTGGGAAGTATCCTTGGAAATGGGTTTTACAATCCGGCCAAGGGGTGGACTGGTTCATACGGATCACCCCGCTTCCTTGCCCAGATTCATATCACCTATACCGATGGAGAGGAAGAGATAATCGCAAGTAACGAAAGCTGGAAAGCGTCAGAAAGTCCAATTCTGATGGATATGGTTTATTATGGTGAACACTATGATGCGACCCGGGAACAGAAAGGGTGGAACCAGCCCGGGTTTGATGACTCAGCCTGGAAACCTGTAGCGTTGCGCAAAGCTCCTGAAGGGAAACTGGTTGCTCATACCTCGCGTACCGACAAGGTGATAGAGCGACTCAAACCGATCAAAATTGAGAAGCTGGCCAACGGAAATTATCATGTTGATTTTGGCGTCGAGGTTTCGGGCCGGGTCAGGTTAAATGAGGTTAAGGGTCCGGCAGGCCGGAAGATTGAGATCAGGTATCTGTGCAATACCTTCTCGGGTGAAAATTTTTATACTTTCAGAGGGGATGGTTCCGAATCGTATGCCTCACGTTTTAACTGGTTTGTTTTTAGTGGGGTTGAAATCTCGAACTGGCCGGGCGAACTTCGGGCAAAACAAATAACGGCAGAAGTTATCCACACTGATATTGAAGAATCAGCCACTTTTGAAACCTCAAATCCCCTTTTGAATCAAATCAATAAGATCTGGCGAAGAAGTCAGACCGATAATATGCATGGCGGAGTTGCAAGCGACTGTCCCCATCGGGAACGCTCCCCATATACGGGTGATGGCCAGGTCTCGAGCGTAATGGTGATGCACAATTTCGATGCCCGGAATTTCTATCAGAAGTGGATTCAGGATATTCTTGGCGCCCAGAATGTGAAAACAGGCTATGTCCCCAACGGCGCCCCCTGGCAACCGGGATGCGGCGGAGGTGTTGCGTGGGGAGCGGCCATCTGCATCATGCCGTGGGAGTTTTACCTGCATTACGGCTCCAAAGATATGCTGGAGGATAATTTTCAGGGGATGAAGGAGTACATCCGGTATATGGAGAGCTGGGTTGATGCAACCGGAATCATGTATTCGCAGCGAACCGGGAAAGATGGGAAGGTACTCCAGTGGTTCAATCTTGGCGACTGGGTTGCACCGGAAAATTTACCCCCGGAAAAGATGGTCCATACCTTTTACTTCTGGCGATGCGCCGATCTGACTGCAAAAGCTGCCAGGGCGCTGAATAAAACCGATGATGTCGCAAAATATACCCAGCTCGCTGAACGGACCAGGGAGGCATTTTATAAGCAATTTTATGATGAGAAGAATGGCACATATGGGAAAGCGGGTGGCAACATCTTTGCACTGAAAATGGGTGTTCCTGAAAATCAATATCTCAGGGTGACCAGCGCACTTAGGGCGGATATTAAAGCAAATCATGGAAATCTGGATACCGGCATATTCGGAACACAATTCTTCTTCGAGGTGTTATCAGAAAATGGAATGCACGATTTAGCCTATGCCGCGATGACCAAACGTACGCAGCCCGGCTTTGGATGGTGGATTGACCAGGGCGCCACAACAACATGGGAACAATGGAATGGTGACAATTCTCGTAATCACCCGATGTTTGGAGGGAGCCTGGTATGGTTTTACCGGAAACTGGCCGGGATGAATACCGATCCGGAGGCTCCGGGATACAGGCACATTATCTTCCGTCCCCAACCGGTAGCTGACCTTACCTTCGTAAAGTATTTCACTCAAACATCTTATGGGAACGCGGGGATTCACTGGAAAGATGAGAATCAGCAGTTCTCAATGAAAGTAGTGGTTCCTGCAGGCTGTGAAGCTACAGTTTATGTTCCGTTAAGAAGTGAAAAAGCGATCACTGAAAACGGCGCTGCCATCACCGGATCGGATGAAATAGAGATTGTCGGAGATGAAGCCGGTTACCGGGTATTTGCGGTAAAAAGCGGCACCTATCTGTTTTCATCCAATTAAGACTGTTCAACTTCTGCTCTTATCTTTCCGGGCAAGGATTTGAATACCAAATCATAGGAGTGATCAATCATTTCAAGTAACAGACTTTTTGGCAATGAACCATCGAAATAGACGGTATTCCAGTGTTTTTTATTCATGTGGTACCCGGGCGAAATGGCCGGATGCGCCTCCCGCAATTCAATCGCCAGGGCGGGATCACATTTGAGGTTCATCGAAACATCCCCTTCAAGGCTGATTAATATAAATATCTTCCCTCCGACCTTAATGACAAGCGTCGTATCATCGAATGGGAAACTCTCGTCGGTCCCCTTCTTCGAGAGACAATATGATCTGATCCATTCAATATCCATAGTGATAATGGTTAATGGTGAATGATTAATGGTTAATGGTTAATGGTCGATGACTATATTATGATTCTTTGAATTTCACTTTAATTCACAGGTGGAATAAATGCCCCCGGAAAATGGGTTAATTCATAGGTGATATCATCTGAGAAGATGATTGAAATAACATCAAAACGGGTTTCAAGGTCGATTTTTTTTTGAATCAGCCAGGCATCGGCCACCTCAACAATATTTCGGATCTTTTGTGCTGATACCGATTCCCACGGCTCCTCAAAATAGTCTCCTTCGCGGGTTTTTACCTCCACGATAACGATCTCGTCGCCCTGCCTGGCAATGATATCAACTTCTTTATGTCCATAATGCCAGTTACATTCCAATATTTTATACCCCTCTTTGATAAGATAGGCAGCGGCAATCGCTTCCCCTTTCTCTCCCAGATCTTCCGGGGGAACCATCTCTTTTGGTTTCACTCGAATAAAATTAGGTTCTCTTACTCATTTATAGTCTATTGATTCCTGTTAAACCCTCATGAATTTTACATATCTCCTTTTGTGAACCTTCGTTGATGAGGGTTTCATCTGAATTTAATTTTCACCTCTTCATCTGAGATATCGAGCACGATTATGCATTATAGTACCGGCAGAAAATTGACCATTCATGGTTTATCTGTTTTATTGATTCCGGCTTAGGAAATCCTCAATAGCTCCCGGAAAATACTGATATTCGAGTTCATGAATTTTGGCAGCAAGTGTATCGGGGGTGTCATCGGGAGAGACGGGACATTTTATTTGCAACAAATGATCCCCCTTGTCATATTCTTTGTTTACCAGATGAATGGTAATTCCAGACTCTTTTTCCCGATTCTTCACCACCGCTTCATGAACAAATGAACCATACATTCCCTTACCTCCGTAATTGGGTAACAGCGCCGGATGGATATTAATAATTGTAAACGCATCCACAAAGGCGGGTGGAACAAGCCATAGAAAACCGGCCAGAACAATCAGCTCAATGTTTCGTCGCTGCAACTCCCGGATCATCTGACCGGGCTCGGTAAACTCTTCCCGCGTAAAATATTTCGATTCAATACCCAGATCTTTGGACCGCTGAAGGACAAAAGCCTCCCTTTTATTGGACCAAACGGAATCTACCCTGATTTGGGGGTGATTTTTGAAGTATCGGATTATATTCTCAGCGTTACTGCCCGAACCTGAAGCAAATATAGCTATATTTCTCATATTGTGAATCTTATAAATTTATTTTTTTCGAATTTTCGACCCATATATTCCACGTAGTATTCAGTATCGTTATTTTCATGCCCAATATAATAGATTCTTGTCTAAATATTTGGAAGATAAATTCCTTTCTTTGTTTCTTTGCACTCGCTGAATTAAAATAAAATCAGCAGGTAAAATTAGTAATAGTATTAACGATAAAAATTAAAAAATTATGTCTGACATTTCAGCTAAAGTTAAAGCAATCATTGTGGATAAATTAGGTGTCGATGAAAGCGAAGTTACGCCAGAGGCATCATTCACGAACGATTTAGGCGCCGATTCTCTTGATACCGTTGAGTTAATTATGGAATTTGAAAAAGAGTTCAACATTGCAATCCCAGATGATCAGGCTGAAAAAATCGGAACTGTAGGCGATGCAATTAATTACATCACTGAAAACGCGAAGTAATCCAGTTTTTTACTAATAAAGAGCTCAAAAGCTTACTATGGAATTAAAACGAGTTGTTGTAACCGGATTGGGGACGATAAACCCGCTAGGTAAGAATGTTGAGGAATTTTGGGAAAACCTGTGCAATGGGGTTAGCGGTGCCGGCCCCATTACTCGTTTTGATCCCTCAAGGTTCAAGACTCAATTTGCCTGCGAAGTTAAGAATTTCGATCCGAGTGAATACCTCGAAAAAAAAGAGGTTCATAAGCATGACTTATATGCGCAATTTGCATATGTAGCAGCGGCTCAGGCTCTTGCTCACTCCGGGCTGGATCTTGAGAAAATTGATAAAGATGAATGTGGCGTTATCTGGGGTGCCGGAATTGGTGGTCTGAATACTTTTTTACAAACAGTAACCGAGTACAATGCCAGCCCTGAGACTCCCCGTTTTTCACCATTCTTTATCCCAAAAATGATTGCCAATATGGCCAGCGGGAATATCGCATTGAAATACGGTTTCCGGGGACCAACTATTACTACGGTCACCGCATGCGCTTCGGCTACTCATGCCATGATTGATGCAGCAACTTATATCCGGCTTGGCAAAGCAAATATCTTTATAGCCGGTGGTTCTGAATCGGCCATCAATGAAGCAGGTGTCGGAGGCTTTAACGCAATGCGTGCCTTGTCCACCCGTAATGATGATCCGAAAACAGCCTCAAGGCCTTTTGACGCCGGCCGTGATGGATTCGTGATGGCGGAGGGATCCGGCGCCCTGATTCTGGAAGAGTATGAACATGCGGTATCACGTGGAGCTACAATCTACGCTGAACTTGTTGGGATCGGAATGTCAACCGATGCTTACCATATGACGGCACCCGATCCTGAAGGGGGCGGTGCAGCACTGGTGATGAAAAGGGCCCTCGATGATGCAGGTCTAAAACCAACAGATATTGACTATATCAATGTGCATGGCACTTCTACCGGGCTCGGCGATATCGCTGAACCCAAGGCAATCAAAAGGGTATTTGGCGAACACATTTACAACCTAAGCATCAGTGCGACCAAATCGATGACAGGCCATCTGCTCGGAGCTGCCGGGGCTGTTGAAGCCATTGCCTCAATACTGGCGATGAGAGACAGTATCGTCCCTCCAACCATTAACCAGTTTGAGCTCGATCCTGAAATTGATCCTAAAATTGATTTTACCTTTAATAAAGCCAGAAAACGCGAACTGAACTTTGTGTTAAGTAACACCTTTGGGTTTGGCGGACATAATGGAACTGTAATCTTTAAAAAACTTTCATAGAAAGTGTTACGAGATTTAAGGTATCGAATAAAACTCTTTTCTTCTCCAAGAAAAGAGTTTTATGCTTTTTTAAAAGCAACAACCGGCTTTAGCCCCCTAAAACTAAAGCTTTATGATCTTGCATTCATTCACCGGTCTGCATCCTACGCAAATATGCTGGGGCAACCGGTAAATAACGAACGGCTTGAATACCTGGGAGATGCAGTCCTTGGAACCATTGTCGCTGATTATCTCTATAACCGGTTTCCCGGAAGAGATGAAGGGTTCCTTACCCAGATGCGTTCAAGAATCGTGAACCGGAGTTTTCTTACCCAACTGACCTTTAAACTGGGTCTCAACCGGTTCGTAAATTCCAATACCAATTCGGTCAATGACTCAAGCCATATCTACGGAGACGTATTTGAAGCCTTTATCGGCGCTATATATCTCGATACCGGCTATCAGGGGGCCAAACATTTTCTGATTAAAAAGGTTTTGTCTCTCCATGTCGATATTGAGGAGTTGGAGCGTAGTGACAATAATTATAAAAGCCAGCTGATCGAATGGGGACAAAAGAACAAACGGGATGTTGAATTCGATACCCATGAAAGCAATGAGAGTGGCCATCATCACCTGCCGTTTATTTCGGTGATTCGGATCGATGGGCAGGTTGTTGGGACAGGAGAAGGGTATTCAAAAAAAGAGGCCCAGCAAAATTCAGCCTGCAAAGCACTTGCCAACCTCGAAATCGGCGATGGTCATTGACCAGAAACATCATTCCGGCCCGATGTAAAGTTTGAATCGCTGCAACGCTTCACATTGGGAGTTTTATATCAGACTATTGAACCTTTTAAGTTCCTAAGTTAAATAATGTTAAGGAGAATTGCCCTGATCCATTAATAGGTTTATCTTTGTTTCGATGAGTAAACGAATGATATATACCTTAAGTGTGGCAATGGCTATCGCTGCCGCATTTCTGATTATCGTGCAGATGATGACCATAAAACATACTGCAGAACTTCAGGAAAAAAATTTCAGCACCCAGGCTTATAAGGCGCTTCAGGATGTAACGGAATATATTGATATTCTTGAGATCAATCAGTTCTATTCGCTCGATGCCGATCAAAATGAATGGCCGTCGAATTCCTCGGGGATCTTCCCCAATTCAGACCCTGTTCTACCGTTGAATACCCTTGAAAAGAGCGGTGAGATTTCGGTCTACCGCAAATTCTCAGGGACCAGTACCAAGGGGAGTATCTCCGGACCATCGAACTTCTTTTCCCAGATTCAGATTCAAAGTTTTCAGCGCGGATATAACCGCAAAAGCGCTCAGGACGCACAAAAGCTTAGGTATCAGATATTTATGAAGGAGAGGTCGGAATTGCCCCTCTCTTTAAGGTTTCCTCCTGATATTCTGGCTCAGGCATTGGACACCGCACTTAAACGCAATGACATTCTGCTCGATTATAAATATACGATTTTAACCCAGATTGATGGCAAGAATGCCTATATCATGGGGAGTAAAGATTATAAACCGGTAAAGAGGACCCGTCAGTACAAAAGATTGCTCCTGGCCGACGACGAGCCGATCAAACCCGATTACCTTTGTGTCTACTTCCCCGATCAAAACAACAACTTCTTTAAGTCCACCTCATTTCTGGTGTTCCCTTCGTTGATTCTGACGCTGATGATTATCGGCATCTTCATTGTAACGCTTCAGATAATCCTGCGGCAGAAGAAGATCTCACAGATCAAGAATGATTTTATCAATAATATGACGCATGAGCTGAAGACACCGATTTCAACAATTTCGCTCGCTTCACAAATGCTCAGAGATTCATCGGTTTCGTTATCCCCCACTACGGTAGATCATATTTCCGGCGTGATTTTTGATGAGAGTAAACGGTTAAGCAACCAGGTTGAAAAGGTGTTGCAAATGGCCGTATTCAATGAAGGGCGGCTGAAACTTAAGTTCTCTCAGATTGATCTGAATAAACTGGCAGAATCGGTTGCATCAAATTTTGACATCCGGGTTTCAAATGAGAATGGTGAACTAAAGACAGATTTGTTAGCCGAGAATCCGTTTATCAGGGGGGATGAAGTTCATATTACCAATGTAATTTTCAATTTACTGGATAATGCGGTAAAATACAGCAAAACCAATCCGGTGATTGAACTTTCAACAGAAAACAGGAATGGATGGGCCATCGTCCAGATAAAAGATAACGGGATTGGGATTCCAAAGGAGCACCAGTCACAGATTTTCGAACGCTTTTACCGGGTTCCTACGGGCAATGTTCACAATGTAAAAGGATTTGGACTCGGGTTGTCGTATGTAAAGCGGATTGTTGACGTTCATAATGGTAAAATAAAAGTAGACAGTACCTTAGGGAAAGGTACGCGATTCAGATTGTACTTCCCATTAACACATACTCAGAATTATGGAAAAGAGAACTAAAGTGATTCTTGCAGAAGATGATGAAAATCTTGGGCTGCTGCTTAGGGAATACCTTATTGCAAAAGGTTACGATACCGATTTATATCCGGATGGGGAAGTTGCGTATAAGGGGTTTCAGAAAAACCAATACGAACTGTGTATTTTCGATGTTATGATGCCCAAAAAAGATGGATTTACCCTGGCCAAGGAGATCCGGATGCTGAACGCAGAAATACCGATTATCTTCCTTACTGCCAAGAGTATGAAGGATGATGTAATCGAAGGTTTTAAAATAGGGGCCGACGATTATATGACCAAACCCTTCAGTATGGAAGAACTTTTATTCCGCATTGAGGCTATTTTACGTCGGACCAGCGGTGAGGGAGATAACTCCCAGACCGTATTTAAACTGGGACGGTTTATCTTTGACGCCCGCAAGCAGACCCTTTCGGATGCCAACGACAATACCAAACTGACCACCAAGGAGGCCGATCTGCTCAAATTACTTTGCGTAAATGCCAATAAGATTCTGGAAAGAAACTTTGCACTTAAAACGATCTGGGTAGATGATAACTATTTTAATGCCAGAAGTATGGATGTATATATCACCAAGCTCAGGAAATTATTGAAATCGGAAGAGGGGATTGAGATTATCAATGTCCACGGTAAAGGATACAAGCTGATCATCTGATCGGTTCATAAAGTTATAAAACAAAATCCCGGACCTCAAGCCCGGGATTTTTGATTGTAACCTATAAAATAATTCCGACTGGATTTAAATCGACCATTGTCAGATTGGCACATTAAGACATTAATTACACCAACCCCTGTGCCAGCATCGCATCCGCTACTTTCACGAAACCACCAACATTGGCGCCCTTGACATAGTTGATATATCCGTTTGATCTTCCATGCCGGGTACAGGTATTGTGGATATCCTGCATAATCAGATGGAGCCGTTTGTCAACCTCTTCATTGGTCCAGTTGTAACGCATGCTGTTTTGTGACATCTCCAAACCTGAAACAGCCACTCCGCCTGCATTGACTGCTTTTCCCGGTGCAAATGGGAATTTGTTATTAACGAAGCAGTTTACCGCACCGGAAGTACATCCCATGTTCGAAACTTCGGCCACCAGTATTGAGCCATTCTTCATCAGTTTCAGGGCATCGTATTCGTCAAGTTCATTTTGAGTAGCGCATGGCAGGGCGATGTCAACTTTAGCTTCCCAGGGTTTGGCATCGGGAAAGAATTCCACTCCAAATTCCTCAGCATAAGGGGCAACAACATCATTATTGCTCTCACGCAATTCAAGCAGATAATCGACTTTGGCTCCCGTAATCCCTGCGGGATCGTAAATATACCCATCCGGACCCGAAATGGTAACTACTTTACCACCTAATTCGTTAATTTTGGTGATTGCTCCCCATGCCACATTTCCAAATCCCGAAACACTAAATGTGAGCCCTTTAACCTCTTTGCCCATCTCCTTCAACATGTGCTGAACGAAGTAAACTGCTCCGTAACCGGTTGCTTCCGGTCTGATCAGCGAGCCGCCCCAGCCCAGACCTTTGCCGGTCAGAACCCCGGTAAATTCATTTCTGATCCGTTTATACTGGCCGAAAAGGTAACCAATTTCGCGGCCACCTACTCCAATATCACCCGCAGGGACATCCGTATTTGGACCAATATGGCGAAACAGTTCAGTCATAAAAGACTGGCAAAACCGCATAATCTCGTTATCGCTACGACCTTTTGCACTAAAATCGGAGCCTCCTTTGCCTCCGCCCATCGGAAGTGTGGTCAGGCTGTTTTTGAAGGTTTGCTCAAATCCAAGAAATTTCAATATGCTTAAAGTAACGCTTCGGTGAAACCTCAGACCACCCTTATATGGCCCCAATGCGCTGTTAAATTCAACACGGTATCCCCTGTTGATTTCAACCTCACCCTTATCGTTGCTCCAGGGTACCCTGAACATAATTGTCCTTTCCGGCTCAACCATTCGTTCGAGAATCTTTGCCTGTTTATATCGGGGATTTGCATCATAAACATCCCAGACAGATTCCACAACTTCCAAAACAGCCTGGTGAAACTCTGCTTCACCAGGTGTGCGGGCTTTTAGCCCCTCCATAAAAAGATCTATTCCGGCATTCATCGTTAATTTTGTTTAAGTTTCTGTTCCAACAAACACATCTTTAGGTTGACCGATATGTTGGCTTAAATACATTCAAATTTACAGAATTCTTTTGCATGCCGGACAAAAAGAATTTAAATCAACTATTTGTTATTCCCCAATTATACAGCATTTTATATGACTTGAAATAGTGTTTTCTGTCATGTTTTTAAAATTTATGATATATATCAGAATTGACACCGCCCAAAATTTACTGAAGATGGCTACAACCGCAAATTGACCTGAGCAGGCCGGAAGGGCAATTATTTAGCAAATTCTCCATGAATCAACCCGTTGGAAACCATTTTTTTGCAACAATCTTTCGGCCCATCGGGAAACGGAGCGAATAAAGCATTAATTTTGCCCCTTAATTGAAAATGAACGAATAGCACTATACTGATGGATTACAATTTCAAAGAGATTGAAAATAAATGGCAGCAATTCTGGGCTGAAAATGACACATTTAAAACGGAGATCGATCATTCAAAACCAAAATTCTATTGTCTGGATATGTTCCCGTACCCTTCCGGGGCAGGCTTGCATGTCGGACATCCGGAGGGATATACGGCAACCGATATTATTTGCAGGTTCAAAAGGGCCAATGGATTCAATGTGCTTCATCCGATGGGCTGGGACGCCTTCGGATTGCCGGCAGAACAGTATGCCATTCAAACAGGGACACATCCTGCAATAACCACGCAGAAGAACTGCGATACTTTCCGCCGGCAGATACAATCATTGGGATTGAGCTATGACTGGAAGCGCGAAATCAACACCACCGACCCGAATTACTTTAAATGGACCCAGTGGATCTTTATCCGTTTGTTTAATACCTGGTTTGACACCGAACAAAACAAAGGAAGAGCGATCAGTGAGCTACCAGTTCCTGAAACCATTAAAGCACAGGGTAGTGTCGCCGTTCAAAGTTATATTGGAAGCAAACGGCTGGCCTACTACGATAACGCCCAGGTTTGGTATTGCCGGAACTGTAAGACTGTATGCGCCAACGAAGAGGTACTGAACGATGGTTCGCATGAAAAGTGCGGAACCAAGGAGGTTGAGCGCAGATTCCTCAAGCAATGGATGTTGCGCATCCCTCACTATGCAGAACGTCTGCTTGACGGGCTCGATCAGCTCGACTGGCCCGAAGGGGTGAAGGATATGCAACGTAACTGGATTGGTCGGTCAACCGGCGCCGAAGTCGACTTTCAAATTGACGGACTCGACAAGCAACTGCGTGTTTACACCACCCGTCCCGATACTTTATTCGGAGCAACTTATATGGTTGTTGCGCCCGAACATGAACTGGTGAATGAAATCACTACCGCTGAACAGGCAGAGGCGGTAAGATCATATGTTCTGGGAGCGGCATTAAAAAGCGATCTCGACCGTACCGATCTGGCCAAAGGAAAAACAGGTGTTTTCACCGGAAGATATGCCATAAATCCGATCAATGGAAGCAGGATTCAAATCTGGGTCGCCGATTATGTGTTAATGGGTTACGGAACAGGTGCCATCATGGCTGTACCGGCTCACGATACCCGTGACTTTGAATTTGCCCAGACCTTTAATATCCCGATCATTTGTATTCTGGATCCAAAGAGTGCAGATGAAGAGTTACGTTCAAAAGTGCTGAAGGGTGAAGCTTGCTGGATCGAGGACGGAGCTTATATCAACTCATCCAATAAAGAGGTTGGAATCGATATCAACGGTCTTTCAAAAGAGGAGGGAATTGCCACGGTGACCAATTGGCTTGATTCAAAGGGTCTTGGAAAACCTACCATCAACTATAAATTACGCGACTGGTTATTCAGCCGTCAGCGGTATTGGGGTGAGCCCTTTCCTGTAATTCACTGGGAAGACGGAGAAGTAAGCGTTTTGGATGACAGTGAATTGCCACTCCCATTACCCGAAGTTGAAAAATATATGCCTGGTGAAACGGGGGAATCGCCCCTTTCAAATGCCGGCGACTGGCTGATTGTAACCGATAAAAACGGAAGAAAGGGACGACGTGAGACGAATACGATGCCTCAGTGGGCCGGCTCATGCTGGTATTATCTGCGGTTTACCGATCCTACAAATAATGAGGAACCTTTCAGTAAAATTGCTGAGAACTACTGGATGCCGGTCGATCTTTATGTTGGCGGGGCCGAACACGCAGTTTTGCATCTCCTTTACAGCCGTTTCTGGCACAAGGTACTTTTTGACTTGGGTATCGTTTCAACCAATGAACCGTTCCAGAAACTTTTTAACCAGGGGATGATCCTGGCATTTGCCTACGAAACAGCTTCTGGCTCAAAGGTCCCATCCGATCAGGTGGAGGAGCGCGAAGGAAAGTACTTTAGCACTGTTACCGGAGATGAACTTCATCAGATTGTGGCAAAAATGTCAAAATCGCTTAAAAACGTGGTAAACCCCGATGACGTTGTAAATAACTATGGGGCTGACTCCTTGCGCCTCTTTGAGATGTTTATTGGTCCGCTTGATGCCACCAAGCCGTGGACCGAAAATGGCGTAAAGGGAGTTTATAACTTTCTCCGCAGGGTGGTTGCCTTTTTTGGGGAACCCGGCAACATTAGCGAAGGTGAAGAAACCAAAGATACCCTGAAGATTCTGCACCAGACGATCCGTAAAGTGAGCGACGATATCCGGGATATGAAATTCAATACCGCGGTTTCGCAAATGATGGTCTTTACAAATCATTGTTACAAGGCGGGTAAGGTGACAAAAGAGACTGCCGCGACATTCTTCCAGCTGCTGGCTCCGTTTGCTCCTCATGTGGCCGAGGAACTCTGGCAGCTTTATGGCAGGACAACAGATCTGAGTTTTCATCCATGGCCGGTATTCAATGAGGCTTTTCTGACCGAAGAGAGCTTCGAATACCCCGTTTCGTTTAACGGCAAAGTGCGGTTTAAGCTTGCATTGCCTGTAGATCTGCCAACGGAGGCGATTGAACAGGCCGTTTTAGCGCACGATCATACCAATAAATGGATTGAAGGTAAGGCAATTGCAAAAATTATAATTGTAATTAACAAGATTGTTAATGTGGTTGTGAAATAACAGATAATATTTCATTGCCGTGAAAACCTGAAGGATTTGAAACCTTCAGGTTTTTTTTATTGACTAATATTTCAAAAAAGATGGAATAAAATCGATCCTCTCTGCTTTAAATCGATGGAATAAATTTGATCCTATAATTTGATGGAATAAATTCCATCTCCATAACATACACCGAGCCTACGGCTCTGACTCATAGGGTGGGATTTGTTCTGCATGGTCTATATCGATGGAATAGATTCCATCCTTATAATATACCCCGCGCCGAAGGCTCTGCCCACGAACATAAAAGGTGCACTCCATAAATTTCAACCCGGGGATGATCCGTATTGCAGACAGGGATTTAACCGGTCAGCAAAGGGATCTGTTTAAAATCCCGTAGGGATGGTTCGTTTCATAACACCGGAATTTATTCCGGCGACATAGCCAAATCCTAATCTCATGAGTGCCATCGGCACGGACCATTTCTCAGAACTTCCTTCGACATGTCAATTCAAAAATAGAATAATTGCGGTTGAATAGTTTTTGAATGTGATTATGAAACCAAATCCCGATCAGTTTCGTATAAAGATTAAAAGTTCATATCCGAAATATCTATCCTTTTAAAATTATTAAATTATGGCAAATACGTATCATCAGATTTATTTGCAATTCGTTTTTGCAGTAAAATATCGTGAAGCTTTAATTCATAAATCATGGAAATCAGAGCTGCAGGCAGTAATTGGTAATTTGATCAATGAAACCGGTTGCAAAACAATCAATGTTAATGGCATGGAGGATCATATTCATTGTTTTCTTGGTTTAAAACCGGTTGTACCTATTCCGGAATTAATGAAAACAGTTAAAGCGAAATCATCAAAATACATCAATGACCATCATCTGACAAGGGCCAGGTTTGAATGGCAGAAGGGGTATGGTGTATTTTCATACAGTCATTCCCATATTGGCAGGGTCTATAAATATATAGCCAATCAGGAAGAGCATCATAAAAAGCAAACATTCAGAGTTGAATATCTGAAGACTTTAGAAGAATATGGAGTCTCATTTGACGAAAAATATGTTTTTGAAGAGTTGATTTAATTACTTCCTGAAAATGTGATCCCAACCTGCAGTAATTGGATATTGATGGATGGAATAAATTTGACCTATAATTTGATGGAATAAATTCCATCTCCATAACATACACCGAGCCTACGGCTCTGACTCATAGGGTGGGATTTGGCTGATATGATCTATATCGATGGAATAGATTCCATCCTTATAATATACCCCGCGCCGATGGCTCTGCCCTCGAACATAAAAGGTGCACTCCATAAATTTCAACCCGGGGATGATCCGTATTGCAGACAGGGATTTAAGCGGTCAGAAAAGGCGTCTCTTTTAAAATCCCGTAGGGATGGTTCGTTTCATAACACCGGAATTTATTCCGGCGACAAAGCCAAATGCTAATCCTAATCTCAGGAGTGCCATCGGCACGGACCATCGTTACACAATTACTAAAAGATCTCTTTGGGGATTCTCCGCTCCCACCCTTCCAAAATCCGGTCCCGTCGAAAATTAGCGGCATCCCGTCGAAATAATTTCCGAGGTGGCAGTGACTACGCCTAACTTTGTTTTGTAAATCACCAAATATCAAAATTATGAAGCTAAAATCAGGATTAATCGCAGGAGTGCTGTTACTGGTTACAGGATGCGACAATTTCTATCTGATGTGCTCTCTGAATCCTTACTTTATTGAGAAAAACATCACCATATCCCCCGAAATTGAAGGGTCATGGTTCGCAAAACCTCTGAAAGCAGCGAAAGATTCATCCTCATCCTCCACATCGCGAATCTGGAATCTGGCAGACACCACCTCAACCTGGAGGATCAGGAGATACATATCTAAAATGGTTGTCAAAGATAAAAAAGGGAAAGACTCAACGACCTATAAACCTGAAAATTACTACATCGTCAAACTCCTGCAGCAAGCCGATTCGAACGACTACAGGTTTAAAGTCGTATTGTTTAAGGTTAATAAAGGGCTTTATGCCGATTTTATCCCTTGTGCCAAAGAGGAACTCATTAAAAGCAAACTTTCGTCTGGCAGTTTTTTTGAAGTCCACACACTCGCCCGCGTCACTTTTGTCAATCAACAAATGGAACTTTCCTGGCTTGGGGCCAACAGTATGAAGGAGATGATTGAGAAAAAACGTGTGCGGGTAAATTATCAGTGGGTCAATGAAACCGGCAGATTTCTCCTCTGCGCATCATCAGGCGATTTAACGGCGATGATTGACCGGTATGGTGATCTGCCCCGGTTTATTGACTGGGAGAATCAACAGGCCAGATTAAAACTAACCCGTTTAAATTAATTACACCATGAACACACTAAATCATAACAGACAAACTGTTACAGCGCTTCACCTGCTGTTCTGGATCGTTTCCTTCAATATCTTTAATTCGTTCTTCACACGGGGTATAGAATCGGGATACATTATCGAAGACCTTAGCCTGACCTTTTGGCATGTACTAATAATAAGCAATATAACGATCTTAGTTATCCTGGGGCTATTTATTTGGTTTTTCAAACACATCAGCAGATGGATAAAGTGGAGTGTCACCGCTGTTCTGTTTGTAGTTTTAGGTCTGGCAATCATTCAAATCATATTTCCAAAGAAAGACATTATTATCCTCCCAATTCTTTTGGTCTTTTTTATCGACAACTTTCTTTATGTAATCATATTTCATATCACGGTAATTGCCGCAGTTTATTTAAATGCTAAAATATTAATTGTAAAGTATTTATCGGTGGGCAAATTTGGGTTGTACCTGTTGAGCGCCGCTTGCCTTGCTGTTGTTGCGGGGATCATGAATTATGCCCTGTTTGACCTGATAATAGATAAACTTTTCCCGCAGTTTTACTTCATCTCCTGGTTTAAAGTCTGGGAGCTTATTCTGATAATGGTTGGCTATATCTCTGTCACGACCATTGTTTTCCTCCTTTGGCAATACAGGCAAATGCTGATTGAAAACCGTGAAAAAGCGGTACATGAACTCTCTGCGCTCAAAGCCCAGATCAACCCCCACTTTCTGTTCAATAACCTCAATACGATCTATGCGATGGCCGAAAAAGGTGATCACAGGACCAAGGATGTGATACTTCAGTTATCTGATTTTCTCAGGTATGTTCTTTATGATACCTCCAGCGAAAAAATCGGATTAGAGAAGGAGATAGAGATTATCAAAACCTATGTCGGTTTGCAGAAGGAACGGATCAATCCTAACATCACCGAAATAATCCTAAACATTGAAGGTGATTTTTCAGGATCACAGATTGCCCCGCTTCTGTTACTTCCACTGGCTGAGAACTGTTTTAAACATGGGATCGGGAAAAATAAGGGGACTATCCTGATTGATATAAAGTATTCTGGACATCAGCTTCACTATTTGACCAAAAACAGGATTGAATACCGTGAGAACCCCTTAAATCACGAGCAAGGGGGAATTGGAATTTTAAATGTCGAAAAAAGATTAAATTTGTTGTATCCCGAAAAACATACGCTCACATTTGAGGAAAACGGGGATTTTTTCATGGTGAAGATGACAATCGATTTAGATTAAACAAATGATCCTAAAATGTATTGTAATTGAAGATGAACCTGCCGGCAGAGAGATCATGCAGCACTATATTTCGCAATGTCCTGATTTGAATTGGCTTGGCTCGCATGAAGATCCATTTTCTGCTCAAACCTTCCTGGATGAAAATTCAGTAGATCTTATCTTCCTGGACATCAATCTTCCGGGGATGTCCGGCATAAGCTTTCTCCGTACATTGGTCAAACCTCCTCTGGTCATATTCACAACAGCCTATCCCCAATATGCCGTAGACGGATTTGATCTTGAAGTCGTTGATTTCCTGCTGAAACCATTCTCGTTTGAGCGGTTTTACAAAGCCATAAACAAAGCGAAGGAGCGGTTTGTCGTGCGACCAGCTGACCCAGTTAACCGGAAAATTGCTGTTAAGGCGGACAAGATGATTTATCAGATCGATCTCGGGGACCTCCTATACATCGAGTCGTGCGGCGATTACACGTCGGTATTCTGTACAGACAAAAAACTAATCACCCATGAAACCCTCAAAAGTTGGGAGGAAAAACTTAAAGGACACTCATTCCAGAAAATACACCGCTCGCTCCTTATAAACGTTCAAAAAATCGATCATATTGACGGGAATATGGCCATTATCGGCAAGCACCGGGTGATCATCTCCGAAGCTTACCGCGAACAATTGATCACCCGGTTAATCGGACGGAATATCACGCATATCGGATAGTCTGACAGACTGTTAGACTGTAAACTGTTAGGAAAGAGGCTTAAACTTAGCCGAAACTCTGCTCCCAATTTTTCCGCTTTCCTTTCTAAATGCCTAAACCCCTTCTGCCCTAACAGCCTAAAAGCCTAATTTTACATTTTTCATTTACTTATTTCCTCCTGTCCCTTTAAATCTTAAATTTGCCTTTTAAAACATACCGGATGATCGAAATATGTGCATTGGCTTCAGGCAGCAATGGGAATTGCTATTATATTGGAAACAAGGAAGATGCTATTCTTGTGGATGCCGGTATCAACTGCAAGCAGATCCTGAACCGGATGAAAATCAAAGGCCTTGATCCGTCAAAGCTAAGGGGCATATTCATCACGCACGAACACAATGACCATGTATGCGGTGCAAGAGTACTGGCTAAGAAGCTGGATATTCCGGTCTACATGACCAAAGGGACCTTTCAATCTCTCTATTTGACCAATCAGCCGCTGGCAGTTCGCTTCATTGAGCCCCATCAGCCCGTAATGTTAATTCCGTTTATAATTCATCCCATATTAAAAAACCACGACGCCCGGGAGCCAACCTCTTTTCGTGTTGATTACCAGGGTATAAATATCGGAGTCTTTACCGATATCGGTTCCCCCTGCATCAATGTCACCACCCATTTGAGGAAGTGTCACGCCCTATTTTTGGAGACGAACTATGATGAGAAGATGCTCTGGGAAGGTTCCTACCCGCATCATCTGAAACAGCGGGTCGCCTCTGATGTCGGACATTTATCGAATATCCAGGCAGCGGATCTTCTTTCCGAGCATGCGGGACCCGACCTGAAATGGGTATTGCTCAGTCACTTATCGGGAGAAAACAATACCCCTCAGATTGCCTTTGATGCGCTGAAACATTTTGAGGAGCGGTATAATTTGGTGGTTACCTCACGCCGAGAACCCACTGAGGTGATTACCGTAAAAAAGAATAGTATATTATGATACATATTTATTAACTGTTTAAATTTTGATTTTAGGTTCCATAAGGAAACAAAGGTCGGTAAAATGGACCAAAATACGACATTCTTTTGTCCCGTACGGGACAATATAACCCCTGTTTCCCCCCTTTATCTGCCGATAGATTTTCCCTGCGGGAAAAATTTAAACAGTTTCTTCCAGATAATTGTATTTTTAGAGTATTCATAAATCTATAACTGCTATGAAGATTGTTTTAATCGCCGTTATCATTATCGTTATCATATTACTTTTACTTCAAATTATGACAGTTAGGTCGACTCAAAAAGCTGAACGGCAAAAATATACGGTAGTTCATCATGAGCAGGAGTTTGAGATAAGATTTTACCCCCAGGCCGTTTTTGCCACCATCTATTCATCCGCTAAAACTTACCGCGAATTGGCAAGTCCCGGATTTCGCAGATTGGCAGCCTATATTTTTGGTGGGAATGTCTCGCAGACCAAAATTTCAATGACCGCTCCTGTTCAGATGACCATTAACGATTCGCTGTCGCAGATGAGCTTTGTGATGCCTTCGGAATACGAAACTGAAAAACTTCCGAGGCCCAATGATTCGGAAGTCATCATTCACAAAACCCAGGACGAATATGTAGCAGCTATCCGATTCGGAGGTTTTGCCTCTGATGAGCAAATACTTATCAATTCCGAAAAGTTAAAAGACCTCCTTTCCACAAAGGGAATTGCCTGGTCGGGAAGTTTTCGCTATCTGGGTTATAATCCACCCTGGCAGGTAATTGGACGACGGAATGAAATAATTGTTTCAGTAAAATGGGGAAATAATTAATGGCAACAGGAATGACTCAAAACGAGGCCTTTGGAAAGGTCTATTCTTCTCTAAATAGGCTTGATAAGGGTGAATATGAAAGTTGCACATTCAGAGACTGCGATTTTTCTGACATCGATTTATCCAATTTCACCTTTATTGATTGCCGCTTTGAAATCTGCAACCTGAGCATGGCAAAACTCCGGAACACCGGGCTAAAGAGCGTCAAATTCATGAATTGCAAACTCCTTGGCGTCAATTTCAGCGACTGTAACCTGTTTCTGCTATCCCTGGGTTTTGAAAATTGCCTGATGAACCTCACTTCATTTTATAAACTCAAGCTGAAAGGGACCCGGTTTAAAAATTGTGATCTTCAGGAAGCTGATTTTACAGACACGGATCTCCCCCTGGCCATCTTTGACAATTGCAATTTTGAAAGAGCCATCTTTGAGGGTGCCAACCTCGAAAAAGCCGATTTTCGAACCGCCTTTAACTATTCCATAGATCCGGCACTTAACCGGGTTAAAAAAGCGAGGTTCTCCCAAAATGGTTTGGCCGGTCTATTGGACAAATTCGATATTAGAATAGAATAGAATAGTGAGCCGGGTTACTCTCTGTTTTAACCACTGAGGCACTAAGGACACAGTGGAACACAGAAAATAATATTCTAAAACGTTCAGTGTATCTCCGTGTTCCCGATGCCTCTGCGGTTAAAATGCCCCGATGGTTATTACGCCTTAAAAACCCCGGTATCGACCCATTCGCTTTTCAGGAGCGACCACCAATCCTGCGCAACTCCCTTTAAAACATACTCATACGGAAGCCAGCCATATCCGGCCATCCCCCAACCTGTTCCCCAGGAATTCCGGATAAGAATTGCCCCGGTAGTCTCCGTTGCACCCGCATTCGTATTCTTAATTTTGAGGGTATCATCATAGCCTACAGCCATTATTGCATGACCACCAACAATCTTTTCCCCTGCTGTGGGATAAGGAATTTTCCCTGTTGTTGAAGATTGCGTGTAGGAATTATAGACCGTGAACCCAAACATAGCAGGTAATCCGGCTGACAGATTCGTCTTGATCTGGGTTAAAAGGTTTGCCGGGGTGGTTCCGGGAGGATCCAGCCGGTAATAGTTAATCGCCTGATAATTTTGGGCATAGGCATAGCAAAAGGGGGTCGGCTCCTTGTCGAAATCCGCAGTGACATAAGGCCAGTACTCTTCAGGCGGAACTCCAAAAAGAACAAGTGCTCCCATAGTAGACCGTAGAAATGCACCATTGTCTCCTGTCGAATGGAGCATATTACGTGTAACTTTATACAGAAAAAGCCTGGATCCTTCGATGTATTTTCCAAATGCCCGCCGTTCAAAATAGCCGACCATTCCAACACCCGCATTGGCGGTACAGGAGCCAAGCTGACCCTGGTCTTCAACGGGAGGACACCAGGCCCTCAAATCTGCAGATGCCGGGAGACTCACTTTTAAAGGCTTATCCACCCCAATTCGCCGAAGCATCGGTTTCAAATCATCATGTTCCGTTGTGTAGTCTCTGAAATCGGGATAGTCCGGCAACCAACCCATACCTGTTTTTCCAATCATTTCGCTCATAATCTGCTAATTATTAGTGTTGACTGATGATTTAAGACAAAAGGAAGGCTCTCACCAGCCTTAAAAGCCGTACTATAAAACCTATTCGGAATTACCTCCTTTTGATTTGGCATTCACGCCAAATATCCAGTTTACGTGTAAAGAGTAGATTTTGTTACTGATTATGGCAACATTTTTTATTCCCATATTCATAATCTTCCCAACCAAAGGGAATAGAGCCCATAATTATTTTATATTTGTGTTACGAAAATCAAATTAATAACACGATGTCATTAGCCCGTTTTGGAGTCAGCCTGGATGAAGATATTCTGAAAGCGCTTGACGAATTCGTAATTGAAAATAGTTTGCCTAACCGTTCCCAGGCCATCAGGCACTTGGTCGACAAAAATCTGGTTGAAAAGAAATGGCAATGTAACAATCTGGTTGCAGGAGCTATCGTTATGCTTTACGACCACCATAAAGGGGACGTGACCACCAAATTAAATGATATTCAGCACGAGTATTTTGATGTTATTCTTTCCTCACAGCATTTCCATCTGAGCCATGATAACTGCCTTGAGATTGTAGCCGTAAAAGGTATTGCAAACAGGTTAACCGGATTAGCAGATAAACTGATTGGGATCAAAGGAATTATACATGGCAAACTGGTCATGAGCCGGACAGAGTAATTTTTTTGATCATATAGTAACGCGAATTTATAAATCGTAGCATAATATGAAAGATTTATTTCTGATAGCTTTAGTCATCATTTGTTTTTCAGCTAAAGCTCAGGATTTCGGATCAGTAAGGGGCAAAGTACTAGATGGGAAAAGCGGTCAACCGCTGGCTGGTGCCCTTGTGCAGGTCAGGGGTTTATTGATTGTAACAGCTTCGGGCATTTCAGGTGATTATGAACTAAAAAACTTAAAGAATGGGAAATGCACCTTAACCTGCTCCCTTGTCGGATATAAGCCTGTTAGTCTTCCGGCTATCGTTAATAGGAATTTAACTGACACACTTGTCTTTATCCTAAGGGAGTCTACCATTGGCCTGGAGGAAGTGACAGTCGAAACTACGCGACCTGTTTCGGCAGCTTCTTCGCAGGAGATCAGGTCTATTGACATGCAGTTAAAACCTTTGCGTTCAACGCAGGATATGTTGCTGATGGTCCCCGGCTTATTTATTGCCCAGCACCAGGGGGGAGGCAAAGCTGAGCAAATATTTTTGCGGGGTTTCGACTGTGATCATGGCACCGATGTCTCAATCAATGTTGATGATATGCCTGTTAACCTGCCCACCCATGCTCACGGACAAGGATATGCCGATTTGCATTTCCTGATTGCCGAAACTGTAGATAAAATGGAGGTGAATAAGGGTCCGTACCTGACCGATTACGGTGATTTTTATACTGCCGGCGCTGTATCTTTTAAAACGAAGGATGTCCTGGATCATAATCTTTTTAAAATTGAAGGAGGCCAGTTCAACACGCAAAAATACACACTGCTTCTTCAGCCCGATAAAGGGGGAACGGAACAAAACGGATTTCTGGCTGCCCAGTTTTTTCATTCCGACGGACCTTTTAAAGAACCGGAAAATTTTCAGCGGATGAATTTATTTGGCAAATATTTTTTCCATCCTACCCCTAACAGCAAACTTACCCTCTCCTTCAGCGGTTTTACGACCGCTTGGAATGCCTCCGGTCAGATTCCTGAATATGCGATACAAGAGGGGTTAGTCAGTCGGTTTGGAGCATTGGATCCGAATGAAGGGGGAAGTACCGACCGGGAAAATGTAAACCTTGCCTACAATTTTCGTTCAGATTCAGGCAATGAGTTCGAAATCCATTCCTTTCTGAGTAACTATAATTTCAAGTTGTTCACCAATTTTACCTTTTATCTTGTTGATCAGGTGAATGGCGACATGATTGAACAAACCGAACACCGCTCGATAAGGGGTGTTAATTTAACCTATAAATTCACTTCCGAATTGTTGGGGATAAAAGTCTCCAATAAAATAAGCTCCGGGTTCCGTGGTGATGATATTGCCGTGCAACTATGGCACAGCCCGGCAAGGGTGCGTATGAATGTCTTTACAAATGACGTAGTCGATGAACAAAATTTCTTCACCTGGGCAGAACAGGAATATCTGTTTAGTCCAAAAGTCCGGATGGTTTGGGGCATCCGGCAGGATCTGTTTACTTTTTCGAAGAACGACCTGGTTGGCAGTGCACTCGATTCCATAAACAATGGCTTGTCACATGCTTCGGGAACGGCGTATAAATCGGTATTCAGCCCTAAGGTAAACCTGATCTTTTCACCAAATCATAAACTCGATCTGTTCCTGAACTTCGGACAGGGATTTCACTCCAACGATGCACGGGATTTGGTGATCGGACAAACGATTAATAATCTCACCTCAGTCTGGCAGCAGGATGGTTTAAACAACAATCAGATTAACGAAAAACTTCTGAAATACAATTTCGATCCCGCCATGAAAGGGATCTCTACACTCCCGAAGGCCACTGCAGGAGAAGTGGGCATGCAAGCAAGACTTTTCAATAAGCTCCATTTAAACCTTGCTGCCTGGTATCTTTATCTGCAGACTGAGTATGTTTACGACGGGGACGGCGGAACTACGGCGCTAAGTAACCCCACTCAACGATTGGGTTTTGATGCTGAAATGCGTTATTCATTCCTCCCCTGGCTTTGGTTTGATGGTGACATTTCCTATGCACATGCCACAGAAACAAATCGGCCACAGGGTCATAATTTCATTCCATTGGCCCCAGCCTTGGTTGCCTCTGGCGGATTAAGCGTTCTGCGCAGCAGTGGGTTAAGCGGAGCGCTCCGTTTTCGCACTATCGGTGACCGCCCTGGCGACGAGGACTATACATTCACTGCGCATGGATATTTTATTCTAAGTGCAAACATTACATACAAGTACAAGAGCCTCCTTTTTTCGGTGAATGTTGAGAATATTTTAAATTCTAACTGGAATGAGGCACAATTTGAAACCTTAACACGGTTAAAAGGACAGCTTCCGATAAACGATATTTGTTTTACACCCGGCAATTCAAGAAATTTTCAGTTTGGAGTGAGTTGCCAATTTTAAAAATGCAATAATTAAAGGTCAGATTTTGAAACTTAAAATCATTATGATTATGACTGGGCCATGATTTTTTATTTTCTTTGCCCGCTTTTTACAAACCCCTTTTAATAAAGATTGAAACACCATCTCCTTAATTTATCTGTCTTTTTGATGACTTTCCAACACATGGTAACAGCCCAGATAAATCCGTTCAGATCCGTAGTCGGATTATCACACCTGACAATAATCCTGACTCCTTTGTTACAGTGAGCATCATGAGATTTGGACTTAAAATAAAGGTAGTAAACACGGGCTCTTTTCATTCACTAATCTTCCTCCACTCCATAATACTCTTGCCATTTCAGGAGTAGGTTTCAGGACGTATATACTGCCTATTGAATTGTCAAACAATCAGGATCTTAGACTTAAGAATATAAATCTGATCTAAAGCATTAATCAGCTTGGGCATATTGAAATTACCGATCGCCAGACTACTTCCCATAAAAGCGATTTTATGCCTGTAATGTGACTGAAATCAGCAAAAGCGTAAATCCAGCCGAAATTGGCCGGATTATTGAAAATGCACCTCATAACAACAGTTCGAGCTGAAATAAGAACAATTTCAATAAAGGAAAACTCAAAGGTTTTGGTATTGCGGCGGGGCATGCCCAGGTGAGTATCCGTAATACCCTCGAAAATGGGTTTACATTGCCGGGATATCTTATCTTGAATTCCGGTATCCAGTATGCGGGACGCCATTTTACGCTGGCTGTTAACCTCAACAATATTCTGAATACGACCTATTGGGCGTCGTACAATGATACCAGCAAGTGGCAGGGAGAACCAAGAAATCTCAGGCTAAAACTTGGTTGCCCGTTCTAAGTAAACAAAATAATTTATTGCTGTCTATTAAAGATTTTAAAATTCTGGATTTCCTGGTTCTTAAACCTGGCGTCTCTGCTTCTTTGGGTGATTTTTCTAATTTTCTCACGCAAAGTCGCCAAGACGCCAGGTGTGGTTATTTAGGAGATACTATTTTCACTTTTCATAACTAAACATGCCGGGAATATTATTTACGATTTGTGTTGCGACAGAACCTGAATTGTCAGTTGTACTTTGAACAGATAAATTGCCGGCTTTGCTTAAGTCAATTCCTTTAAAAATCTTCATATAATTGATCACCAAGTGTACATATTCGATTTGATCGGGAAAAACGGAGAAATTCTGATCAGGCATCGCCACCGGCTTTATCCCCGCTGCGGTCCCAATTCGATAGGCAAACGGAACCATTTGATTTTCTGTGCCATTAGCCAGTGCCGTTGTGTCTATTTTCCCCTGAACATTTAAAAATACAAATCCCTGTGGCTGAGCGGCATTGCCAAACCACATTTCAGGCCGGCAAAAAACAGTATCACCCGCAACAGGCGTTTTAGCATTCTCCATTGCACTGAGTCCAACAGAAAATCGGACAGATTTGTAATTTCCTGCCGGGACATTACCAACCAAATAAGCTTCATTTTCAAAAACCTTTAAGATCACCTGATTTGAAACTGAATACACCGAACCATCGAGTCTCACCAATTGAATGTTGGAGAGATACATCTGGGCAAGACTCAAAGATATTTTTCGGCCGCTTGTTGACTGAAGGACAGAGTTGTAACTGTCAACTTCGAGTGAATCGATATTGGTGTGCAGGTGAATATACACCTGACCTGTAACCAGCGGATTAAGGCTGTTTTTTTTTGTACAACTGACGTTGAGCCACATTGCAAGGGCAATTGCTAGGATAAAAAAATAGTTCTTCATTTTGTTTTCTAAATATTTAATGCCCATGATATCATTAGGTTATAACTAGTGGCACTCTGAATACCATTGAAATTCTGATAAAGTGGAATTCCAAACTCGGCAGCAACTTTTTGATTTCTGAAAAAACCATTCTGAAAGGAGTGGGCTAATCCGATATATCCCTTTAAAAATGATCCCCCATAATTCTTAGGATCAGCAGCAGGCTCAAGGGGTGCAGAAATACTGTTATCGAAACCCTTGATCGGACTTGTCAGATTGTAATTTAAACGAAATGAAAAGCTTGTATTATTTATCCATTCGTATGCAGCCCAGGAATTTACCGAAAATTCATTCCCCAGCTTGTACCCCTGACGATTGTAATAGGGATGGATAACAGTTGTCATCTGAGCCCCCAGCACATATTTATCAGGTCGGTACAAATAAGTGAGGCCGGGTGCCAGATCAAAAGTCCCCGAGCCGGTCTGCATCATATATACCTGACGGTCTCCATAGAATTCCAGGTTCTCTTTATCCGTTTTATAAATTGAACCAGTGGGAAGACTCAATCCGAAAACAGCTGACAAAAACTGGCGATTTGCGGAAATTAAATTATACTGGCCGCTAATTTTAGTATCCCCTAAACCCTGGGAGGTACTTTTCATGCTTATGGAAGATGACATTCCACTCATATTCATCTGACCTGAAAGCATTTTCATATTCATACTCATGTAATTGTAGTTCAGCATAACCATTATGGTAAATCTGTCTGAGACCCCATACATACCCGATAACATGTGCATATCCATTTGCATATTTTCAGGTGACATCAGGTATCTGTTGAAAATAAACTGGTCATTAACTTTGTTAGTTCCGGAATAATTATTTTGCATCAGGGAGTTCATGAAACTGTAGGTGAACATCAACATCCCGGCTTTATGCTGAGGCCCCTCCAGAACCGAATTCATATCCATATTATTCATACTGCAACAATTCATTGCATCATTCTGGCCAAATAAATTGTCAGCAAGGCATAATATCCCAAGTAAAAGGAATAATACTCTCTTCATAATTTTAAAATTTGTAATTTATAAAAGATTCGTCCAACACATGTCTGTTACTGTCCCTGTTTTAGCAAAACAAAGTCAGCATTCCAACCTGTTGGTAACAATGCATCATTGAACGGCGAATTTCAGCCTGCCATTCAATTAATTAGTATTTTAATGACTATGCCTGTGGTGGGTGAAACAGAGCATCCAATGATCTGATCAGCAATGAACTATCATTATTTTTAAAAGGACCTTTCTTTATGGAAGAGAGGTGAACCGTGTTGTTTAATTCTTTGCAAAGGTAATCTCCTGAAAATGGGCTCTTTTCATTAGTACCTCTTGGCAGTTGCTTCTGTTCCTGCTTATCCTTTTCAGCCAGTCGTTTTTTTAACTGACAGCAGCCGTGGCAACTATTATTTTTGATGTTTCGTTGTACGCAGAGGTTTTTGGCTATTGATTCCTGATTGAGTTTAAAGGAAATAAGTACCCAGCTCTTCCCAAAGATCGGAAAGAGGATTAAAACCATCAGAAATATAGCTGCGACCTTTTTCAATTTCATTAATTGGACAGAAACAAATCAATTTTGATTTAATTCCCTTGGACAAATTTTGCGTAAAAATATAAATTACTTTGGATTTACCCCGAATATCTGAAATTTCCATAAAGTGCTACAATTAGTCCTAAAACTGTTACTGCAAATATTGATACGGGAGTAATTTTGAACCGTCAAAATGATTCAGAAAGATGAACAACCTGAATAAAATGACATTTCTGTAAATGAGATTATTCACATTAACCCTTTTAATTCTTGCGAATATGAATACGACATATAGCCTCGCTACTTCAAAAAATGACGAATCACCTCTCTGTTATCTTGTCCGGAAACCGAAGGTCCAAACAGATCTTCCTCCGTTAATCCTCCTTTTGCACGGTGTCGGAAGCAATGAGAAGGATCTTTTTTCATTTGCGGAACAATTACCAGCCAAGTTTCTGGTTGTATCTGCCAGGGCCCCGCTATCGGTGGGCAGAGATAGCTATGCCTGGTACCAGGTCGATTTTTCAAAGGGGAAACCGGTATTTAGTCAGGAGCAGGAGGAGGAGAGTAAAAAGATCATCATTCAGTTTATCAGTTATCTGAAAAAGACATATGTATTTGATGAACAGCGGATTTATTTGTGTGGATTTAGTCAGGGGGCTATTATGTCTTATGCCGTAGGACTCACAAATCCGGAATTGATTCGGGGCATTGCAGCCATGAGTGGCAGAGTTCTGGATGAAGTAAAACCACTGACTGCTTCAAACGAAAGGCTTAAGGATTTGAATATTTTTATCTCTCATGGCGCAAATGACGGAGTATTAACGATCCAATATGCACGTGAGGCCGCAGAATTTTTAAAACTGCTGAATCTAAATCCATCGTATCATGAATACCCGGCGGGCCATACAATTAACGATGAAATGTTTCGGGATCTGGTGAATTGGCTGGATACTAAATAACTGATCCTCATGTATAACAGAATTTTCGCATAAAGTCGCAATGCAAAGGGTATTCAAATTAAGCCCCTTCGGGATTTGTACAGTTCAAAAGTCCTTTGGACTTGAATATGAGTAACCTCCGGTGAAGCCGGAAGCATAGGAACGTACTCCATTTTGAACTCCGAAGTGGCTTCAACTTTGTTTTTTACAAAGTTTACGCAGTTTCTTAACGTTTTAAAAAAATGGAATTTGAAGAGACCTGAACTTTTCTTCAAAAGCAATTCTGAATAATTGCAATTATTTAAACCGGCAACGGGTTGAATTAAATGATCCAAACTGACAGACAGTTAATATTTAATGTGCTTTATCGAATATTAAAGAAGTATTTGTTTTACGGCAAATGTATTTTTGACCATAATTCAAATCAAACTTTCCTAAGATGAAACACCAGTACACACCTTTGATGCTTTTATCGCTGATGTTTTTCATGGTTGGAGCGCTGTTCTGCATGAATGACATTTTGTTGCCCTCGCTGATCACCCATTTCAACCTGAATTATACCGAGGCAACCATGATTCAGTTTACCTTTTACCTCACTTACATCATTTTCCCGATTCCGATTGCCTGGATGATTCACCGGTATGGATACAAAGTCAGCCTTTTGGTAGCAGTTCTCACCTGTTCGCTCGGTGCAGCCCTCTTCTGGCCCGCCAAAATATTCGACTCCTATCCGATCGTTTTATTTGCAATTTTTATCATCTCAACCGGATTAACGATCATTAATGTGGCTGCAAATCCGTTCGCCTCTATGTTGGGTGATCCTGAAGGGGCCCATCAGCGGATCAATTTTGTACAGGTTTTCTCGAGGATAGGGTATGCAGTGACACCTGCCGTTGCTACAATACTGATTTACAATCAGGTTGGAGACATCAGATTTCATTTCCCTTATCTCCTGCTGGCAGGAATCCTGTTTTTGATTGCGCTAATATTCGGATTCTCCAATCTTCCCGCCATGAAACCGGAGAGTGACGATCAGTTTACCCTGAAAGGGATCCTAAGCGAAGGCTATTCACACCGCCACCTCTTTTTTGGAGTCTTTGCGATGTTTTTCTATATGGGCGCCGAGTCCTGCACCTGCGGATTTTTCATCCCCTATCTTAAAAGCGTACTTAGTTTTACAGACGCCAAAGCGGCAGAATACCTCACCTACTACTACGTCCTTACTGCCATAATGGGTATCTTTGGTGTGATTATGCTCAAATATATCAATGCCCATAAGCTGTTAGGCATCTTTGGCGTTGGAATGGTGGTGATTTTTTTATTGATCATTACCCTCAACAGCGGATATAACGAATTTCTGATGGCCGGATTAGGGTTGTTTCTTTCGATCATGTTTCCCACCATCTTCAGTCTGGCGATCGAAGAAATTGGCTCATTCACCGGCAAAGGATCCGCTCTGCTCAATTTCGCCCTTATCGGCGGATCAGTCTTTCCACCTATCCAGGGGATGATTGCCGACCATCACGGGGTGCAGATATCCTATGTAATTCCGATGGTCTGCATTGTAATGGTGACCATATACGCGTTCTTTTTTACCAGAATACCGATATTGAACAGAAATGGAGTGGCGGCGAAAGACTATTAGACTATTAGGCTGATAGGCTGTAGGCTATAGTCTTGGCAAGAAAATGTAGTCTGCTGCAAATAACTAATCAGGCAACCTAATAGCCTAATAGTCTAAAGCCTGAAGGCCTGCTTTCGAAATATTTACATTTAGAATTTAAACATCATGACCCAGATTAAAGATCCCATAAAAACATACGATGCCAGGTGGGAGGTCAGTGAATTTGACGATCAGGAGGTTCAGCGGCTTTTTGAAGCTACGTTGGGATATGCCCGGATTATCGGGGTAAACACTCTTGTCCTGACCAGGGATGCCCGGCTGGGATGTGCCCGGGTAATGGAAATCGGGATAAAGGTGGCTGTAGAGGCAGGTTTCAGAGTCTTTGCCTGTTTCGATCCCATCAGTACACCGCTCGGTTACTTCGCCACAATGCAGACCATCCAGAAATTTCCCCAAACCATGGGGCTGACCGTCACAGCATCGCATAATCCCAGACAATACATCGGAATAAAATATACCGTACCAACTGTCGAGGCCATCGGGTTTGATTGTGGCCCCCTTGGTGGTTTAAAAAAGGTGAAAGAGCTTTATCGCGAGACAGGTTTTACACTGGAAAACGCTGCCGGCGGATCGTTAACTATCCTGCAGAATCCTGTTGATGAATACATTAACTACACTTTCAATCTTGCGGGTGTCGAAGCTGGTGATCTTCAGGGGCTCTCTGTTATCCTTGACACCTTCAACGGATCGGCAGGCCCTGAATTATATCGCGCTCTTCAAAAATCAGGAGTCGCCATAAATCCGCTGAGACTGGCCCCCAACGGCGAATTCCCGACAGGGTCACCTAATCCCACGAGTCAGAACAAAATGAATCCTGCCATAGAACTGGCGAAGCTGACCGGTGCAGATCTGGTCATCGGGATTGACGGCGACGGAGACCGCATGGTTTTCGGGGATAAACAGGGGGTTTTTAGTGCCGGTTTTGTGATGATTCCTATCTTAGATTCCATTCTTTCGGATTCTGACAGGAAATTCCCGCAAAAAGTGCTTTATGATCCCAAGGTGAATCCAATGGCGCTCTTAAAATGGGCCGGATTAAATGCTGAACCGGTCCTGTTCCGCAATGGTCATTCCCAGATTAAAGCTTTTATGAAAGAAGTTGGGGCGCTTGCCGGCGCAGAGGAATCGGGACATTTTTATCACCGGCTCCCATTGGGTGATATGGTGGTATCGGGCGAAAATTCACTCTATACGATTCTGCTGTTTTTAAAATCGGTCCATCAAAACAAGGCTGTTATTTCAGAAATCAGAACCCTTCAAAATCAAATATATACGAGCGGAGAATTCAACTTTGAATTTACGGATGATGCCATTCGGGATCAGGCTTTAAAAGCTGTAATCGCTATTTTTGAACACGATCAGGCCCGTCTGACAACCCATTCCGAGAACGGGGACGATCTGGAGGGGACTGTGGTATACAAAGGTATAACATTCCAATCCGGCAGGATAGCGCTTGAAGCCGACTGGTATGCCTCCTACGTCAGGACAGCGACCAATGAAAAAGGGGTGGTCCGGACATACATATCGAGCTGCGACGAAATGGTCGGTAGGGCGCTTCAGGAAAAGATTGTCACTCTCCTGTCCGGTCAGTTCATGGGGAAGGAAATTGAGTAAATTGAATCTTAAAACAGATAAATAATGAAACTATTAATTACCGGTTTTAACGGGTTCGTGGCAGGTAGTGTAATTGCCCATTCCAAAGGTAAATGGGAGATTCACGGTATCGGCAGGTCAGAAAATCCGGTGAATGAACCCGGTATTTTCTACCATAACCTTGATTTGCTGGATGAAATCCGGTTTACAGCGCTATTCCATGAAATCCGCCCCGATGCGGTTATTCATACCGCCGCAATGGCCAATATCGATATTTGTGAGAAAAATCAGGAACAGGCAGAAAAAGTAAATGTCGGAGTTACCCGCATGATTGCCGGGCTCTGCAAAGAGCTTGGGTCAAAACTTGTATTTTGTTCAACAGACACCGTATTTGACGGGATCAAGGGTGATTACACGGAAACTGATGCACCCCATGGGGTCAATTATTATGCCGAAACAAAGATCAGGGGAGAACAGATTATTTTGTCAGCCTCACCCGGAAATGTGGTAGCCCGGCTGGCCCTGGTCATGGGATTGCCGGTTATTGGTCAGGGAAATTCATTCCTCGCCGATATGATCGAAAAACTCAAAAAAGGTCTGCAGATACCATTCCCTGAGAATGAAATCAGGACACCGGTTGACGTAATCACCTTGGGAAGCGCATTGGTTGAACTAGCCGAAAATCAATTCGGAGGGATAATTCATCTTTCAGGAAGTACAAAAATCAACAGATATGAAATGGCCCTGGAGATTGCCTCGACACTGGGTTATCCTTCAGAGCTCATTCTGGGGGTTAATTCCAATGCCATGGCTGGCAGGGCCCCGCGGGCCAATGACGCATCGATGGATAATTCACTGGCAAGGAAAATACTTAAAACCCCCATGAAAACGTTGGCAGAAGGGTTAAATCTTACACTTAATTTTAAAAGCTAAAAATTTATACGATGAGCAAGATCAAATTTGACCTGGAAATTAAATTTGGGTCCCAATACGGGAAAGAGGAAGAAGAAGCAGTACTTAAAGTCTTGAGAAACAACGCTCCAACCAGTGGTGACGAGTGTATCGCATTCGAAAATCAGTTTGCCGCCTATACCGGTGCCAAACATGCGCGGGTCGTAAATAACGGGACTTCAGCCCTGTTTTTATCGATGATCGGAATCGGTCTCAAACCGGGCGAGCGCGTGTTAACCACACCAGTTACCTGGATTGCCACCGCAGCCGCACCGGTCACTTTAGGTGCCGAGGTTGACTTTGTGGATATCGACCCGGTTACTCATAACCTGGATCCCAATCAGATTGAAGATAAATTAACTCCCAATACCAGGGCAGTCATTCCTGTTCACCTTTACGGACAACCCTGCGAGATGGATGAGATTATGGCCTTATCCAGGAAACATAACTTTGCAGTTGTTGAAGATGCGGCCCATGCCATCGGAGCGGAATACAAAGGAAAAAAAGTGGGAACCATCGGTGCCACAGGATGTTTCAGCTTTCACGAACAAAAGAACATCTCAACACTGGGTGAAGGGGGAATCGTCCTGACCAATGACGATGAGATCTTTGAGCGGATCTCGCTGTATCGTTCCCATTGTACCAGGGTTCATGGTGTAAGTACAAAATACTGCTCGCTCGACACCGAAAAATTCCCGATCGGCAAAAAATTCTGGTGGCAGGATTTCGATGATTGCGGTTACAACTTCCGGATGACCGATATTCAGGCAGCGGTGGGAATCGAGCAATTGAAAAAACTGGATCATTTGAACCAGAACCGGATCGACAATGCAGCATATATCACCCAGGGGTTGTCAGGCGTACCCGGCCTCACCTTGCCGGTTGTACCGACCTATGACAAGCATGTTTTTCACCTCTATCCGGTGATGATCGATGCCAAAGAGTTTGGGATGACCAAAGAGGATTTCATTTATGATATGCTTCACAAGTTTGGAGTCAAGATTGGATTCCATTACATTCCGCTTCATTACTCAACCGCCTTCAAAAACCGGGGATTTAAAAAAGGGCAATTCCCCAATGCCGAAAAGCTGGGCGAGCAACTGGTTACCCTTCCGATCAATCCACGTCAGACGGAAGAGGCACTGGAATACCTGGTTAACAGCATTAAGGAGGTCAGGAAATAAAAATTAATATCTGTAGAGACGTTGCATGTAACGTCTCTACGAATATTCAAACCATCATAAATATGGCAATGGAATTCACAGATACCGTAAAATCAATAATTGGCAATGGGGGATTTTTCGCCTCATCTGCACCCGTATTCATCACACGCTCTCCCGGCCGGCTCGATCTGATGGGTGGAAACGACGACTATACCGGTGGTTTGGTCTTCGAATCGACTATCCGGGAGGCCACCTTCGCAGCGGCACAGCTTCGTACCGATCAGCTGATTGTTTTAAAAAATGAGACAGCATCCCAGGCAGGGTGGCAGGGAGATGTAACTATTGCCTTTGAGGATCTGAAGGATGATGCCACAGTCCGTAATTTTGCAAACAGCGATCCATCAATACGATGGACAGCCTATGTTCTGGGGACACTCTTTTATCTCAGGAAAAAATTCCCGGAGCAGGCAAATACAGGAATTCAGATTTACATGGAATCAACGGTTCCCCTAAACCGTGGTGTAAGCTCTTCTGCTGCCATTGAAGTATCCGTGATGAAAGCGGCAGCAGCTGCATACACTATTGAACTCGAAGGGATTGAACTGGCTTTGGCTTGTCAGTGGGTGGAAAATGTAATTGCCGAATCGGCGTGTGGAATCATGGACCAGATTGCCGTCGTGGCCGGAAAAGAGGGTTTCATATTACCTTTGGTCTGCCAGCCTTGTCTCCCTGAACCGTTAATTCAGCTACCCCGCGAATTGCAAATCTGGGGGATCGATTCAGGGGTGAGTCACCAGGTTTCGGGAATTGAGTACGAAGCTGCGAGGGCTGCAGCGTTTATGGGTTATAAGATCATTTGTGATCAGGAGAACATTGCAGTTACCATGGACGACCGGAGCGATATTGAACGGTATACCGACCAACGCTGGGACGGCTACCTGGCAAACCTGTCGGTCTCCCTGTTTCATGAAAAATACGAGGGTAATCTTCCATTATCCTGGAGTAGCGCTGAATACCTCGCCCTCCACGGATTTCACGTTGATCCTTACACTCCTTTGAAAGAAGGGGTCGCCTATCACATTCGTGCCAATACCCGCTACGCAGTAGAGGAAAATTACCGCGTTCAGCTCTTCTCGGAACTCTCCCGGGGGGCTTCACTGGCACCCACCAAACGGGCTTTTAAACTCATTGGGGAACTCATGTACCAGTCACATTATGCCTATACCGAATGTGGGTTGGGAGCAAAAGCTACCGACTTCATTGTTGACCTTTTCAGAAAAGAGGGGGTTGCCAATGGTATTTACGGAGCCAAAATTACCGGTGGCGGCGCCGGAGGAACAGTTGCAATCCTGGCCGAAAAAAGTGCCTCGGATGTTATTCATCGCGTATTTGAAACATATGCGCAATCAGGAATGGGCGACCCTTACCTGTTTGAAGGGAGCTCCGACGGCGCCGATGCGTTCGGAATTCTGATAATTAATGGCTAATTTTAAACAATCAAAAGAGGCTGTTTCATTGGTAAAATTTCATATCTATTGTTAACATTGGGATTAATACGACGAATGGAACCTCTATAGATTTAATCATCTTTTTGGCGGGCTTTTGCTCATGAAGGTTTCAATGGTGAATTCTAAATCGTTTACTTATGAAAAAATTCAATGTCGGAATCGTAGGTTACAGCTGGGTGGCCGGTGCCCACATCGATGCGATAAACAAAACATCGTGGGCTCAGGTTACCGCTGTTTGTTCTTCGCGACAGCTCGATGCAGATGAGATCAGCGCCACCTATGGCTGCCCGATCAAATGTTATACAGATCTGTCAGAGATGATTGCAGATCAGGAGTTACATGTCGTGTCGATTTGCAGCTACCCTGCAGACCATGCCGCTCAGGCCATTATGGCCGCCAAAGCCGGTAAACACCTGATTATTGAAAAGCCTATCGCCTTAACCTGGGAGGAATGCCAGGCAGTCGAAACCGCGGTCAAAGAAGCCGGAGTATTAACCTGCGTGTGCTTTGAATGCCGGTTTTCCAGCCAGCTGCTTACCATAAAGTCGGTTATCGATCGGGGATTACTGGGAAAAATACATTACGGCGAGGTCGATTATTACCACGGCATTGGCCCCTGGTATGGACAGTATCGCTGGAACACCCTTAAAACAGCAGCAGGAAGCAGCCTCTTATCTGCAGGCTGTCACGCCCTGGATGCGCTGTTGCTCTGCATGGGCAGTGAGTTTGAAAGTGTGAGCAGCTATGGTGCCTATTCTGAGAATAAAGATTTTTCACCTTACGAATATCCTACAAGCTCAGTTTCAATCGTTAAATTCAAAAATGGTGCCGTCGGAAAAACAGCCTCTGTAATTGACTGTCTGCAACCCTATTACTTTCATTTTCATCTCGTCGGAAGTGAAGGAAGCCTGCTGGACAATAAATATTACTCCACCCGGGTACCGGGTCTGGATAAAAATAACTGGACCGAACTTCCGATGAAAATGCTCGATTCCGGTGACGTTTCTGACCATCCATACCAGGCTCAGTTTGAAGCCTTCTTTACGGCGGTTGATGAAGGGGTTGAAATGCCGCTAACCAGTATCACTGAAGCAATGAAAACCCACGAACTGATCTTTGCTGCCGATAAGGCTGCAGAGGGAATTTAAAAAAACAACATTATACCATAAATAACTTTGCGTTATTTTGCCTCATTGCGAGAGAATATTGATAATCAAAATCTCGCACTAAGCTCTCAAGGAACGCAGAGAAAAAGATCATCAGACTTCAATTGAATCCAATGAAAAGACTCCTACTCTTCCTTATCATCCCGACCGTTGCCCTGATTAATTTCACATCGAAGGGTTTCGCCATAAATCCAGTAGATACTCCTGTTGCGGGGAAGGCTCCCCAAAATTCTAAAATACCCCTGTTCAACGGCAAAAATCTCGACGGCTGGTACACTTTTCTGAAAGGGAAAGGGAAGAACATGGATCCCAATAAGGTGTTCACTGTGCAAAAGGGTGTTATAAGGATCTCAGGGGAGGAATTCGGGTGCATCACCTCCAATAATGAGTATGAAAACTACAAGCTCGAAGTTGAATTCAAATGGGGCGAGCTTACTTTTCCTCCGCGCGTCGCCAATGCCAGGGACAGCGGTGTTTTAATCCACTCAACCGGCGTGGATGGGGCATTCGCAGGAATTTGGATGTATTCGATAGAGTGCCAGCTCATCGAAGGGGGGACCGGTGATCTGCTGGTTGTTGGTGATGGTACCCCTAAGTTTTCGATTACCTGTCCGGTGGCGCCCGAAAAACAAGGGGAATCCTACATTTTTAAAAGCGGGGGAAATCCGGCAACCATCAACAGCGGACGCATTAATTGGTGGGGTCGTGATCCTGAATGGAAAGATATCAAGGGGTTCCGGGGGGTAAAAGACCGGGAAGAAGCTCATGGTAAGTGGAATAAATTAATGGTTATTGCTCATGGAAAGGAGATTACCATTTACCTGAACGGCACTTTGGTCAACCATGCCTTCGATGTTCAGCCTCAAAAAGGGAGGATTCAGGTTCAGTCAGAAGGGGCAGAAATTCTGTTCAGAAGGATCGATCTTACCCCAATGGCTGGCAATGAAGGAGTGAGGGAATGACGGTATGAAGGAGTGAAAAAGGAGTGAATGAATTTAACCAAAAACAGCTAGTCATGAATAAAACAGTATTAGGAATCTTTGCACATCCCGATGATGCAGAGCTGATGTGTGTCGGAACCCTTTCGTTATTAAAAAAGGCGGGTTGGACGGTTCACATTGCGACCATGACCCCCGGCGATAAAGGGTCAGCTGAGCTGACCAGGGCAGAGATCAGCAAGATCAGAAAGTCAGAGGCGGCAAATGCGGCAGCGTTGCTCGGCGGAACCTACCACTGTCTGGAATGTGACGATGTGTACATCATGTACGACCGCGAAACGATCAACAAAGCCACTGCACTAATCCGTGAAGTCCGGCCAACGATTGTTATCACGGCAAGCCCCAATTGCTATATGATCGATCATGAGATGACCAGCCTCGTTGCCCAGACCGCCTGTTTTGGAGCAGGGATCAAAAACATGGAAGCTGATGGTGAGCCGTTTGGGATGGTTCCTTATTTATTTTATGTCGATCCGATGGAAGGAAAAGATAAGTTTGGCACCCCTGTAGTTCCAGGTTTTTACGTGGATATTACGGGCGAAATTGGAATTAAGGAAGAGACATTGTCGTCTCATGCCAGTCAGCGGGAATGGCTCAGGAAGCATCACAAGATGGATCAGTATATCCTGGCGATGAAACAGTTCGCCAATTTCCGGGGAAAAGAGATCAATACCGAATATGCCGAAGGTTTCAGGCAACATCTGGGACATGGGTATCCCCAGGACAATATTATTAAAAAAGAGATCGGAGATCTTGTAATCGTAAAATCATAAATTTGGAAATGCGGTAATGCGGCAATTTGAGGATTCAACAATTCGACAAAAAGGATAGCCCGATACAGGCGAAAAATTGGTAACCCCGGGCAAGGGCATAGCCAGCCACCAGGGTGTGAAAGGCAATATCACCAAGCCGTGCGGGCCGGAACGTTGAAAAAAAAATCACCGCCTATTTCGGACGGAACTGCAAAGAGGCTGAATAAAAATATTACATAATGGTTTTCAACCTGATTCAGCCGATTCTGTAAAACTGATTATTATAATTTTAAACATTAAAATTCAAATTCTTATGGCCAGAAAATTAAGCATGTTAGCTCCTGAATGGTGGGACTTCACAACCCTGGAGGATGATTTATTAATGGACGCCGCAAAACTGACTCCGGAAGATCTTTTTCAGCTTTCGCGGCCAGGATTTAAGGTTGTTTTCTACGATACGCTGGAAGATTTCTACCTTGCAGAAGCGCTCGAATATATTACCGCCTGGAAGCAGGCAACGGCGAGTAATCCGGTCGGAATTTGCGGTCCGATTGGTCCCACCGAACAATTGCCGCTTGTTGCCCGCATGGTCAACGAACTGCAGCTGAATTTAGCGAATGCCCATTTCTGGGGGATGGATGAGTGGTATGTTGACGGAAAGGAACTGGATGCCAGTAATCCGATATCCTTTGAAAAAGCCGATAAGGATCTTTGTTTTAACCGGATTCATCCGGAGTTGAGGATGCCTGAAGCAAATATGCACTTCCCAAAAGCCGAAACCAGCAAGTATATTCAGAGCTGGGAGAGCGGTGTCCGGTGCGCCGTAATGCAGGGAGGCCAGGGAGATACCAAACATTGGGCTTTCAACGATCCCTTTAAACGGGAAGGGCTCTACAAGGATGCTCCCC
>Ga0316220_1000308_pt1 | contig 76884 bp, 93 predicted proteins | sample TBH18005metaG_FD_203632 | JGI IMG/M metagenome (GOLD analysis project Ga0316220, IMG submission 203632) | Freshwater microbial communities from Trout Bog Lake, Wisconsin, USA - TBH18005 | ecosystem: Environmental > Aquatic > Freshwater > Lake > Hypolimnion/Profundal zone | place: USA: Wisconsin... | reverse complement strand
TGGTGGGTTCCAGCCCAAAAAAAGCCCCCGATTTCGGGGGCCTCTTTTTTGTGCTAAGTCTGGCGGAGAGTGGGGGATTCGAACCCCCGAACGGCTTTTGACCGTTACACGATTTCCAATCGTGCTTGGTCTGTCCTAAGTGTTCTTATTGAACTGTTTGCGGCGGGTGCTCGGGAATGGTGTCGGTTCTGTGTGACACCAGGCCGGCAGCTTCTCCGATCTTGTCCGCCCCTTCGCGCACGTCGCCCTTCCCAAAGGTGATGTAGATGAGGGTCGTCTTGAGGTGCTTGTGCCGCATGGCCTTCTGGATGGCCTTGGGGTCCTCCCCCTGGCCACTGAGGAGGGTAGCGTAGGTGTTCCGGAGGTTGTGGGGGGTGAGTCCTGGCTTTCCGATCATGGCGGCTGCCATCTTCACATACTGGAGGGTGTAGTTCCGGCCGTGGGCCCCGTTGGCTCCGTCTCCAGGGACCAGCAGGCCAGCCTTCCGGCCGCCGATCATGCGCTCCAGGTGCGGGACCGTCCACTTCGGGATGGGCACCTTCTCGGCCTCCTTGCCTTTGGTGTCGACCTCGGGGTGGTAGACGGTGTGCTCGAGTCGGGCCATGTTGGTGTGCTCGATGAGCGCGTGGCGGGCCTCGCTCTCGCGCAGACCCATTCCCATTTCCAGGATGATAAGGTCCCGGGCATCGTTGGGCGCCACCTTTCCAACGGCCTCAAGGAATGGCCGGAGTTCATCGATCTCGAGGGATAGCTTCGGCTTGTTCTGCTGCTTGATGGCTCTGGCCTTGTAGGCTCTGCGCTCGATGATCTCCCCTTCCTCGGCCCACTTCATGATGCCGCCCAGGCTCCGCATGATGTGGTTGGCCCCTCCCGGGGTGTTGTAGCGGCCGGTCTGGTTCTTCTTCGCCAGATACCCATTCATGATGTCTCGCACGTCCTGGGTGGTGATCTGGTCGATGGGCTTGTGGTGGATGGCCTGCATGTGGGCCATGACGTCGGTCCTTCGGTTCTTGGTGGTGCTCTCGCTGTGGCCAGTCGTCTGATCGGCCTCTATGCGCTCAAGGGCCTCTAGGAGCGTCGGGACCAGGCTATTCCCGCGGCTGTCCACGGTCCCTTGGGCCAGGTTGTCTCGGAAGTCACGCAGCCACTTCTCGGCCTGGGCCCGGACCTCAATTCCAGTGCTCCCGTGGTAGGGGCGGCCCTTGTGTTCGAATCGGTAATACCAGCACCGCCGGCCCTTCGGTTTGTAGAGGTTGCCCCGGATGGTCATTGTTTTCTGAAGGCGGCTGTAATTCGGGTGATCTCTGCGCGTTTCTCCATGTTCTCGGTCGCACAGAACTTTTTCCCGAGTTCGCTGGCGATGGCATCCTTAAAGCCATCCTTCTTGCCGTAGAGCATCTCTGATTCGGCGAGTCCAGCGCACCATTGGTCGGCGAGGGGTGTGGGGACACCCATCACATTGATGTATGCCTCTCGATACTCGGCCCTCTTGGGATCCTGGATGATCCACTCGATGGCTTTGGCGACCGCGGGTCGGTGCTCCCTGATGTTGGCCCAGGCTTCTGGCGTGTAGCCACTTGGGGTCGTGCTGCAGGCCAGGAGCAGGGCCGCGGCCATGGCGATGATGACTTTTTTCATGGTCAGATCCTTCCGCATTTGCCGACGACCCTCCCGATGATCTGGAATCCTTCGGCGTTGTCCTGGTTGATGGTGTAGGAGGGGTATTCCGGGTTCCGGCTGCTAACCTGGATGTTCCCTCCAGGGAGGCGCTGCAGCTGCTTCACCAGGAGGGATTCGTCCTGTCGGAATAGGAAGATCCCGTCGGCAATCTCTTGGTGGGTCTTTGCATCGACCAGGAGGATGTCTCCCGGGGTGAAGGAGGGGGCCATGCTATCGCCCTCAATGTGGAGGGCCACAAGGAAGTCTGGTTGGGTCCGGAGCACTGTCCGGATGAAGGTGTCTGTTAGTTTGACGTCACTGATCACCTTTGCCTGGTCCCCGTTCTCGTATCCGGACCCTGCGGCAGCCTTGACGTCGTAAAGGGGGATGGACATCCATTCGTGGACCCGCCGGATGTGCGGGGTTCTGGAAGATGGTGGGTCCGCTCTTTCGGCTTTTATGAATTTGGTGAGCCTGAAGTCGTCGCTCTTGGCCTTCATGGCTGTTGCGATGGCAGCTTTGGGGAGGCCGATGCTCACCAAGACCTCCTCAAGCGCCACGGCTTCCCCAATGGTGGCCGGCCCTACGCGCATCCACCTTCGAATGGTTTCTGTTGAGACGTTCGGCGTGTCCTTCATTCGGGAGAGGCCCCCCATCATCCGGATGGCCTCGGCAATACGTTGGCCCCAGTCGGACCTATTTCGGTCCTCCATGTCGCCGGTCCCTTTCTCGAGCCATTCCAGGCGGACCCCACAGACACCCGCGATGGTTTGGATGCTCTCACTGTTCGGCTTCCGGTAACTCGGGTCGTTCTCGGCGAGTTCCCACTTCTGTCCCATGCCTTTCCCGGCCCCGGAAGCAATTCGGAGCCCTTCCATGCTCATTCCAGCGTGTTTCCGGGCGTATCTTATGCGTTCAGGCAGGGTTAGTTTTGGGTTATCTTTCATGTCAATTCTCGGGTTGACCGTGAGATTAATCAGGGATAGTTTTGAGGTATGAGCCCATCGGACGACACCTCCACCATCACTCCTGTGGCCCATCAGCATGGGGCAGAAGCGGTTTTTTCGCCAGACTGGGACGCAAGAAAGCTTGGGGAATCCATCTATAACGCTGGAACGTCCCCAAGTGCTATCGCCGACATGCTTGGCGTCACAGGGGCTATGGTCCCCCGGGCCCTCGCCACGGCTGAGTCCAGGGCCATCTGCTACTTCGTCGCGGGTTTAATTGGGGTTCCACCTGGGGATATTTGGCCTCAGTTTCGCTCCGTAAGGAATGGCGGGACCGTTCGCCGTGGACGGCGGGGCTAATGGTTGCCCGCATCCCTCCCCTCCGTCAGTCCCGACTGGCCTCCATTCAGACCCGGGTGCTTGACGCCCTGGCTCGTGAGGCGTGCCTGGGGGCACTGGCCCTCTCCTCAGCTATTGGAGAATGGGCCCACGCCGACGTCGTCCTGGCCCTCCGGGCCCTTCGGCGCTCGGGGGTTGTGGTATGCGAGGGATCTCGTCGGTCGGCCGTCTACCGGCTGTCCAGTGAGACGGTGGCCGCGTGATGTCGCTACTGGCGCGTTCCTCGGCTTGTGCCCACACTGATGTCTGTCGGGCCTTTCAGGCTATAAAAAACCCCTCGGGGGAAAGCCTGGAGCCACGCTCCTGTGTGGTTTTCGGAGGCCCGACTTTTTTTCTTTCAATTGTCCAGAAACGACTTGCGAATCTAAATTATCTCGGCAAGCTTCAATTCGGGTCTAGAAAGCCCTCATCTCGTTCTGGTAGCGCTTCTCTATCTGTGAACCCATACTGTGGGGGCCAGGGGTGCAGCGAATACGCCAGGACGGTGCTCACGCACGGCGGTCCAGTCAATAAGCTCGGCCATCTGATGAGGCTTTCTAGCCCCTGGCACCCTCCCATTGAGGGGATCACCGGGTCTAGAAAGCCCGTCCATCAGGAGGCCACCTTGGCCAGCCTTTCCGCCCGCGGTGGCGCGAGTCTGCCCCGACTCACGCTCCCCCGCCTGTCCTATCACCATGGCCGCCTGTGCTGGGAGCACCGCTGCGGACATTCCGTTCCGGTGCCCAAGCCCTTCGCGCCTGGTGTCACCGTCCTGCAGGCCGCCAAGGCTGCTTCCTGCTCCACCTGCGCCCACATGGAGGCCCTGGTGGGCCGCCGGCGCTCTCTTGAAGGGGTTGCCCATGTATGACGCAACCGTTGGCGGCCATCCTGGTGCTGCCTCCCTACTCTCTGTGGAGGCGCTGCATGCCGCGCTCATCCAGCGCCACACCGGCGCCAAGTCTTTCCCCGACCGCGACAAATACGTCGGCGCCTCCGAGGCTGGGTCCTGCATGCGTCTCACGGCCTACCGGAAGCTCCACCCCGAAGCCAATGTGTTCGAACCCGAGGCGGCTGGCCGCATGAGGGCCGGGCAGGTGCTGGAGAACGAGGCTGTGCAGATGGTGCGCCTCGCCCTTCAGGGCCACGTCCGCGAGACCGGGGCCAACCAAACCGAGATTGAGCTGGAGGATGCCCCCATTCGTGTCCATCCCGACGGTCGCATTCTCTCCACCGCCCTCGATCATCTCCGCTGGTCCAAGGTGGCCGTGCTCCTGGCCTCCGGCGCTCGGGTCTACCTCGAGGAGATCCCCACCGGGGATGGCACCCTCGAGGTCAAGACCGCCTCATCGCACCAGCTGCGCCGCTTCCGGAAGGAGGGCCTTAGCCTCCCCTACATGGCTCAGACCCAGATTCAGATGGGTGCCCAGACCTTCAACTGGGGCCTCGCATTCGTTGTCTCCCGCGAGAACCTGGCCGACTTTGAGGTGTTTTTCCTCTCATTCAACCAGGCCGAATTCGACGAGGCCAAGGGCCGCGCTCATCGCGTGATGGCGGCCGTGGAGGGGATTCGCCAGGGCCTCATGACCGAGGATGAAGGGCTTCCCCCTGCTGAGACGGAGCGCGGTTACTGCTCCTCTTGTATCATCGCCGACTCCTGCCCCGCCATGGTCACCGCTCGTGCTTCCGCCGGCTCTGCCACCTTCATCCCTCCCGACGAGATCCCTGATATCGAGGCCCTGGCCGACGAGTATCTGGCCTTGAAGCCCGACGCCGAGCGCTATGAGACGGTCAAGGAAAACTTGAAGGAGCGTCTAGCTGCCATCGGTATCTCCAAGGCCCTCCTCCCGTCTGGCCGTCCTCTTACCCTCTCAGAGCGCCAGGGCCGTGAATCCTGCGACACCAAGGTTCTCAAGTCCCAATTCCCCGATGTGGCCGCGAAGGTCATCTCCCGGGGCGACCCCTTTTTCGTCATGACCTGCAAGGAGGCACGATGACCACCGCCACCCCCGCTCCCCCCGCCAATGGCGTGGCAAAGATCGATCCCAACAGGCAGCCTGCCACGCCCGCGGACCTCCGCCGGTTCCTGGAGGCCAATGCCAGCGTTCTGAAAAAGGTCGCCTCCTCCATCGATCCCAACCGGGTGGTTTCGATCATCTGCAGCGCTGCCTCGCGCAACCCCACCCTCGCCAAGTGCACCCCGCTCTCCATGCTCCGCACGCTCCAGCAGGGCGCGGAGTTGGGCCTCGAAGTTGCCGGTGGGCTGCAGGAGTTCCACGCTGTCCCCTACTACAACAATGACCTCAAGTGCTACGAGGCGCAGGGCATCCCTGGGTATCAGGGCCTCGTCAAGTTGGTGAAGATGGGCGGGGAAGTGGCCCGTGTCACCTGTGATCCCGTGTTCAAGGGCGACGCCTTCGACTACCAGCTGGGGGACGAGCCCTATCTCCGCCACAAGCCCGACCTTGCCATGCTCGGCTCGGATCGTTCGGATGCCGATATCGTGGCCTTCTACGCCATCGCATTCTTCCGTGATGGCTCCTCTCAGTTTGAGGTCATGGGCCGGCCCGCCGTGGATAAAATCAAGGACCGGGCCCTCGAGAAGAAGAAGAACACCAGTGCCTCGCCCTGGACCACGGACTACTCCGAAATGGGTCGCAAGACAGCCCTTCGCAGGCTCTGCAAGCGCCTCCCCAAGACCCCCGCGTTGGCCAAGGCTCTGGACCTCCAGGCCGCAGCTGAGTCGGGCGAGTTCCTCACCCACGACTTGATCCCCCACGCCACGGTTGAGGGCGAGGTTCTCCCGCACGCCGCTGGTGGGGCGGCTCCTGCTGCCGTCCACCCCGACCCTGAGTCCGTGGGCCGGACGGGCGCCACCGCCCCCTCCCACGAGGAGAACGTCGACTACACCTATGGGACGGCCCTCTCTGAGAAGCAGATTGGGACCGCCAAGGGCCACGCTGACCGCCTGGGCCTCGACCACAATGCCGCCCGGCGTGTGCTCTCCGTCGTCTCCTTCGGCGAGAAGGCGTTCGCCCGCACCTGGATCGACAACATGTTCTCGAAGGACGATGTCCGGATCCGGGCCGCCTTCGAGGCTCACGCCGACTGGGTTGCCGCTCCTTCCGGGCCCCTCCCGGGCGCCCCTACCAACGATGCCCCGGCCCCCTCAGCATCTGGCCCCTCTGATGGTTTCGATGACACCGGCTGGCCCGAGGAGAGGTAATCCATGTCCCGCAACACGCGCCAGCTTGCCGGGTTCGAATTGGTGGTCAGGGAGCTTGTCCCTGGCCACCAGTATCCCGTCGATCGCATCCTGACCCTCTGCCGGGCCAAGTGCCCGCGGTTCGGGTTCTCCACCCTCCAAACCTTCCTCCGCCAGTCCGTCTCCTGTGGCTCCCTTTCCCGGGTGGAGCGGGGCGTCTATGTGGCCCCAGATTCCCAGGGCGCCACCCCTATGCGCCTCGCCGGCCTAACCCCTTCCAGCCCACTTGCGGACGTCTCCGCCCGCCTGGTGCACATCGAGGAGGGCGTTTCGCTTGCTACCCAGCAGCAGGCCCTCCTGGAGCAGCGTCTGGAGCACAACACCGCGCTCCTTCGGGAAGTGCTTTCTCTCGTGAAGGGGGCCTGATGGAACCCTGGATGAACCTTGCCGATGTGCGCCGTTGGTTCGCCAACCTCAAGCGCATGGAGCCCGGATCCATGGTGGGCGACTCATACGTCACCCGCGCTTGTGAGAAGGGCCTCCCTTTCCATCGTGATCCTGTGACCGATCGCCGCTACTGGCTCGAGTCTGAACTCTCGGCCTTCGTCCGTATGTCCCAGGAGAACACCAAGAACCTTCGGCTGCGCCAGCGGCCGGGAAGGAAGGCCGTTTGATGCACGCCCTCCTCCTTCGCCTGAAGAACTTGTTTTTCCCTTCGCCCATTTCACCTGTTCAGCCCGAGGAGGATCCGAATCGACCCGCATGGAACCGTGAAGCCTGGAAGCAGGCTGGTCGCCGCGGGTATCGCCCGACCGGGGGGCGCTAGTGGCCCGGATCCGTTCTACCAAGCCAGAGTTCTGGTCCCATCCTGTGATTGGGCGTCTCGACGACTATGTCAAGACCATGGCTCTTGCCCTGTTGAATCTCGCGGATGACGAGGGCTATTTCCTGGCCGATCCCATTTTGGTCCGCAATTTCGCACGACCATTCGACGAGGATTCGACGATCACTCGACGAGCCCTCGAAGCCCTCTCGATTGCCGAGTGGATTGCCCTCTCTGAACACCCCTCCCATGGCCCCATCGGGCTGATCCTCAATTTCAGGAAGCATCAGAAGATCGACCGTCCTACGCCCAGTAAAATCAGCATTTACTTTGATTCGTCGATTCCTCGACGAGCCCTCGACGAGCCCTCGTCTCTGGAAGGGAAGGGAAGGGAAGGGAAGGGAACAACTACTTCGTCGCCTTGCGGCGACGCGGCGTCTGCTCCGTCTCCCCGGTCAAAGGCCCCTCGGGGACGATCCTTTGGTCTGGTCATGTCGTCCATGCCGGAAGAAGTCCGCGGGGAGTTCCTTCGTGCATGGGAGGGGTATCCCACCGAGGCGTGGAACTTCGAGACGAAGACCATGGCTCCCCGTCGCCGGAACCAGGAGGGAACCGCCAAGCGCTACATGGAGATCCTGGAGCACAACCGGATTCGCACCCCCTGGGGCGATCGGCTCACGGCAAAGGATCTGACCGACCTCACGCTGTTCTTCGTGGCGGCCCGCAAGCGTCACGCCATTGCCAAGTCGGAGCACCTGAATGTTCCGGGTATCGAGAATTTCTTCAGTTCCATCGATGGGCCCAAGTCGAACCCGTGGCAGAACGCCGCGAATGCCTGGCTGGCCTCTCTGGCTTCCGTGAAGGTCGGGGTTGGTGCCCCTCCCCCTTCTCCCGCGGCGCCTGCCCCCCAATCCGGCCCGTCGCGGCCCGCCCACGCCCCGGAGGCGTCCCATGTCTGATTGGCTCCCCGAGCGTCTGCCCGAGGATATCGATTGCGAGAGGTCGTTTCTCGCCACCTGCTGCGCCCCAGGGGCGGGCTATGTCGCCTCCGAGGCTGTGGTGGGGCTCTCGGCTGATGATTTCGTTCACCCATCCCACAAGGCCGTGTTCTCTGCCTTGGTGGCCCTCATTGCCCGCAACGAGGAGGTGAACAGCCTGACCCTCAAGGTCGAGTTGGAAGCTGCTGACGCCCTTGGCCGTGTGGGAGGCTATCCCGGACTGGTGGAATTGCTGGCCGGCGAGGATGTGGAGCGTCCCCATGTGCTTGCCAATGTGATCTTGGAAAAGTCACGCCTGCGGAAGCTTGTTCACATGGGCGCTGGCCTCGTCCGCATGGCTGTGGAGGGTCAGGAATCCTCTGGGCTGGTGGAATCCTTCAGCGCTTCGCTCCTCACCATGGCCCAGCCCACTGGCTCCAAGGGCCTTATGCGTCTCGGGGAATTTGGGGAAACCGCCATGCGGCACGCCTTGGACGTTGCCGAGGGACGCCAGACCCCTGGCACCCCTACCGGGTTCTCCCGCCTGGACTGGATGCTCGGTGGTGGGTTCAAGCCTCAGCAGATGGTCATCCTGGCTGCCCGGCCCAGTGTCGGGAAGTCCACCCTCCTTGCCCAGTGGCTGCGCCGGATCTCAGAGCATTCCGCCACCGCGGCCCTGTTCGGCCTGGAAATGGCCGGCGACGAGGTCTGGATCCGTGCCGCAGCCTCGGAGTCCCGTGTGTCTGGGGGCAAGATCTCCTCCGGCACCTTGGATGCCTCCGAATGGGCGCGACTTCGTGACGCCCAGGGGGCCCTCGCCGCGCTCCCTTTCCTTGTCTGTGACCGTGCCACCATCACCGTCCCCGAGATCCGCTCCATGTCAGAGCGTGCCTCGGTGAAGTTCGGGAAGCTTGGGCTCGTGGCGGTCGACTACCTCCAGTTGCTCTCGAGCCCTCGCGGCTCCCAGGCTGCCAAGCAGAACGAGTCTGTTCGTGTGGGTGAGATCAGCCGTGGTTTCAAGTTGATGGCCAAGGATCTCGACGTTCCTGCCCTGGTGCTCTCCCAGTTGAACCGCGAGGTGGAGCACCGTTCTGGGGGCCGTCCTCAGCTTTCAGACCTCCGCGATTCTGGCGCTCTCGAGCAGGATGCCGACGTTGTCTTGTTTCTTCACCGGAGGGGCGAGGCCGGGGCTCCAGATGCGGCCTATGAACTCATCGTCGCCAAGAACCGCAACGGGCCCACGGGGATCATCCCCATCACGGCCGACCTCGAGCACTACCGCTTCCTCGAAATGTCCCGCATGACCAACCCTCCTTCCTACTCCTCCGACCCCTCTGGGTCGGACCTCTAAGGTTCCCGGAAATGACCTTTCTCCAAGGCAAGTCTGTTTCCTACACCCGCTTCCTGGCCGACGCTGCGGATTTCCGCTCGGGCATCGATGAGACCCTCGGCAACAAGGTTTTCTCTCCCATCCAGGAGGGCTCCGCGACCCTGGAGCGCATCGGAACCTGCAGCTGGCGCTCCCTTCTCGATGGCCCCGTGGATCGTGGCTACCTCGACGGAGACCCGGATCTCTACGCCTGTGGTCTGCGTCGGGACGTCAAGCGGGCTCCGGCCCAGCTGGCAAAAGCCGAGACGGCGCGTGCCGTCGATGATTACCTCAAAGTCTGCGGGGGCAAGCCCGACCGCAAGCGCATGAAGGAGATCGGCGCCGAGGTGCGCCTGGATCTTGCCATGGCTGCCCCGGCACAGCCCTCCCACGGCATCCTCCTGACCAACGTGCATTCCGGCCTGGTGTTGATCGACGGTCCCACTGGCGGCGGCTCCTGGGCCATGGAGCACTTGGGCCTGACCCCTCTCTATCGTGAGTCCCCCGATCGGTTCCTGGAGTGGCTCTGCTGGTCTGGCACCCATGAGGACGAGTCTGGCCTGGCCAACGTCTGGCCCGAGCATGAGGTGACCTTCCGGGATGTGGATGGCGACGGTTCCTCCCATAAGGGCCGGTTCAACCTCGAGTCGGCCCTCAAGGTCGCCATTGAGAAGGGCCAGTGGGTTGACCGGGCCAGGTTCTCCTTGGTGCTCGAGGATTTCGCCACCCAGTTGACCATCTGCCGGTCCTCCATGAAGATTGTGGCCCTCTCTTTCCCTGAAGGGGTTGGGTTTGGTGGAACCCTTGAGGCCCGCCTGCGGGACCGGGCCCAGTTCGTGATGACCGTCGAGCAGGAGTTGTCCCGCCTGGTGGTGGATTTCGCCAAGCACGCCGAGAACGAGGACTTCCCCGAGGAGTTCAAGGCGCTCTGGGTCAGGGAGCCCGCTGGTGAGGTGGCCAATGGCTAGGGGGCAGGGGGTTGCCCATGTCGGCCTGCATGACAAGTTGGTCGTCTGTTTTCATTGCGGGGCGCGGGACGTCGTGATTCATGACGACCAGCGCCATGGGATCGCCATCAATTCCCCCGCCTGGGCTGGCTTTGTGGCGCATGGGATCGCCTTTGAGAAGGCCCATGCGAAGTGCAAGGAGACGCCGGAAAGCCCGTCCATTCGTCTCGAGGCCACTCCCGAGGAGTGGGAGCGGGGCCTGTTTGTTGGCTCCTCCTCGGGGACCATCTTCACCGTCTGCATGGGGCGCCGGCCAATGGGGTTCGCTGCCGATCGCCTTGGGGCCGCTCCCTTGGATCCGGCCGACTTCAACCGCTGCCATCGCCTTCTCAGGGTCCAGCCGGAATGGCGCTCTCGCCTGGGCGAAGTGGCCTTGGCCTATCCCACTTGGAAGGGGCTCGTGGAGCACTGGGACGAGTTGACCGCGATGCTCGAGGCCAAGAATCCCGCGATGTATGACCGGATGCAGGTGCTGCTGGAAAGGGGGCGGTGATGGCCGAAAACTCCAGAATCGAGTGGACCCACCACACCGTAAATTTTTGGCACGGTTGCTCGAAGGTGAGCCCTGGATGTGCGAATTGCTACGCCGAGACCCTGGACGCCCGGTTCCACCCCCTCCGTGCCGATCGCCCCGGCCGTGCTCGGCACTGGGGCAATGCCCCGCGCATGCTCCGTGTCGAGGCTGGCCGCCGGGAGGCCCTGAAGTATGAGCGCCGTGCGGTGAAGGAGGGCGTCCGGTTTCGGGTGTTCACCCAGTCTATGGGCGACTTCTTCGAGGACCGGGGGGACCTGGATGTCGCACGCCTCGAGGCGCTGGATGTGATCCGGCAGACCCCGCACCTTGACTGGCTGGTTCTCACCAAGCGGCCGGAGAATGTGCTCCCACTCCTGGCCCGGGCCATCAATGCTACCGATGGTGACGAGTCCTTGGGTGAATTACATGATTGGCTCCATGCCTGGGGTTCTGGGTTCCCCCCCGCCAACGTCTGGCTCGGGACCTCTGTGGAGGATCAGGAGCGGGCCGACCTTCGGATCCCCGCGCTCCTGCAGGTGCCCGCGGCCGTTCGGTTCCTGTCCTGTGAGCCACTGCTTGGGCCCGTGGACCTGACCGGCCTTGGCCTTCACAAGGGCTGGTGCCCTACCCATGACTTTCCCGGCGGGTTCTGCCATGGGTCATGTCCCGATGATCGGCGTCTCGACTGGGTAATCTGCGGCGGCGAGTCCGGCCCCCACGCCAGGCCCATGCTCCCTGAGTATCCCCGTGGCCTCCGCGACCAATGTGCGGCCGCACGGGTGCCCTTCTTCTTCAAGCAGTGGGGCGAGTTCTGCTGCCCCGATCAGCTTCCCCCCGAGGCATTCGTCTCCTGGGACGCCCAGGAGAATGCGGCTGGCAATCCCGACCTCGAGCGCCCCCTGCGCTTCGGCAAGGCCCGCTCCGGCCGTCTCTTGGATGAAGTGGTGCACAGCGCCTTCCCGGAGGTGGCCCATGCCTGACTTCCGTGAGTCCGCGGCGCTCCTGGCCAAGCGCATGCAGGTGATGAAGGATCTGCAGCGGGTGGCCCGGCAGGAGGGCCGCACCCATCTTTCCATCCACGTCCTGGCGCTGTTCAGCGAGAACGACCAGGCCGCCCTGGACGCCTACGAGCGGGACCTCGCTGCCTACACCGGGCAGGTCCCGCTCCCTCTGGGGGAGACCGGATGAACGAGGTCCCTTGCCCCCGCTGCCATTACCTCCTCATCCCGGAGGCGTATCTCTGCACCCACTGCTTCTGGGTGATGCCCTCACCCATGCGGCTGCTTTCCCTCTTGGACCTGGCCAGGAACCACGTGCAGGACGCCGAGCTTCGGGCCGAGATCACCCGGATTGTTCCCCCCAAGCCCCGGGACTGGCCCGAGTGGATGCCTCGCTTTGGGGTCCACAATGGTTGAGCGCTCCTACCTCTGGCAGTGGGACCGCACCCGCTACAAGACGTCCTGGCTCTGCCTCCGGCCCTCCGAGGCCGACATTCAGGCCGCGGCCATCGCCCGCCTGTCCTACCTGGGCATCCCAGCCGCTGTAGTCGACGCCGGGGCCAAGAAACTCCGGGGGAGGGCCATCGGCGCCCTCCGCCGGCAGGGCCTCGGTGCCCGGGACGCCTCGGCCCTCCTCCGCGGGGAGACCGGCATTCTGGCGGGCCTCGTGGACATCGTGGGCACCATTCCCCCCCAGGTGCACCGCTTGGCCTTCCCCTGGGGGATCCCTCTTTACATCGAATGCAAGGCGGCCGAGCACCTGGAGCCCACCCTCAGTGGCTTCCGGCAGGTGGCGTCGCCCGGGAAGCCCACCCCCGACCAGTTGGCCTTCCTGGACGCCATGCACGGGGCAGGGGCCTGTGTCGGTGTGATCTGGTCCTGTGACGATTTGCGCGAGGTGCTGCCATGAAGCTCGTTTACATCGCTGGGAAGCTGACCGACCCAGACGCCGCCACCATGTTCCACTTCCGCCAGCAGGCCCTCGAGATGGGCATGCTCGTGGAGTCGGCTGGGGACTACATGGCCTTCGTCCCCCATGCTCATGTTCTGGAGCCCAAGGGCACGCCCGAGGAGGTCTGGAAGGCTGCCATGCGGAAGTGCATCACCATGCTGCGGCGCTGCGACTACCTCGTCCCGTTGGATAACTGGGTGAACAGCCGCGGGGCCCGGATGGAGGTCTGGCTCTGCAAGCGTCGCTCGGGCTTCCCGAAGGTCGTTGACCTCGGATCCCTTATCCTGGAGGGCCTCGATGGTGAAGACGTCGCTTGATCGGAGGCTCGAGGCACACAAGGCGCTCGGGCTTCGCTTCTGCACCGAGTGCGGGGCGCCCGAGGGCCTGCGGGTGGTCCGCCTCAAGTCCAACCTCCGGGTCTGGTCCCTGGACACCGACCTCCACATGCAGAACCACCAGACCTACCGGAGCCCGACCAAGGTGGTGCTCCATTCCGCTGACGAGGGGGTCTGCCGCTGCTGCGCCTCTCCCCGTGGCGCCGATCTCATCCTCCATCAGAAGGCTGTTCGCCGTGCCAAGGAGGCCGCCAATGCTAAGGACTAGCAAAGAAACGGCCATGCGTGCCGCCGAGATCCACAAGGGCAGATCAGCCTTCAGGCGTGGGGGCTCCTTGCTGGAGTGCCCCCACCTGGAAGGCTCTAGGGAGCGCGAATGGTGGCAGCACGGCTTCCAGCTTGAATCCGAGTTGGTCCAGCTTGGGCTGGGCGGGGGGCAATTTCCCTCTTGACGGTCCCAATCTTATTGGTTCCCTGACGAGTCGCCCGAGGACTCGCTTGGATATCGATCAATCCATTTACGTGTGCCTGAATCGCCTGGTTGACGTCATCGAGGACGTCACTGGGCAGCGTCCCGAGCATGCGGCCCTGTTGGTTGCCCTGTCTCGGCGTGCGGCTGCGACCAAGACCAAACGCTACATCAGCCTCTCTCGCGTGCAGGTGGTTTCCATCGGCGCCTCCCACGCGAACCGGACCCTGGCCAATCGTGTGGCCCGCTGGACCCTCCGTGCCATGGGCCCCGACACTCCGCTCCTCTACAGTTATCCCCTTTACCGCGAGATGGCGTCCGTCCGGGGCCTCAAGCCCTGGTCCTACCGCCAGTATCGCCGCCACGCCTGGGGCTACGAGTCCAAGGCACGAGGTCCCGAAGTTGCCTGCTAAAGCGCACCCCAAGAAGAAGCCGGCCGCTCCTCCCGCGGCCCCGCCCAAGAAGCCGGCCGCTGCTGGCCCACCTCCTGCTGCGCCTTCAGGATCCGACCTCCGGGTTCCCGAGGTGGTCCAGATGAAGGTTCGGGACCTCCGCCCATGGGCTGGAAATCCTCGGGAGCATTCTGCGGAGCAGCTTCGGATCATTCAGAAGTCCATCGCTCATCATGGGCTGGTCGCCCTTCCTGTGGTCCAGAAGGGAACCAACCGCCTCCTCGCCGGCCATGGTCGCCTCCAGGCGCTCCTCGATGCTGGGCACGGCGACACCGTCATCCCGGTCATCGTGGCCGACCTGGACGACCGCGATGCCACCGCCTACACCGTGGTTGATAACCGGACTGTGGATCTCAGTTCGTGGTCGCTGACCTCCCTGCAGGAGATCCTGGTTGGGCTCGACAATGGCGCCTTCGATATCGAGGCGACCGGCTTCACGCTGTCTGCCCTTGAGGATCTGTTCGGAACCATCCCGGGTGGCGGGGAACCCCCCAAGGTGGACCCCGACACCGTCCCCGAGCCCCCCGCGGTTCCCGAGACGGTGCTTGGCGAAGTCATTCTCATGGGCCCCCACAAGCTTATCTGTGGGGACAGCACCGATCCTTTCGTCTGGCGCACGCTGCTCGGCGGGGAGGAGGGCGCCCTGGTCCTCACGGATCCGCCCTATGGGATGGACTACTCCTCCAACGCCAAGGGCACAGCTGGCGGGAAGATCAAGAACGACGCCCTGGACCGGGCCGCCCTCGAGAACCTCCTCACCCGGGCCTTCGCCTGTGTCCGGGCCGCCTCCATGAAGCAGGCCGCCTGGTATGTCTGGCACTCCTACCACCGGCAGCGCGAGTTCCAGAACGCGCTCGAGGAGGTGGGCCTCCGGGTGAAGACCCAGATTATCTGGGTGAAGCCCTCCGCGGGCCTGGGCATGGACGAGTTCCGCCGGCGCCACGAGAACGCCTTCCTGGCCGAGCAGGAGGCCGGGGCGGTCCCGGTCGACGTCGTGGGGCGGGGCCTTGTGATCGAGGACCATTCCCAGGGCATCTACGCCACCGATTTCGAGGCGAAGCCCACTTGGAAGGGTGGCCGGACCCAGACCACCGTCTGGGAGCAGGGCCGGGAGACGGCTTCGAACGTCCTTCACCCGACCACCAAGCCTGTTGCTCTCCTGGACCGGGCTATCAAGCTCTCGAGCAACCCTGGCGACCTCGTGTTGGATGCATTCGGGGGCTCTGGCTCGACGCTCATCGCTTGCCACCTGGCCAGGCGCCGGGCGGCCTTAGTAGAGTTGGACCCTAAATTTTGTGACGTCTGCGCTTTGCGCTGGAAGATGATCACCGGCATGGACGCCATTCGGGTGAAGCCTGGAGAGGCTTCGCATGGGTAAGTATGGGCCGTCCATCGAGACGCCCTGGGGTCGCGCCCAGGTGACGAAGAAGGGGTATGTGCGCGTCGGCCGCCTTGGTGATCGCCCTGCTCGGATGCTTCACGACCTGGTTTGGGAGGAGGTGCACGGCCCTATCCCTGCTGGGGTTCAGATCCATCATCGGAACGCCGACAAGCTCGACAACGGCCTGGAGAATCTCGAGGCCCTGGACGCCACCACCCACAAGCGGGAGCACTCGGATTGTGTGCTGGTGGACGGGGTTTGGTGGAAGCTCTGCGAGAAGTGCAACCAGTCCAAGCCGGAGTCCGATTTCTATTTCTATGCTGCCCACAACCGGCTTTATTACAAGTGCAAGGCTTGTTCCTCGCGAGATGCCGTGCGAGTGAAACAGGAACGTCGTGCTCGGTGTGCGGCAGGTGCGCCATGAGTATGTCCCTGGGAACCTTCCTGCTCATCCTGGCCTGCTCCCATGGTATGGCCTACTACCTGGGTTGGTGCCGTGGTCTGGTCTTTCGTCGGGAGCACCGCGGATGAACACCTCCCTTCCTCTCGGATGGGTCGCCTGCCTCGTGATCGCATCCTTCTTCCTGGGGGTTCATCTTGGCGCCCGGGGGGCCCGCCTCATGCTGGGGCGTCCATGAGTCGCCCCGACCTCCCGACCTCCCTGGAGAACCTGGCCCAGGCCAATGCGGATCTCCAGCTGTCCTCTGAGGTGATCCGGGCCCTCTTGATCCGTATCGGGGGTGAAGCGGTGATCACCAAGGACGACCTTTTCGTTGCCCGGCGCTCCTCCCTGCAGGTGGCGGACCTCCATGGTGGGGGCCTGGCCCTCCGTCTCATCCTTCCGGCCGTGATTCCCACCGGCCCCGCGGAGTTTGGCCAATGACCCCCCTCTCTCCTGCCAATCGTCGCGTGCTCGAGGCTGGGCTCATCCAGCAGAAGGCCCTTGGTCGTGCTGTCACATTGCGGGATTTGTCCGCCTCGACCAAATCCGCTATCAGCACGCTTCATAGGCATGTCGGCACCCTGGTTTCCTTGGGTGTGGCGAAAAAATCCCAAGCAGGCCCGGGCTGGGTGTTTCGCCGTCCGCAGGCGGAAATTTCAGCAAGCCTCATCGCGGCATGCAAGCGCCTGGGCCTCACGCGAGAGCAGACGGTCGAGATCGTCAGGGCCGGGGAGGAGGGGTGATGCTCGACACCCTGTCCATCCTCACCGCCGTCAGGCCATCGGCTGCGATTCGTCTCCTGACCCCCGAGGAGGTCCGGGCCTCCTTGGGGCTCGATGCTGTGCCCAAGGGCGTCTGGGTCACCCGCATCGGGGAGGCGCCCGAATGGCTGCCCACGATCCCTCCGGCCGGCGCCCGGTGCTGCTACTGCCACACCCTGGTCCCCTCTGGCACCCGATGCCCTTCCTGTGGAGCGCCCCGATGATCCGTCGCCTCTGGCGCTCTTTTTCCCATTTCCTGGGGTTCTGCCACCTGTGCGGGCGCCGGGTGGATCGGAGCCCTCGGGGCCTGGTCTACTGCCCCTCGTGTGGGTGTCGCCGATGATTCAGTTCCTGCGCTACCGCCTCAACTACTGGGTCCGGGTGCTCTGCCACCTGTTCGGGTTCTGCCCGCGGTGCGGGGAGAGGGTGTCGTCCACCCAGCACGGCACGGTGTTCTGCTCCTCATGTGGTGCCCGATGAAGCGCTCCCCGCTCCTCCGGCGCACACCCCTCCGGGCCTCCTCCCCGCGGCTGGCCTCCCGGGCGCCAGCTGTCCGGAAGCCCAGGAAGCGCTCCAAGCGGAAGCCCCCGACCCGGGCCGAGAAGGAGCACATGGACCAGGTGGCCGCTCTCGGGTGCCTGGCCTGCAGGCTCGACGGGTTCCCGGGCACGCCTGCGGAACTCCACCACTCCCGGTTGCGCCCGGACGGCACGGCCTACGGGGCGGGGTGCCGGGCCTCCCACTTCGAGGTCATCCCTCTGGATCCCATCCACCACCGGGGGGGCGCGAAGGGCATCCCTTCCCGTCATCTGGCCGAGGCCGACTTCACCGCCCGGTATGGCGACGACCTCGTGCTCCTGGCCCACGTGCACCGGCTGCTCTCTCTCGAGGAGGTTTCGTGATCCCCATCCACCCCCGGGCCGTCCGGCCCGCCCGCATCATGTTCATGCTGGCCGCGGGCGCCACGGTCCTCATGCGTCCCAATGAGGCCACCTTCATGGAGCAGATCGTCTACGCTGTCCGTGTGGGGTCCTGGGCTGACCCCCATGGCCGTGGGATCGGGGTCCACTTCGACATCAGCCAGCCCCCTGGGGCCGGGATCCCCACGTTCGGGGACCTGGTGAAACTCACCCAGCGGGTGCTCCTGGACGGGCATCCGGCCACCCTCGAGTTGGCGGGGCAGCCATGAAGGCTCTGCCCTTCGCCGAGGCCCTGGGCCTCCTCGAGTCCGGTCGGGTCGCCCGTCGGGCCTCCTGGCCCCAGGGGTCCACCGTTCGCTTGGTCCCTGGCAACCAGATCATGGTCGGGGGGAAGCCCCTGGGCCCGCTCCCCTACTTCCAGGTGCGCCTGGCCTCCGCCGATTTCGGGATGCCCTGGCACGCGACCTCCCCAGACCTCCTGGCCCGGGACTGGGAGGTGCTCCCGTGATGCCCGGAGAATCCCTCTCTGCTGAGAAGTCCTGCGGGCTGTTCTGTGCCCACGCGCTCAAGTCCCGGCTTCACCTGGCCCAGTTGACCCACGCCACCTTCTGCATGGATCGTCTGGCCCTCGGCCTCGACTCAGGAGAACTCTCCCCCCACCTGGCCGCTGCCACCATCCGGCGGGTGCTTCTCGAGGTCGCCAAGATGGCCCAGCAGGCTCCGGGATGACCGCCCCCGCCCCGAAGCGTGCCCGGAAGGCCGCCCCGAAGAAGCGCAGGAAGGCTGTCGGCAAGACCGTCGAGAAGCCCAAGGCGCCGACACGCAAGAAGGCGACCTCCCCCGTGGTCCCTCCCGACAAGGCCAAGCCCCTTCCCGCCACAGAGTTAGCCACTCAAAACAAGGCGGTTGAGGAGTCTGTCGTAAGTGTTGACTGGGTGTCGGTAAAGCATCGGTATGTTTGCGGATTCCTGCCAGAAGGGGCCCCTAGCTCCACTCCCGTGAAGTGGGAGTCGCTGGTTGACCTCTCTGCGGCCCTTGGTTTGGTCCTCCGCACTGTTGAGCGCCATTCGTCGGACGAGGATTGGCCGGAGGCCCGCCTGGCCTTCCAGTCGAAGCTCGGGCTCCGCATGAAGGACGAGACCACCAAGCTCCTCTCTGTCCGGCAGGCCCGGGCCCGCGAGACCATCCACGCCGGCGCCCAGTTCCTGGTTCAGAAGGTGATCGAGAAGGCGCAGCGGGAGCAGGTGTCCATGTCTGACCTCGTCGGGGGCATCACCGGGCTTCACCGGGCGCTGAAGGCGACGACCGAGGCCGCGGACCCGGACATTGGGAAGGTCGTCCTCCCTGGCGGTGGGGGTGGTCGCTGGCTCCTCATACGTGAGGGCCTGGACCCTGTCGAGGATGCCGACGTTATGGATGTGCTTCCCGAGGAGGACCCTGTTGAGTAGTCCCGCGGTGCTCTGTCCCCAGTTCGACCCCGTGATCATCCCTCCGCCCTCGGGCCGGTATGAGTCCGCCTGGTGGGCCCTCCTGCTGGGGCACGCGGCGGCCCTGGACACCTTCTATGGGCGGATCCAGAAGGCCCACCGGCTGACCGTGACCCTGGACATGATCCAGGAGGAGTCCTTCCGGGCACTGGCCCGCCTATCGGGGCGGTCCTATGCGGTCCTGGCCCGCGGTTATGGGAAGGGCGCCGGCCACGATGCCGCCATTGCCATGGGGTGCGAGATCGGCTGGTGGTCCGAGGCCGCCCGGGCCTCCTTCGCGCTGGCCGCGGTGCTGGGGCTGCATGAGACGCCCCATCCGGACGCGGCCCTGGCCTGCGAGGTGCACCGGAAGGTCCGGATGGGGGTGTTCTTGATGGTTCCCGACAGCGCCTCGGGGAAGATCCTGCTTCGTGCCACCGGCGACCCCTCGCTGGAGTTTCTGCAGGCCGTGGCGATCCGGCAATTGGCCGTTGAGGGGGGCGATTGCGTGCGCTAGATGCCCATCCCTCTCCCACGAACCGCGAGGAGGCCCTGGCGGCAGCTGCCCGGCTGCTGGACCCCCTGCACGGGATGACGGAGCAGAAGCAGATCCGGGCGACCACCCATTCGTTGCTCTTGTTCTGTGCCCAGAACCTTCAGGTCCGGGTGAAGGACGGCGGGGCCCTCTGGCCCTTCGTCCTTAACCCCATCCAGCGGCGCTACCGGGCCTCGCTCCGTCAGCGGCACGTTGAGGGCTTCCGCGAGAAGGCCGCCGATCGCTTCCGTGGGATCAGGGACCTCATCGTCAAGCCCAGGCAGCTGGGGTTCTCGACCTTCATCGCGGCCCTGTTCTTCATGGATGGGTTCCTGAACCCGGGGCGCGTCTCGGTTATCTTGGCCCACGACAAGGACATCGCCGAGATTCTTCTGGAGACCTACCGCATCTTCTGGGACCACCTTCCGGGGCCCATGCGGGGGGAAATGCGCCTTTCTTCGGACTCCAAGTATGAGTTCCAGATCGTGTTCCCTGGGGACCAGGCCCTCTTTCCGCCTTCCAAGTTCGTCATCGACACCGAGGCGGGCCACCCCTGGCGCGGTGGCGTCATCCACAACCTGCACGCCTCTGAGGCCGCCTTCTACCGGGATTACCAGGGCTTCAAGAACAGCTACCTGCAGGCCGTGCCCGCCACCGGGAACGCCATCCTGGAGACCACAGCCAACGGGCAGAACCTCTACCACGCCGACGTCGTGGCCGCCCTCGAGGGCGAGGGTGACCCCTCGATGCCCTGGCATGTGGTCTACTACGCCTGGTTCGAGCATCCCGAGTATCGGAAGCCCTGGGATCCGAAGACCCAGTCTCCGCTGACCGCCGAGGAAGCGGCGCTCATGTCGCTCCATGGGCTGGACCTCCAGCAGATCGCCTGGCGCCGGGCCAAGAAAATTGAGGTCGGTTCCAAGTTCCCCCAGGAGTATCCCGAGACCCTGGCCGGCGCCTTCCTCACCACCGGCACGCCCTTCTTCGACATGGAGGTTGCCGCGGCCCGTCTGGACGACCTTCGGCGGAGCCCGGTTCCCTTCACGCTCGACCGCACGGGGGCGATGATCTACCAGGACCCCCTCCCGGGCGAGACCTATGTGCTTTCGGCCGACATTGCCGAGGGCCTGGACCGTGGCGAGTCCTCGGTGGCCGACCCAGAGCAGGGGGGCTCCGACTTCTCGTCTGGCTACGTCATCCACGCCCGGACCCTCCGGGTGGTGGCCGCCCTCCATGGCCGCATCCCGCCGGTGGAGTTCGCCCGGAAGTTGGACGCCCTTGGCCGCCGGTATCGGGCCTGCGTCGCCCCCGAGCGGAACAACCACGGCCACACGGTGGTCCATGTGCTCGAGGAGGCCCAGTATCCCGAGGTCTACCGGCACGCCGAGTATGACCAGGGCGGGCAGCGGTTCCTTCGGCCCGGGTTCCCGACCGACACCAAGACCCGGCCCATGATCCTCGACGCGCTGGCAGAGGTGATCCGCACGGGGCTCATCTACTGCCCCGACCCGCGGTTCTGGGTGGAGACCCTGCGCTTCCACCGGAACAAGCTGGGCAAGCCCGAGGCCCTCCCGGGCTCCCATGACGACCGGGTGATGTCCCTGGCGATCGGCGTCTATCTCTGCACCCTGGGGCGCTCTGCCTGGGGTCTGGCGGCCGTGGCCGGTTCGGATCGTGCTGGGTTCCCCACGCTGGCCCCCACGCCTGCTCCTGCGGCCGGCCCCGCCCCAGTGGACCAGGGCACCCTCGCCAGGCTTCAGGCAGCTGCCACGGCCCCGCCAGGGGTGCATCCTGACCGGGTGCCCTCGCTGGCCGTCTCGGACGGGAGCAACCCTGTGGCCGTCGTGGCACAGGAGCGGGCTATCCTCACCAGGCGCACCTGCGGGAACTGCACCCACTACCGGGATGCCCTTGGCGGCCTCTGTGGCCTCAACAAGTTCCGCGTGCAGGCTATCGACCCGTCCTGTGTGGCCCACTACCCCGCCGACACTGGACCAGTCGAGGACTGGGCGGAGGGCGGCGAATGGTGATCTGGAGGCATGACGGGCCCCCTCTGGTCATTCCAACCCGCGAACGGCGGTGCTCCGTTCGGCCACCTTGGCGCAGCCGAGCGCACGGCCTATGACCCGCACGCTCCGGCTGACGAGGTGGCGGACGCTGGGCGCCAGGTTCTCAAGGGCTACAACGACCCTGGGCTGATCCCTCCAAACCTGGCCCAGATGATGATGGACTGGGTCAAGCTTGAGAAGGTCGAGCGCACGGTGGCCAAGGCCCTGGCGACGGGCTCTGTGCAGTCCGCGGACCCCAAGGCCCGGACCAAGCCCATGCTGGCCCAGCTTGGGGCAGGGGGCCGCTACATCCCCAAGCCTGGCATCCCCTTCGTCGCCCTCCGCCAGTTGGCCACCCGGATTGAGGTCGCCCAGGCCATCCACCGGACCCGGCGCCGGCAGGTGCTCCGCTTCGCCTCTCCTTCGATGAAGGACGACGAGGTGGGTTGGAAGCTGCGGCACATCGACCATTCTCACGAAATCACGCCCCAGGACACCGACTACTTCGCCTGGCTCTCCCAGGTCATCAGCTGCGGGGGGATCGAGTTTGACCCGCTGCAGCGCCGGAGGCTGGGCCGGATGGGGTTCCGCGACTTCCTGTCCGCCCTCACCGACGACACCCTCATGTTCGACCACGTTCCGGTGGAGACCGTGCCCTACACGGCCGCCGGCGGTGGATCGGGCTTGGATTCCTTCTATGTCCGCGACTCGGCCACATTCTTTCTGTCGTCCACCTTCGGCGACCTCGAGGCTGGGGACGACATCTTCTTGGTTCAGGATGCCGCCACCAACGGCATGGGCGCCCCCGGGGCGGTGGAGTTCTCCTATGAGGAGGCGGCGCTGTTCGTCCGCAACCGCTCCACCGACCTGGAGCGCCAGGGTTACGGGACCTCGGAACTCGAGTCCTCCCTGGAGACCCTGACCAATTTCCTGTCCGCCTGCACCTTCACCCGCGAGGGCATGGACAACAACGCGATTCCCAAGGGCATCCTGGTCCTCAGCGGCCAGTTCCCTCGGGAGCAGATGATGGCCTTCGAGGCCGGCTGGCAGGCCCGCCTGCGTGGCGCCCAGAACCAGTGGACCCTTCCCGTGCTCCAGTCCCGGGGCCAGCAGGCGACCGCGAACTACGTCAACACCAACGCCGAGTTCTCCGAGATGGCCTTCGCCAAGTGGATCTCGCTGCAGGCGTCGATCATGTGTGCCGTCTACGGCATGGACACGAAGGAGATCGGCCTCGAGTCCTTTACCGCGGGCAATACGTCCTCGCTGAGTGGAGACGACACGGCCGAGAAGCTGGCCGCGGCCCGGGACAAGGGGCTGGACCCGCTCCTGTCTGACATTGAATCCTTCATCACCGAGAACATCACCTCCCGGTATTGGTCGAAGGCTCGGTTCTCCTTCACTGGGGTTGACCCCGGGGATGTGAAGGCCAAGCAGCTGACCAAGGAGCGTCTGCAGTCCATCGACGAACTGCGGACCTCCCTGGGAATGGATCCCTATCCCATCGCCTGGGTTGGGCAAATGCCCGCTGACAGTGGTCTTTTGCAGGCCGAGTTCACGCGCCAGAACGCGGTGGGAACCCTCAACGAAGGCCGGAAGCTTTGGGGCTTCGAGCCTCATCCGGATCCCATCATGGGCAACGTCCCCCTCAATCCGTCCCTCGGTGCCTCCTACCAGCAGGCGCTGGCTGGGATCGGGGCCCAGGCCAAGGATGACGAGGCCGGTGGTGGTTCCACGGATGGCTCCTTCCATGCCGACGACCTGGGCGTGGACGACGGCCAGGAACCTTCGGCGCCCGAGGGCAAGGCCGGAGAGATCGCGGATTCCCTCGGGGATCTGCACCCAGACCCCACTGGGGGTGATCAGTGATTCGAGGGGCTCTGATCATCCTCATTGGGGTTTTCTGCTGCCTGGCGCTCCTGCGCGTCGTGGTGGAAGAGGACGAGGCCAACCATGGCCGTCCTTGACGCCCGCCTCGGGGCCGCTCTGGCCGATCGGGACACCCGCCTCCCTGCGGCTGTTCGCCTGGCGCTGAAGGCGATCGGTCGGCGTCGCATGCCTGCCACGCCCCCCACGGCCCAGCAGGTGGAGGCCGAGCGGCCGTTCTGGGGTCCACACCCCGATCCTGTCATCGCCTCCATCGAGGCCGATTTCTACGATGTAGGTGCCGAGTTCCTGCGGGGCCTCCTGGCGAACGTCACGGGGCGGCCGGTGCGAACGGTGCTCAAGGCCCTCCCTCCTTCTCCTCATGTGCCGGGTTGGGGCGCCATCGCCGACCTGTTCCGCTCCGACCTCCAGCCCGAGCGGCTCATGCAGGGATGGCAGACCGTCATCGACCGCCTGGTGGGGGCCCTCCTCCCCGGGGAGTCCATGGAGCAGGCCGCCCAGGCGCTGGCCCTCCGCACCCACCTGATGCACCGGGCCGGGGAGCGCGTGGCGCATCCTGACCAGTTCCCATCTTGGGGTGGTGCGCTCAAGGATGGGTCCAAGGCGACCTCGTTCTCCCTCCAGTGGACGAAGGTCCGGGCGGTCGAGCACATGACCAACCTGTCGGCCCAGGCCCGCCACAACCTCCTCACCTGCCTCGTGACCTCCAAGGAGGCCGGCGACGGCTCGGGGAAGCTGCAGCAGCGGTTGTTCGACCAGTTCTCTGCCATGAACCGGGATTGGCGCCGGGTGGCGCTCACCGAGACGGCCTTCGCCGTGTCCAACGGCACGCTCTCCTCGGTGGACCCGGCGGAGGGTTGGGCTGCCGAATGGCACGCTGCCCCGAATGCCTGTCCCTTCTGTCGTCACCAGAACATGCGTCGGTTCCGCGTGGTGGCGCCCGATGCTCCAGGGAAGAACGGCGACACCCAGATCTGGGTCGGCAAGTCCAATGTCGGCCGCTCTGCCTCGCTCTGGTCCCGGAAACTCGGCCGGGAGCGCGTGTCCTCCGAGTTGTGGTGGGCGGCCTGCCCCTGCCATCCGAATTGTGCCTGCACCCTCGTCCTCCGCCGTCTCCGTTCTTGAGGTGACCCATGGCCACTCCTGTCCTCCCCCGCAACGTCATGCCCATCCTCTCCGGTGGCCAGGCCGTCAGTGCCGCGGGCGCTGTGTTCGTGCCCATCAACGGCCGACCCCAGCGGAACGTGCAGGCCAACCTCTCTGGCACCGGCGCCCTGACCGCCACCGTGCTGGTCAAGGTGTCCCTGGATGGCGTCAACTTCGCCACGGCAGCCACCCTGACCCTCAGTGGCTCCGGATCCGACACGCAGGCGTCCGCCGTTGTGTGCGAGGGCGCTTGGGTCCAGACCATCGTCACAGCCCTCACTGGCACGGGTGCCTCGGTCAACACCTTCGTCTCTTAACCCTTTTTCGCGCCTGACCGCGCACAGGAGTTTCCATGAGTGCAATGTCGGATTTCCTCGAGAACCACTTCATCGACTGGTATTTCCGGGCCCAGGCTTTCGGCGTCACCGGCGCCTCGGCTGGGGCTGGCACCGGGCCGACCTCCCTCTATGTCGCGCTGTTCACCACGGCCGACAACGACGCCAACAGCAGTGAGGTGGAAGTCTCGGGCGGTTCCTACGCCCGTGTGGCCATCACTTCCTCGCTGGCGAACTGGGCGGGCACGCAGGGTGCGGGGACCACGGTCGCCAGCACCGGGACATCCGGCACGACCTCCAACAACAACCCCGTGACCTTCCCCTCGCCGACGGCCTCCTGGGGTGTCGTGACCAGCTTCGGCATCTACGATGCGCTCACCGTGGGCAACCTCCAGTTCTACGGCAACCTCGGCACCTCGAAGACCATCAACAACGGCGACGCGGCGCCCTCCTTCGCCGCCGGCCAGTTGTCCGTCCAGATCGACAACTAAGGCGGGTGACCCACAGCTGCGGGGCCCGCCTTTCGGGGTGGGCCCCCTATCCATCGAGGCCCCATGACACTCACTCCTAGTCCCGTTCAGGTCGCTCCCGCTGGCGGGGGCCCGAACGTCGATGCTGTCCAGCTTACCAATTCGGGCTCCACGACCGTAGACCGCCAGGTCATCAGCGTTGGCGATCCTCAGAACTGGAGCAACGTCGCCGCGGTCAAGGCCGCCTCCACCGCTCCTGTGGCGGCGGATCCGGCCCTCGTGGTGGCGATGTCGCCCAATTCGGTCATGAACGTCAACGATGTGGACGCCTCCGTCCTCCAGACCGGCACCATCTCCACCCCGGCCCCGCAGACGGCCATCGACACCATCGGGCAGGACACCCTGGTCATCCAGCTTGTGGGGGCCTGGAACGGGTTGATCACTGTGGAGGGGTCCAACGACCAGAGCACGGGGTCGTGGTTCCAGCTTCAGGTGATGGGCCTGGACGAATTGGTCACCACGGATTCGATCACGCGATCTGGCATCTTCGTCCTCAAGGTGGCGACCCGATACGTCCGCCTGAATGCGGAGGCCATGCAGGGCTCGGTGGTGACCAATGTCATTGGCCGGTGTGTCGTGGGCGACTACGGCATGGACCGGCTCACCCAGGCGCTGGACCCACAGACGGGCGTGGCGCTCTCTGTGGTGCCCGGCCTTCCGGGGCAGCAGCCGTCCACGAGGTCCATGCCCGTTACCATCGCGTCGGATCAGGCCCAGGATCTGCTGATTGTCGGACAAGCCTTCTACTTCCCGTCCGCAGCATCTCCTGCCCCTTGGAATGTGCTGACGGGCAACACCGCTCCTATCGACACGATGGCCGGGGGCACCACTTCCTACCGATCCTTTCTCGCTCAGATCAATATCGGGGCAGGGTTGTCGCAGGGCAACTACATCTTCGAGGAAAGCAATGATGGCGTTAGCTGGGTTGCGGTGCCGGTCTACGACATTTCGGTTTTGACGGGGATCCCGGTTAACGCCCTAATTAGCCCGAGTGCCAGCACGCATAATTTTTACTCTGGAAAATGTAACCTCCGTTACCTTCGGTGCAGATCCAACGCCTACTTGGTCGGCGCCGTTTGCCAAGGTTTCACCCGGCTCTCAACGACTGATCTGAACCCTCAGATTCTATCTGTGACACAGAATACGGCAGGAAGTCTGCTTTGTACTGCTTCCCAGGGTGGAACTTGGACCGCCCAGATCGGGAACACGCCGAACACGACCCCCATTCTGGACTCGCCATGTCCGAGCACGAGTGCGACGGCGGCCCTCTCCAATGTGAACGTGAACGCCACGGGCGCCCTTACGGCTCTCAAGGCTTCTGCGGGAAGCCTCTACGGCTTCAGCATCCTCAACAATACGGCGTCCCCGGTCTACCTCAGTTTCTGGAACGTGGCCTCGGGCAGCGTCACCTTGGGCACCACGGCCCCGACTTGCGTTTTCCTCATCCCCGCCAGCGCCAGCCTCACCGTTATGTCCCCCCTCGGGATCATGAACGGCGCCAGCGCCATGTCCTTTGCCTGCGTCACCGGATACAACGGATCCACCACCGCCTCCATCACCGGCAGCATCTTCTACAAGTGAGGTAACCCATGCTTCTCCAGTCCCAGGTCGGCGCACAGGCCACCAACCCCGCCCTCGGCGTCAACACGCCCGCCATGCTCCGGTCAGGCCGCCTCGCGGAACTGATCATGCAGGAGCTTCACGGGCGCTACTACGAGACGGCATACAACAAGGCCCTATTCGCCACAGCCAATCAGGCCGCCGTGGCGACCTCGGCGGCCTTTGCGACCACCTACACGGGCCTTTGCCTGTCGAACCCCATCGGCAGCACGGTCAACCTCGTGCTCAACAAGGTGGGCATCGCGCAGATCCTGGCCCAGACCACGACCCTCGCCTTGGGCCTGATGACCGGATTCAACAACGGGACCAACGTCACCCACACGACGCCCCTCACGCCGTCCAACAATTTCGTCAATGGGCCGAGCGGCCAGGGCCTCGTGGACGCAGCCGCCACGCTCCCCACCGCTCCGGTGCTCCGTGACATCTTCGGCGAGATCGGGACGGCGGCGGTCAGCGCCTACGGCGTACAGCCCTTCCAGCTTATCGACCTGGAGGGGAGCGTCATCCTGCCGCCCGGAGGCTACGCCTGCGTCTACACCAACATCGCGTCCGTTGCGGCCTCGCTCCTTCTGTCCATGCAGTGGGAAGAAGTCCCGACCTAGTAGGCGGTTCCTAAATGCTTCTCGCCCTCCGATCCGTCTACGAGGCGTCCGGCTCATCGGGCGCCTCGTTTGGCGCGTCGGTTTCGGCGCAGGCCACGGCCAGCGGGTCCTTGACGACAGGGATCCCGTTGGCCGCCTCTGTTTCCGCGGCCTCCTCGTCGTCTGCCACCCTCTCCACTGGGGTTGCCCTTGCGGCCTCGCTGCAGGTGGTGGCCACCGCGGGCCCTGCAGGGCTCACCACTGGCATTCCCCTTTCCGGCTCCGCGGCATGCGCCTCGACGGCGACCGCGGCCCTCTCGACGGCGATTCCGCTCCTGGGTCCGGCTCTGGCGGCTGTTGCGAACGTCATCACGGCCAATCTGACCACAGGCATTGCCCTGGTCGGTTCCGCGGCCTGTGTGACCTCGACTGGTCCGACTGACCTCACCACGGGTGGCGGGAGCATGACGGGGACGGCCGCGGTTGCCTCCAGCGCCTCTGCCTCCTTGACGACCGGCATCCAATTGGTAGGGTCGGGCCCCTGCGTGGCCTCGGTCATCACGGCCCAGTTGCTCATCCCGAAGGCGTTGACGGCTTCGATCGCCTGCCAGGCGACCGCGGGGCCGGCTGCGCTCTCGACGGGGATTGCGCTCACGGGCGCCCTCTCCTGCGTCGCCTCCATTCAGATTGCCGGGCTGATTACCCAGATCCAGCTGCTCGGGTCGGCCTCCGCGGTCGTGTCCAACGTCGGGTCCGCGGTCCTCACGACCCAGATCCGCCTGGCGGGGGCCCTGGCTGCCCAGACCACTGCGACCGTCTCCCTCTCGACGGGCATCGCCCTGGCCGGGGCCCTGCAGGCTGTGTCCACGGCCGCCCCGCCGGCTCTCGCCACCTCCATCCTGCTGTCCTGCGCCCCTTCGGCGCTCAGTTCGGCCTCTGGCGCCCTGTCAACCGGCATCCACTTGGTGGGCTCGGCTCTGGCCTCTGCCTCTGCCACGGGCTCCATGTCCTCCGGCCTGGTGGGTGCCGCGGCGTCCTCGAGCACGGCTTCAGGCGCTCTTTCGACGGGGATCCCTCTCGCGGGGTCGTTGGCCTGCGTCGCCAGCATCCCAACCGCCAACCTGGCGACCGCCATCCCTCTGCTGGGCCCCGTCCTGGCGGCCGTCTCGAATGTGGCGACAGCCACCCTTTCCACTGGCATCAGCCTCGTGGGCTCTGCCCCCTGTGTGGCGTCCGTCACCGGCAACCCGACGCTGTATCGGCCCCTCACCGGCGCCCTGGCCGCGGTGTCGTCGGTCATCACGGCCACCTTGACCACGAAGGTGCAGCTGGCCGGCACGGCCTCGGTGGCGTCCTTCGGCCTGGGCAACCTCTATTCGAACATCCAGCTTCTGGGTTCGGCCGCGGCCCTCGTGTCCAACGTCGGGGGCGCCAACCTCACCACGGGCATCCAGCTTGTGGGTTCCCTGGCCTCGGTGGCGACGGTCGCCCCGGCCGCGCTGCAGGTGAAGACCCAGTTCCAGGGCACGGCCGCCTGCTCGAGCACGGCCTCTGGGAACCTCTCGACCGGGATCCCCCTCGGGGGGACGGCCAGCACGGTGGCCTCGGCCCCGGCCGCCTTGACCACCGTCATCCGATTCGTGGGCTCCGCCATCCTCCAGTCCGCGGCCGTGGCCCTCCTCACGACCTCCATCAACCTGTCCGGTGTGGCCGAGGTCACGCCCTCGATGGCCCCGGCTGCGCTGTCTGTCCGGCCCTTGTTCCGCGTGTCCTTCTGGGTGGAGCGCCTATGAGCATCCCGACCTTCTTCCGCGGTGACATGCCGGACCTCTGGATCAGTCTGTCCGCCACGGACGTCCTGGGGCTCATCGGGGGCACATCGCTCGTCCAGGATGCCCATGGGGTGGGGGGGCAGGTGACCCTCCGGAACGTGTCCTCTCTGGCCGAGGTCCCCGTTCCTGTGGTCGCATGGGGCTCGAGTGGCAGGGACCTGGGCGGGCGCGTCTCCCTGGGACTCCTCGTGGCGGGTGGATATGAGATCGTCGGCCAGGTCATGAGCATGGCCGGGTCGCTGTTGGACCTGGGCCTGGAGTTTCAACTGGTGGATGGCCCCGCCCCGCTCAATGGGACGGTGGTTCTCCCGGCGTCCGGGGCCTTGGCTGGCGCCGTGCTGCGTCCCGGCACAAGCGTGGGGTTCGTCCCTCCGGGGCCGGCCGTCGTGACCTTCACTCCCCCCACCACTTCCCTGGAGTTCTGATGAGCGTGCAGGCTGGCAGCTTCGGTTATGTCCTTTCCCTGGCCACCGGCCTTGATCTGAGCGCGGCGACCGCCGTCAACCTGGTCATCAAGGCGCCGGCCTCCCTTCCGACGACGGTTCCCATTCCCCTCCCTGTGGGGCTGGTGGACGGCCCGTCGGGGAAGGTGGCCTACCAGGTGGGCGCCGGCGACTTCCCTGTGGCGGGGGTTTACCAGCTGCAGGTGCAGGATGCCAGCACGGGTCGCTCGGTGTTCAGCCGGGTGTCCTCGCTGGTGGTGGAGCCCAACCTGTCTTGAGCGCTCTTAATGGGGTGGCCCATGAAACCAGACGAAAGGCTAGAGCAGATCTGGGCGAGGCATGAGCGCAGCCGGTGGTCCCTGTTGGTAGAGGCGTTCCTTGACTTCTTCGCGGCCCTCGGGCGCCTCGTGTTCGGGTGGCTCGACCTCTAGTCGCTGGCCCGGGTGATCGTCGCTCCGTCCAGCGGGTGTCCCGGGTAGTGGATGGTCATTCCCTCGGCCAGCGGGCCGGAGGTGAGCGCCACCACTTCGGGGCCTACATGGACGGTTCCGGTGTCATGCGTGAACCCCTTGGGGGCTGGGAATCCCTGGAACACGGGCTCGAGTGTGGTGCTCTGGGCCCCGAATAGGAGGGTGTCCTCCATCGTCTTGTGGATGGCTCGGAGGGCCTTGTCCTGGGCGTCCCACGTTTCCAGGAGGGCCTTCTGCTCCTCGGGCGTGGCCCGGATGAAGCGCTTGAGGAGGGCCACTTCATTCACGAGGCGGGCTGTCCGGTCATCGAGTGCTGCCACCTGGGCCGCAAGCGCCTTGATCTTGGCCTTCAGCTTCTTCTTCATGGCTTCTCCTTGGCGAGTGCCTCGCGCAGCAGGCGCAATTCCTTGACCAGTTGGGCCATGGTGGGCGTGCCGATGAAGTATTGTGTGCCCTCGAACAAGGCGCGGATCTCTGGGTCGCAGAGGCTGAGTTCATCGGGGGCCGGTTGGCATGTCGCTGAGACTATGACGGGTTTAGGCATGGGGCTCCTGGACAAGATCACTTGCGGTTAATTTGAAGGAGAACATTCGCACCAGCCCAGCAGCCACAGCCCATCAATATCCACGGCTCAACCGGGTCTTCTGGATGCAGGTCTATCTCTACATCAACCTCATCGGTGGGATCGTCCAAGTAGAAAAACACTTCCACCTTCCCGTCAAAGTGGTGGGTGCCTCGGCTTTCCTTCTCGATGTATTGGAGTTTTTCGATGAAGTCTTTGAGCAGCATGTGGTGTGCCTCTGGACATACGCCTACTTGGCGCGGTTGAATCGGTCTAGGGTGTTTTGCGCGGCCTGGGCGGTGTTGGTGGCGTCCTGCTCGGAGGTGCCATAGACCTGATGGGCGTCCGTGTGGGTGCTGGCGCACCATGCGAGGTTTACCAGTTCCTGGAATAGGTTGCTTGGGATTTCGATTCGGCCAGGACGAGGTGGACGATTCCCCCACCGTGCCCCGACCTTGAACCCAAGAAAGAGGGCCAGACAGACCAGGAGGTAAACAAGCGAGAAGTTCATGTCAGACTCCTGGACAGATTCAGTTTTTGATGGTGCGTTGGATCTCAACCTCGCCAACCTCGTCAGCGTTCACAAGGCAAGGATGCAACCATTGGACCTTGGGGATTTTTGGCCCAGTTCCCGTCTTGCTACCTTTCCCGGTCCAGTAGAGATGCCAGTGCCCAGCGCGAAGGTGAGGTTTGGTATCGCCATGTGTAATTGACGTGGCGGCTCCGGTAGATCGGGTCTTGCGATAACGGTTCAGCGCTGAAACGAACTTCCCACCAATGATCCTTCGGGTGGCTGGCTGCTTCATGAAGTCGGGTTTGTTTCGATTCTTCTTCCCGCCACCAATCGGGGGCACATCGACATCTTCATAGTCATTGGTAGCCGACAGAAACAGGGCCACCTTCACGACTGTCTCCAACATCTCAAACATCTTCCCTTCTGGCGTATAAGATCCGTCACCACGGAATGGCCCGATCTGAAATTCCGTTTTACGAATGGAGTCTGCGACGGAAAGACCCGGAATAAGTTTTACGGGAAGCGACCCGGTCGGCATGAACACGGTGAGCACCCGGAACCCGTCAAAATGATCCATGGCCAGGAAGTAGAAGAACCCCTTTTTTGTTTCTTGGTCGAATGCCCGAAGAAAGATCCTTGGGTGAGGGATCACGATAAGCTCGGTTGGAATATCCTCCGGGTCGATCTTGGATGCTTGTAGCTCCTTGTACAAATCAATTGGCACCTCATAGGCCACCCGGATGTTCCCAAGTGTTGATGCCCCTGCCAGCATCCGGTGGTTAGACCTTTCCATTTGGTCGGTCATCGTGGAAGTCACCAGGACGCTTCTCCGGATTGCTTCGTCAGGCGGGACATTGCGCCCCAGCCCAGCGGCAGCTTCCATGATCCGATTTAGATGGTCAATGGCGCTCACAGTGCCTCCGATCTTGGACATCAACGGCAGAAGTTACCGTCGATGAGGTTGTGGGCATTCGCCCAAGGAAGGTTGATATTGGAGTGTTCGCCAATGTCCTCGCGGAAGTGGCGGGCGATGGCTTCAGCCAGTTTGTCCGCCCACTCCTCGGCGTGGTCACGCTCCTCCGCCAGCCCACGCTCTGACCGTTCCAGATCCTTAACGCGGAGGGCGAGTCGCCGGATTCCATCGGCTAGGCTTTCGTCCTCAGCGCATTGGACGGTTGCCCTGAGTTCTTCATACTTCTGGTGTTCGCGCTCGTTATAGCCCACGCCGAAGATTTGTTCCCCGGCTTTCAGGTAGTCAGCCATCAGGTCGCCTAGTCGTTTCGGTTTTCGCTTGAATGGGTTCCACACGGCGAGGTTCCTTATCTTGGACAAGAGCCTATTCGGCGGGGTTGATGAAGCCACAGGCAAGACACGGCTGCTCAAGGCGTTCCTTGAGTGTCGCAATCTGGGCGCGGAGGTTGTCGTTCTCCTCCATCAGCAGGTTCCGGCACTCGGTATCAGCGGCATCGTCGTGGCGGTTCTGCGCCTCCAGACCCGCAATCCTGGAACGGGCTTCGTCACGCTCCAGGGTCCTTTCGGTCCCCAGGGAGATGGCACCCTTGACCATCATTTCCAGCCCGGCGATCTCCGCTTTGGCTTCCTCGCCCCATTCCGTCATGGCGAAGATCCACTTTAGGGGGTCAGCCTGCCACTCGCTGCGCTTGGGGTCGGGCATCGGGTTCATGGTTCACCTTTCTGGACAACTTCAGATCCGGTGCCACATTCCGAAAGCCAGAACTTCCTGCCTTCCGCATCGGGCACAGGTCCGAGTGATTTTGTAGGGGTTAGACGCATCGCAGGACCACGGCTCCCAGAAGAAACAGAGGATGGCTTTCCACATCGGGCACCTCCTGGACATCAGAGGATTGCAGCTGTGATCTGGGCTTCGAAGATTTCAGCCTGCGCGGTGAGGCGCTTTGCCTCAGCCTGCTCCCGCAGTTCGATCATGCGGAAGATAGATGGCGCGTGCTCCAGAACGGCATCGCTGAACTTCTTGCGGACCAACGGAGCGACCCAATCCGAGATCTTGCACTCCAGGCTGACCTTGGTTTCTGGTTCGGCCAACTCGCCTCGGAACTTGGCGGCATGTTGGGCTCTTTCTGTGGCTAGTGTGGCTTCGCGCCTTGCCCCGGCAGCCAGGCTTTCCAGGTTATTTAATTCTTTCAGGTCCATGGCGTGTTCCTTTCGAGGGTCGTGCAGATGGACAGGACCGCCACGAGGCCGCCCTGGGCTTGGGTTGATGGTTCCGGCATCTGACCTTCTGCCGAACCTTACTGGGGTTTCGGCAGTCCCTTGTAGGGTCGGGCGACGCCGGAGAGTTCGTGGGTGACCTGGGGGGCCTTGGGCTCCTCGGGTTCCATGGCGATCCCCACGAGGCGGGCGACCTCCTGGCCGTCCTTCTCGATGATGATCGTGTCGTCGGGGACCGTCTCGTCCACGACCGTGGTCATCTTGCCGGCTGCGTCCGCTTCCCGCAGATGGACGGCCAGGTGGATGCCCATCTGCTTGGCGGCCTCGCGGCCCTGGGCGATGGCCGTGTCCCACTTGTCGAGGATCCGGGCGGTTTCGGTGGCATCGTCCTCGTCGCTGAAGGAGGCGACGCACTTCTGGCACTTGTCGTTCTCGTGCTGGCACATGCTCCAGCCGGACCCGTCCTCGAATTCGGGGCCCGTGACCATCCAGCGGCCGAAGATGCGGGGGGCAGGGAGGTTCCCCGTGGGGTGCTTCAGGTAGTTGCTCATCGGGCGAATTCTCCAAATCGGTTCTTGTGGTAGGGGCGGACGGTGCGCTTGGCCACGGGCTTGCCCTGCTCGGGGCGACTGGATTCGGCCGGGACCTTGAGGGTGTCCTGGCACGGCTTGCAGAGGAATGACCCCCACTCGGGTTCAGCCTTCTCACACTTGATGCAGGTGTCGGGCTTGATCACGCTTCCTCCCGGGGGGGGCGTTCGTTGGCGATCTCCACCTGGTCCCGGGTGAAGGTGGGCTCTCTGGCCTTGTTCTTGGCCTTGGATTTCTGGCCCTTGCGGACCTGGAACCCGGCGTCTAGCCAGTCCTGGTAGGTGAGTGCCTTCATGGCTTGGCCTCCCAGAAGGGGCAGTGCCTGACGGGGAAGGACGCGTCGACCTTCTCTGGGCCGCGGTCATGGGCCTCCGTGCAGGCGTGGCCATGGTCCTCCTCGACGGCCCACTTGCGACAGGTGGCGCAGGCGGCGTTGAGGGGGTTCATGTAGCAGGCCCGCTCGTGCTTGAAGCAGGACTGGCTGGTGGCGTAGGTCCGGCGGACCCGGCGGGCTGCGTCGCAGTGGCTGCAGCGGAAGCCTCGGACCTCGATCACAGGGCCTCCTCGAGCAGTCGGACGCACTGGCCGGCGGCCTGGATGACCTCCTCGCGGGCGTGGGCCAGCAGGTCGGTGCCGTCCGGGGCGATGTTGGTCCCGTTGTGCTTCAGCTTCAGGAGGGCCTGCATGGCCTCCCCGGCTTCCTGGACGAATCCGTCGATCCGGTCGTGGAAGTTGGTCACGGGGTATTTCGCCCGGGCCCGGGCGACCTCCTGGGCGACGAGGTAGACTGCCGGGGTGTCGGTGGACAGTCCTCCCTCGAGGGTGAAGATCCGCTGCCGGAGTTCCTCAACCTGCTTGATCAGGCGCTGACATTCGGTGAAGGCGCCAGCGATGATGCCCTGCTCGGCCTCATGGGCAGCTGCTTTGGCCAGGGCCTCGGCTGTGACCTCGAAGCGCATCCGGGCTCCGGCGTCGAAGGCGATGGGGTGCGAGACCTCGATAGTGAACAGGATCGGGGCCGGGGTCACCACGGGGATACCCAGGGCTTCGCGGAGGTTTCCCTCGTTCCAGATGGTCTTATGGGCTATGCCGCTGGCCCCGCGGGCGAACCCGGTGGCGTATTCGGGCTCCATGGCCAGGATCTGTTGGAGGAATGCTTCTCGTGCGCGGTGGCTGGCGGTGACGCTCATGCGGTCCTCGTTAGGTTGGCGACGGCCCGGGCCTTGGCGTCAGCGACCAGGCGGTCGAGGAGGCGTTTGACGAGGGCCTTGCGGCGTTTGGGGGTGAGTTTCTTGGGGGCCATGGGCTCAGAACTCGATCCGGGTGTGGCGGACCTTGCCCTGTTCGACGGCCAGGAGGATCTTCTTCAGGAGGGCGTCCACCTGGATCCCCTCGGGGTAGGTGGGCACCTGGGCCTTCAGATCCTCCAGGGCCTCGTTCATCACGCGCTTGCGGTTGGCCTGGTCCTGTTCCCGGGCCTCGGCTGCGCGGCGGTCTGTGGCCTGCTGCTCCTCCTGGCGCCGGCGCTCCTCCGCGGCTGCCTCACGGCGGGCGATGGCCTCGCGCTCGGCTGCTTCGGAGCGTTCCCGATCCAGGCGGGCCTCTGCGTCCTTCTGGGCCTGTTCGGCGCGGTTCCTGTCCGCGATGGCATCCTGTTCCCGGCGGTAGGCGGCGTCCTTCTCTGCCTGGGCCCGGGCCTCGGCATCCTTGGTGGCCTGCTCCGCGGCCTTGCGGGCGATCTCCGCGGCCTCGTCGGCCTTCCGGCGGGCCTCAGCCTCCTCGCGGAGCCTGGCCAGTTCGGCCTGCTCGGCTTCATGGGCCTGGCGCTTGGCCAGCATTTCCCGGAGGGTGGCCAGGGTTTCGGTCTTGGCCTCGGTGAATCCGGGGAAGTCCTCTGTTTCGGTCCCCAGGCTATCGATGGTGGACTGGATGGTGTCGGCGGTGGCCGTCGCGCAGGCAGTGGGGATGCACCTGATGCCGGCGATCACCTTCTGCTGGCGCTCCTGCTCCGCCTCGAGGTCGGTGAGGGGCTGGCGGACCTTGTCCCGCAGGATGTCCAGGCGGTCGCGCAGGGTCTTGCGGCCGGCGTCGATCAGCTTGGGAAGTTCCTTGTAGTCGGCCACCAGATCCTTGCCCATGCCGTCGAGGTAGGTCTTGGTCTGGGCGACCCGGTAGGCTTGACTGGCGATCTTCTTCCGACCCTTGTCGGTGGTGAGGTCCGGTTCGAACGCCGTGGCGGCTTCTTCGATCTTGGCCAGCAGGGCCTCGATGAAGGTCTGGTCGGTGAAGATGGTCGCCGGGTTGGGGCGCTTGACGAGGACCAGTTCGCTGGGACCGCCCTCCGGGGGGACGATGATCTCCTCGGCTGGCGCGGTGATGGTTTCGGACATGCTGTGCTCCTGTATGGGCCCTTTCGGTGGGCGGGGGTTAAGCTGCGGTGGTCCAGACAATGGCCTTGCGTCCACTTCGTGTGGCGCGTGTTTCTCCGGCGTCTTGTATCCGGCCCTTAAGCGCGAGGCCGCGGATGCGTGCGCTGGCCGTCTGATGGGAGAGTCCCGTCATCGTTTCCACTTCGTCGCAGGTTGCTCCTCGCCTGGCACGGATGGCGTCGAGCACTTTCTGCTCGAGTTCGGCTAGGTGTGGCCGGACTGTTTCTGCTGCATCCCTGGATGTGGTTGGATTCGAGTATGGGATATGCGCGAAGAGGGGCAGTCCGTCGAATTCAGTGGCCATAGGGCGCCTCCCAGGGCTCTATCTCCCAGCCTTCCTCACGCATGAGGTGGAGTTCCCGTGCGAGGCAGAGCGCGGAGGCGTTCTCCTCGAATACGGGGTCCTCGGCGATGGGGCGGCCCCGCTCGACCACCTGGAACACCACGCGCAGGTGGTCATCGGGCATGGGCTCCATGCTTGGGTGGTATGCGACGATCCGCAGGTGGACGCTGTTCTTCCTGGCGCGGTAGGAGAGGGCGTTCATCGCTGGAGGCTGGCTTGCTTGGAGGCCATGATGGTGGCCCGCAGTTGATCCATCTCCGCCTGCATGGCCTTGCGCTTCTGGGCGCCCTGGTTCCACTGGTGGACGGCCTCGCGCCACTCAGCAGCGGTGCGGGCTTCGTTCTCGCGCAGGTGCTCCTGCTCTACCCTGTCGCCCCACTCGCCGTAGAGGAAGGCGGCGCCCACCAGCAGGAACACGCCGACCACGGCTGCTTTGCTGAGGATGACCACCGTTCGGATGGCCCAGGGGGAGTGCTCCTTGTATCCCATGCGTGTCTCCTTGTGCGGGTTTTCGGGCCGCACGAGACATCTTCGGGTCTGTATTGGGATTGTCCAGGGTTAAAATTGAGATTGATTATTTTCTTTTTCTATCCCATATTCGTCCCTGCGCCCTTGAGGGGGCCCACCCTTGCGGGGTAGCTCAGTCCGGTAGAGCGTCGGTTTCATACGCCGAAAGTCGCCAGTTCGAATCTGGCCCCCGCTTCCATTCTTTGACTTCGCAGGGCCACATCGTTTTGCTGGCGCGGAACATGGCCTGGGCGCACTCCTGGGTGCCCTGCGATCTTTATTCTCCTCGTCCCTGCTCCCTCAAGAGCCCGAGGATGTCAGCGCCGTGGGATAGGCGATCTGGCCCTGGTCCAGCAGCGTAATCGGCAGACGCGTCCGCACAGTCCGGAATCTGGAAGCACCGCGGAACTAGGCCCCTTCGGGGGCCTTTTTATTTGCCTCTGGACTGGGTCTGCTTTGTGTTAATGTGTCGAATTGTTGACATGCACAACGAACGGCCTACCCTGGTAGCAGGAGGCTTTATATGTTCATGCCAGTCTGCGTTTTCTCCCTCGGTTCCTTCCTCGAGGCCCAGGCGTTCCAGTTCGCGCCTGCGGCTGAGGGTGCCCCCCCTGACATTCCTGCGGAGCCAGGGGGGCGACTTAGCCTCCCCTGGGCCGCGTGAGGCTCAGACCCAGTCTGGTTTCATCCCTTCCGGGATCGTGACCTTGTAGGCGTGGCACAGGGCCTTCAGGCGTGCCCCTGGTTCGCCCGTGAGCCATCGGCCTGCGACAGCTGCGGTGCGGATCGTCTTGCGGTCCACATGCAGGGCCTCCGCCAGCTTGGCGACGCCCCCCGTGTGCTTGGCGAGGTCGGAGTATGGTCCGGCTGGCAGGACGGTGTTCATCGGGCGGGTCCGTATCCGACGATGCGGGTTCCCCCGCCGATGGCCGGCACCTGCCAGCGGAGCATCTTGCACGGCATCCATCGGTCGTCCTTCTTCGGCAAGGTGGGCCACCAGAGGGTGACCAGCGTGTAGATGATGGGCCCGGCATCGACAGGCATCTCTGGCACGGCGTAGGTGGGGGCCCGTTGGAAAACCATCTCCACGGTTCCTTCGCGCATGGCGTGCTGCACGGCGTCGTAGATGGCCTGCGGGCAGGCGTAGGTGGTCTGGCTGAGGGTGGCGATGTCCATCATCCCCTCCCTTCGGCCGCGGCGACGGCGTTCCGAATCTGGAGCAGGATGGCCTTCCCGTTGATGGTTTCCTCGATGGTGTAGTCGTCCAGCACGATCCTCTCGATGGTCTGGAGGGCCTTGAGCATGTCCGGCGCGGCCTCGATGATGTGCTCGTTCTCGGTGCCGTCGGTCCAGACGGGGACGACGGCGACCGTCTCCCTGTTCTCGTTCATGATCCTGGTCTGGTGCAGGAAGGCTTCCGGCAGGGCGATCCAGGGGCCTGGGGCGTGGGTGCTCATTGGACCCCCTGCATGCGCTCGGCATAGCCATCGTCGTTCTTGGGTGTGAGGGCGAGGGCGGTGCGAACCCCCTGGATGGTGCGGATGGTCTTGGGGGAGGGCCCTTTGGGGGCGGGGACCTGGAAGGCCCAGTCGAAGGCGTCGAGGCCCTTGAGGTAGATGATCACCGGGCGGTCGCTGCCCCGCCGGCGGATCTCCACCTTGTAGGGCTCCTCCCACTTGATGCTCATGTTGGCCTTGGCGGCGTCGGAGATCAGTTTCTCGACGGGGCTCACTTCGCACCCCCGTCCACTCGCTCGATGTTCTCAGGCTTGAGGTCGCGGATGGGGCCGAAGTCCTTGCCGTCGCGCTGCATGAGGAAGTCGGTGGAGTTGCGCTCCATCCGGTCCCAGCGGCAGGTGCTGGTGCCGGCAGCGAAGCGCTCGTTCTGCTCCTGCTTCTGGGCCAGGGTGACGACCGTGCGGGTCCGGTAGACCTTGCCGGACTTGATGACCCGCACCAGGTCACCGGCGACTAGGGCGTTGAACTCGGTGTTGTTCATGTGGGCTCCTGTGGGCGCTTTTCGGGGCGCACAGTCAGAATGGGGCGTCGCGCACCATTGTCCATCCCTAATACTCCGAATCGTTGAAGTTTTTTTCGACCTACCTCAACTTTTGTCCTCGGATGGCATTTTGACCCCCGCGGTGGCGTCCTGGACCCTCGCCAGGGCCGCGGCCTGGTGCGTCCAGTTGTCCAGATCCTCGTCCTGGAGGCCCTTGGTGGCCTTCTCCATGCCCTTGCGGAAATGCTCGTGGCCTTCGTGGAGGGTCCGGGCGAGTTCCGCCTGACCACCCTGGATGTCCGCCTCGATACCGGCCAGCAGGTGGCGGGCCTCCTCCATGGGGTCGAGGGTGGCCTGGGCCTCCTCCTGGCCCTCCTGGGGCTGCTGGGGGTCCTTGGCGGCTGGCTGGGGGGTCTGGGTGCTCATGCCACTCTCTCCTGGTTCCTGCGGGCCCGGATCTCGCGGAGGTCGCCGGCGAGGCCGGTGTCGTCCAGGAAGCCCTCGGGGCTCTGGAACACGGCCCCCAGGGTATCCTTCCGCTTCACGCGCTCGGTGTTCTGCTTCTCCCAGCTGTGGTTCGCCAGCAGGTGCCGGATCTCCACGTTGTCGGTCTGGCCGATCCGGTTGATCCGGGCCTGCCTCTGGTTCATCAGCATGGCCGTGTTCGCCTGGTCATAGTTCACCAGGATCTTGCCTTCCTGCAGGTTGGCCCCGACGGCGCCGGCGTCGCTCATCACGATCACATCGTTCTCGCCCCGCTGGTAGGCCGACACCTTCTCGCCCTTGTTCTTGCTGGAGTCCTTGCCGGTGAGGCTGGCCACCTTCAGGCCCGCGGCCTCGAGGTTCTTGTGCAGGGAGGCCACGGCGCCCAGGTTCCGGGCAAAGATGACCATGGGCTTGCCCTCGGCCTTCGCGTCCTTGGCCTGCTTCACGGCTGCGATCATCTTCCCGCCGGCGGGGTCCAGGTTGATGATCCGGTTCATGGCCGACTCGCGGAAGGTGCCCACGCTGCGGGCCACCATCTTGGCGATGGCCTCATGGTCGCCCTCGGGATGGCCTTCGAAGGCTTCCGGGGCCAGTTCCTTGGCCCACTTCAGGCGTTCCTCGCCCTCGGCGCCCGTCCGGAGCTTGCCCACGGCCATGTCGACCTTGGCCACGGCCTCGTGCTGGTGGGGCTCGAGTTCGATCCCGTCATCCACCCGGTGGGCCTCTTTGGGGAGGGTGACGCGGCCGTTGGTCCAGTAGCGGGTCAGCTGCTGGGCCAGGCTGCGCTTGCACAGTTCGGCGTCCCCGCCAAACCGGCGCATGAACTCGTCCTTGCCCTCGTCGGGGTAGTTGTGGGGGTCCAGGTGGTTCAGGTCGCTGTAAATCTCGGAGACGTCGTTCTTCATGGGGTCGGCCGTGGCCATGACCATGTGGGAGACGTTCCGGCTGTGGGCGTCCATGATGCGGGAGAAGGTGCTGTCCTCCTTCCCGAGTCGGTCCAGGGCCCCGTGGGCCTCGTCCACCATGAGGGCCTGGAAGTCGATGCCGGCCTTGGCGAATGCTTCCTTCACGGTGTTGGCCAGTTTGTCCTTGGGCACGCTCATGGCCCAGTCGTGGGTCCGCTCGGGGTCCATGCCCAGGTGGTCGCCCAGGATGTGCAGGGTGTCATCCCGCAGGCTCTGGTGGGTGACGACCACGGCGTGCTTGTCGGGGTCCTGGTAGGCCCGGAGGCGCTCCTCATAGCTCTCGCCCGGCTGGGCGTGGACATGGAAGCCACTGTTGGGGTCGATGAACCGGATGGCTTCTGCCCCGAACTGCTTCTGCACGATGCTGGGCACCGCCAGGATGGACTTCTTGACCTTCCCGCTGTGGTGGAGTTCCGTGAGGCTCCCCAGCATGATCGGCGTCTTGCCGGATCCGGCGCCGAGGAAGAGCCCCTGGCGCTGCAGGTGGATGATGGCTCGGATGGCCCGCTGCTGGACCTTCTTGTCGCCGTCCATCGCCACCTTCTCGTGGACGTTCATCCCCCGCCGAATTCCTTCGAAGGCAACGGCCAGGCCCGGGATGTGGGCTCGGATCTGGGCCTCGAGGGTGGGGCCGAGGGTGGGGCGCAGGCCGGGCTCCTCCTCCTTCTCGAATAGGGGTGCCTGGCCCTGGAGGGCTGCCTGGCGCTTCTTCCGGGCCTCCTCCATCATGTCGGCCACGGCGCCTTCCTGGAGACGGCCGCGGGAGTCGCGCTTCCGGAGGCCCGTGGCGAGGCTGGCCTGGTTCTTCCGCATGGCCGCCAACTTGTCGGGGTCCATGGTGGCGCCGATGAACCGCTCCCGGTGCGCGAGGTCTGTCTGGCCCAGCTTCAGGCCCTTGCCGGTGAGGCGCTCGTGCTGGGCCTTGAACCGCTGGGCAAAGGCTCCCTTCATGCTGTCCTGGACCGCGGCCTGGGCCTGCTTCAGCCCTCCCATGGCCTGGACATACTGCGCCCATGGGCTGTCCTCGACCTGGGGGGCCGCGGCCGACGCCTGGACCTTCTGCCCACTGGGGGCGATGTAGGTGCTGGTGTTGGCCTCGAGGTCGCCGTCCTGGCCGTTCTCCGCGGCCTCCTTGGCGCCGTCATAGCGGGCCTTCCAGTCGACCCAGACGGGGGAGTGGGTCTGCTCCCCGAACATATCCACTTCCCATTCCTCCGGCTGGGGGCCGGCGATCTCCATGGCGCGGGTGTGGACCTTCTCGTCTTTGGTCTGGGCTGCGGCCTTCGGCTTGGGTTCCTCGCCGGCCTTGTCGGGGGGGCCGTCCACCTGGGATTCAGCCTTGGCGCGATGGGCCTCGGGGTCCACGCCCTTGATTTCCCGGTAGAAGTAGTCGCGGATGTGGCTTTGGTGCTCGGGTGTGAGTTCCCCGGGAGGGGTAAATGCGGCGACCGTCCGGGGGTCCTCCGCCAGCGATCGGTGGACCGCCTCGGCGAAGTCTGGGTGGTCGGCATCCACGCGCTGGCGGGACAGTGCCGCGTCGCCGGCCACGCCCTGCTTGGTCAGGTAGGCGTCCAGCATCTTGTCGAAGTGGGGGGCCAGTTCCTCCATCGTGCGGAGGCGCATCTTGGGATATTCGGTGCCGTCCTCGGCCTTCTGGACGACCGGCTTCCCGTCCTTGTCCTTCACCTGCTCCTGGAGGGGAAACACCTGCTGCAGGGTGTCGACGTAGTCCTTCATCGCTCCCTCGTGGACGCTGTCCGCCATGAAGGTTCCCGACATGACGTCGTTCAGGATGTCCGAGGGGCGCTCCCCATCGGCGATCCGGGCCCCAACATGGTCCGCCAGGGCGTCGTGGACCTCCGTGGGGCTCATGCCGTCGGTCACCTGGAGGCGCTTGCGGAACTGGGGGGCCTCCTGGATGGGGTGGTCGTATCGGCTGTCGGTGCGATCGGCGAAGCCTTTGGGGAGGTATCCGGGCGTGTCAAGCTGGCCGCCCTTGATGGCCAGGGCCAGGTCCCGCTCGTGGGTGGCCGCCATGTCCACCGGCTGCACCAGGCGGTCCTGGCCCTGCGGGTTCATGTGGATCACGGCCTCGCCGCTCTCGTGGTCGATCTTGTAGTCGCCCTCCTTCATGCCCATGGAGGCCGCGGTCTGGACCGCCTTCTCCGGGGTCATCTTCCCCAGGGGGAGGGTCATCATGTCCTGGTCCTTGCCCCGCTGCAGATCGGCGATCAGGGCTGCCCGGGCCTCGAGGCGGCCCAGTGCTCCTCCCAGGGTCCGTCGGGCTTCCTTCAAGGTGGCCAGGCGGTTCTTCTGCATCTCCACGGCCATGGTCAGGTCGCGGGGGTTCTCCGCCAGGTCCGCCCGGAGGCGGTTGGCTTCGGCCTTCAGTGCCTGGGCCTCGTCCACGACGCCGGGCAGGGCCTCTTGTTCTTTCAGGTGGTGGTGCTCCAGGGCTTCGAGGATGGACGCCTGGTCCTCCGGGCTGAACTCCCTCCGGATGCCCCGGCCCACTAGCTGGGCGGCACCCTCCGGGCCCAGGGCCTCCACGACGTCGCGCTCGATCATCCCCTGGCCCACGGCCGCCAGGGCGATCTCGTGCAGGGCGTCGAAGGCAGCGGCCCCGCGGGTGGCGTGCAAGCCCTCCATGGCCTTGGGGTCGAAGCGGTCCAGGGGCTCTCCCTCGGGATAGGCTTCCCCGACTTCCCGCAGGAAGCCCACGACGTTGTTGGTGAGCATCTGCTGATAGACGTCCTGCTCGAGCGCGGCGGTGTCGCCCTCCCCGACGGCCATCTGGAACCCCTCGGCGAACACCCGCTCCTTGGCCTCCGGGGTGGCGGCCTTATAGACGGCCCGCAGTTCCTTCCGGGCCTGCAGGAGCGCTGCCAGGTTCTCGTTCTTCTTGATGACCTCCTTCACGGCCTCCCGGGTGGCCGCGGCCTTGTGGGCTTGGATTTCCTTCCCGGCCTTGTGGGCCTCGATGTTGGCTGCCTTCTTCGTCTCGTGGTCGTCCTTTCCTACGGCGCCCTCCATGCCTGGCAGGGCCGTTTTCTCCCCATCCTTGGCCTGTTCGGGCTCCGCGGGGCTGGGCTTCCCCTCCCCGGCGTTCCGGCGCTCCTTGATGTCTGCGATCTGCTCCGCCAGCTTGTCCGCCGTCAGGCCGCACATTTCCGCCCGCTTGGCCAGGGCCCGCTGGTAGCCAGGGCCCTTGGGATCCGCCTCGGAGACCAGATCATCGATGTCCAGCCCGTGGGGCGCGAAGCCCCCGATGGTGGGGATGCCGGCCTGGACCCGGGCCTCGACGTCGAGGACCAGCTTCTTCTGGGCCTCGCGCACGGCCATGTGGGCTGCCTTCAGGCGCTCCCGGTGGTGTTCGGCCTGGGCCTTGGGGTCATCGGGCGTGGGCTCCCCGTCATCGCCCAGCAGGCTGCCCTGCTCGGGGCCCAGCACCTTGTCTGCGAAGGCAGTCTCCGCCTTCTTCCGGACCTCTTTGTTCTTCGATTTGGTTTCTTTCTCGAGCGCGTTGTCCGCGTGGCGCTCCTCGGGGGTCATGTCCTGCTGGCGCTTCTTCTTCTCGAGGCTCTGCTGCTGGCGGCGCTCCTTGGCCTCCTTCTGGTATTCCTCGGGGCTCTTGAGTCCGTGCAGTCGGAGGCCGTTGAGGCTCCCACCGGCGCCACCGACCACCCGCCAGGTGCCCTTGTGGCCCTGGGCCGGCATGACCTTGATGGCCTGGCCCTCGCCTCCGCCGTGGTGGACGGTGATCCAGCGGCACCCGTCGGCATCGGGCTCGGATTTCAGGATCTGGCGGTCGGTCTGGCCGTCCGCGATCCAGTCTTTCAGCCCCTGGACCGTGGTTGGGGTGACGGACCCCATGCCCTTCCAGCCCTTCTGGTAGCTCCCCATGTAGGCCGTCTTGGCGGCTAGGGCGCTCGAGAACCCGAGGCACACCTTGTCCTCGTCCGGTTGGCCGGTGGCTGGGTCCACCTGGTGGATGATGAGCACGAAGTCGCTGTCGGGGTCCGGGCCTACGAATACGTCCACCCCGTCGCCGTCCTGGCCGAAGGTGCGGGCGATGAAGCCATAGTGCGCCTGCAGTTCGTTCGCCCACGGCTTCCCATCCGGCCCATATCCCCTCCGCACGCTCCCCTTGGGGTTCTCGATGACCACAGGGATCCCCTGGAACACCAGTCGCCCGCGCTTGTAGCTGGGGGCCTCGGTGCCCTTGCGGATCCGGCCCGGGGGTTCCGCCTGGTCCGCGGCACCGTCGATGTCCGGGGTGGTGATGGGCTTGGGGGCGATGACAGCCGACCACCCGACGATCCTCCAGTCGAGGTCGTTGCCGGCGGCGTCGCGGAATTGGATGGGCTGGGTCATGTGGTGCTCACAAAGGGGCTTGCGGGTTGGTGGGGATGGGCTCAACCTGACTCTGGTTCCCGCTCCCGCTGTGTTCCGGGCGAATGTAGGTCGCAGCGCGTAGGGTCGGAGGGTATAACATCGCCGCCGACTTCACCGGGAACCCCCTTTGGTCGTGAGCGTAAGGACTTGCGTTCGGTCCCAAGTGGCCCCAACCTTTACATGCCCGGTGGGGAGCCCCAGCCGAAACGCTTTGGGCGTATGAGGTGGGCCGCAAGGCACAGACTCGCGTCATGGCCTCCCTCCCGGGCCATTCTTTGCTCGGCGCTTCATCAGTGTCTTGAGGGCGAGTTCTCGCCTGCCGTAGCGGATTTCCTCGACCATCACGAATGTGTCGCCCATCTTCTTCGTGTAGATGATGCTGGGTAGTCCTGTGTCCTGGTCCTCTCCCCGTTCGATGTGGTCTGGATTCGCAACGATGGATTGGATTGCAAGGATATCGTCGTCAGTGACTGGTTCCAGGGCGGGATCATCTTCGTTCCCGGGACCATGGTGCTTCCTTACATGGTTGATGGCGGCCTTATCGATCCTGTGGTGGAATCCCTCCACCTCGAACCCAGTGGCGTCATGGATGCGTATGGCTTGATTTGTATCCACATCGCCGAATCGCACGGCCGAGAACCCTTTGGCTGTGTTGTTGAGCAACGCCGTGATTTCAGTCTTTCCACCCCGTACGACCCCTGCAGGTAGCTGTTCCTGTCCTCGCGGAAGCACCTTGTTGTGGACATGGACGATCCGCCCGCGGCGGTTCTGGTCGTAGTCCGACTTCTCGATGGGCCGTGTTTCGGCTTGTGCCTTCTGGATGGCTCGTGATGCCTCGGGATCGCGGGCGAGGTGCTCGGCGAGGGTAAAGAGGGCATTCAGGCGATCCATCAGCGTGTCTCCGCCCAGCCAGATTCCCTTGGCGGGGCGGTGCTCAGTCGGGAGGTGGTCCGGGTTGGGCGATGTAGCGCGGCCTTCGATCAGCCACGCTCCTGGAACCACTGTCCGACCAGGATCAGCAGGGCGCCGGGGAGGCACAGGGCCAGCCCCGCCCACACCAGGGGATTGCCGATGGTGCGGGCGGTTCGGCTCATGCGGGCCTCCATGGCTACGTGACCATTCACATTGGGATCGTCAAGGGCCTAGAAGGTGGCACCCGTGAATTTCCGCCAGGTGTTCGTGGCGATGCAGATGTAGAGGAGGCCGGAGGCGTCGAAGTAGCACTGGCCGGCCTTGCCCGCGGCGCTGGAGTTGGCGGGGGCGGTGAGGGGGCCCTGGATGCCACCGCTGCCCTTGACGCCCCATGCGGTCCCGCTCCAGGCGAATTCGAGGCCGGTGTCCTGGCAGAAGGCGGTCATGCCCAGCTTGGGGGCGAGGAACACCCACTTCACGGCGGCGGAGGGGACGCCGTCCTTGATGCTCTGGGGCTGACAGAGGGCCACGTTGTTGGTCTGTCCGGCGAAGGCTCCCGTGCCGCTGGCGGGGACGATGTAGGCGTCTCCGACGGCGGGATAGGCGGGGGCCGCGGTCGTGGTGGCAGACTTCGCGGAGAGGTGGAGGAGGGCGTCGAGGAGGAGGTCGTTCTGGCCCTCGATGCCCTGGGCGACGGGGGCGATCGGAAGGCCGAGGCCGGGGGTGGTGGGCTTGGCTGCTACGGTGGGCATGGTTGCTCCTGTGGTGGATGGGGGGTTGTGGGTCGGGGGTTACTTCTTCTCGGGGTTCCGGCGTTCCTCGGCGTCCTCTTTGAACCACTTCTCGTTCTTCACGGCTCCGATGGCCTTGTGGAAGTGCTCGACCAGCTTCGCGTGAGGGATCTTTCCGTGGGCCTTGACCTCCCGGGCCCGGGCGGCCTCGTCGGATTCCTCGGCTCCCTGGGGCGCCGTCTTTCCCATGAGGAAGGTCGTCGCGTCCATGTCGTGGCGGCCGGGGCGGCTCTTGGCGTAGGTTTCGAGTTCATGCTCGTCCAGCCCGTGGTGGTTGGCTGCTTCGATCAGGGCCTTGTCGGTGTGGTCGCCTCGGAATTCGTGGCCGAGGTATCCGCGGCCTCCGCCCTTGTAGTCGAGGTCGTCCCGGGTCAAATGTTTGATGGTGAGGGAACCCTTGGGTTGGGCCTTTTGGGCTTCAGTGGACGCCTTGTGCTCGGCCTCCTTGTTCCAGACCTCGTGCTTCCACGCACGTTCGTTGTGGGTTGCAGCCACAGCCTTGTGCCCTTCTGAGTTCTCATAGGACGGGGATGCCAGGGCGGCCTCCAGGTGCATGTCGCGGGCTTCCTGGTGGGCCTTGGCCGCCTGGACATGGGAGACGCCTTTGTTCTCGAAGAGGGCGTCCGCTCCCAGTTTCTCTGCGTGCTTGCTGGCCTTCTCGGCGGCCTTCCGGTGGTCCTCGTAGGGCTTCACCTGGACGACCTTCCCATTGACCACCCGGGTGCTGGCCTCGTGGTGGGCCTTGGTGGCCACGCGCACCGGCTCCTCTTTCTGGACCCCGTAGGCCCCGGTGGTGCCCTTGGCCTTATCGCCGTGCCAGCGGGCAGCTGCGCGGTGGTGCTCCATGAGTTCCTGGTGGTCCTGGGCGACGTCCGCCGGGGCCATTTCGTGGGCCTCCGTGTGGTGCCGGAGGGCATCCAGGTGGGAGGCCACGGCCTTCTGGTGGGCCTCGGGGCCCCTGTCCTTGAGCGCGGCGTCAGAGGTCGCATGCGCCTGCTTCGTCGCGTTCATGGCTGCCTGGCGGTGGTTCATGTATTCCTGGACCTGGATCACCTTGCCCATGTGGGTCCGGGTGTATCCGGCGACCTGGGCCTTCTCGATGGGGCGCTCGGTGCAGCAGACCTTCATGGCCTTCTCGAGCGCACGCTCCAGGCCCTCCTCGTGGTCGGGGAGGATGGACGCCTGGGCCAGCTCGGGCTCCATGGACGGGAAGAGGGCGGCCTCGCCCACGGTCAGGTTGGACTGGCCGGCAACGTCCCCGCCGAAGGCTGCCTTCATCAGTTCCCGAAGGTGCTCCTTGGGGCAGCCCCCCTCGACGGCGGCCTTCAGGGCCACCCGGGCGCCTTCGGCCTCCGGCAGCTTCAGGAGCGGCGTGGTCAGGTTCAGGGTCTTGCGCTTGGCCTGGGCCAGTGCCGTGATGGCCTGCAGGGCCACGTTGCCGAGGGCCTTGGGGTCAAACGGGTTCAGGGTGGCGAGGTCGGCACTCTGGTTGGTGATGTCGGCGGGCATGTGGGCTCCTATTTCTTCGAGTGGGTTTCATGGTGTTCGGCCATGGCGTCGTGGTAGTCGGCACGTTTGTTTGCCTTGATCGCGGAGATACTCTTGTCACGCTCTCCGAGGCGGTATTCCCTTGCAGCGGCACGGTGGTGCTTCGCGGCCTCTGCGTGCTCCTTTGGGAACCCGTCCACATAGGACAGCTTGTGCGTGGCATCCATGGCCTTGGCGGTGCTGGGGCTCCCCTTGTCGTTGTCCCACTTGTGGTCGTAGGCTCGGCTTCCACCGTCGCCCTGGTCTGCATTGTTGACGGCCTCTCGGGTTTTTTCCTTGGCGCCGGTTACCTCACCTTTGGGGGCGGCGGGGGGTTTTAACGCAGCCGGCTTAGTTGCAAGGTGGGCCCTGTATTCCGACTCCATCCGATCCCGGTCTTTTTGGGTGTTTGGTTTCCCGTTCTCACTCGCCCAAGTGCCAGCGAGGGTTTTGGCGTTAAATCCGACGGGCGCCGGCTTGTTCTCCTCTTTGTGTGCGGCGACACGATGATGGCCGTCTATGACCTGTGGTCTGTATTTACCAGGTTCCTGGTGGTCTACCAGAACAGGGTTGGTCTTGGCGCCCTTTCGGATTGATTCACGGAGGCCCTCTATGTGTTTCTTGGATGTAGGCATGGTGTTGCCAGCCCACGTTTTGTGCTCATCCCAGTCGTCCCATTCAGATGGGTCCATTCGATCTGGGTGGAGTTCGGCGTGGGGCCTATTGGACGGAGTCAGCCCATTGTCCAGGTGCTCATTTAAATGTTCGATATTGTGTTTATCCAAGAATTCGTGGAGCCCCATCTTCTTGGCGTCTCCCTTAAGGTTGGGATAGGCGGGGGCCTGCGAGGCCCCCTCAGCTTTTCCCGAGGGGTTGCTCCGGGCCTTCATGTCCTCGGCATCGACTACGCCCTGGGCATCCGAGCGGCTCATGCCCTTCTTCTCGTAGGCGCGGACTCGTTTGTCGTAGTCCTTGGCCTCGGGGGCGAGGGGCGGTTCCTTCGCAGCAGTCGCGTTGGTCTTGCCGGCCTTCTTCGCCTCCATGGCCTTCTGCTGGTGGTAGATCCCAGCCTTCATGTGGGCGTCGTTGGCCCGGCTGTGGCCGGAGTAGTAGGTCTGGCCGGGTCCGCTGTAGGCGATTTCATGGGCCTGGGCTGCCTTCCAGTGAGCGTCGGAAGCGGCCTGGTGATCCTCGGCGGTTCCGCTGCCTTCGGCCTTCGTGGTGGCGTCGGTGGCGTCCTTCGTCACCTTCTGGGTGCTAGTCCGGGTGTTGTCGCCAAACTTGGGCCAGTTCTTCTTATTGATCCTCACGTTGGGGACGCGGTGAGCCTCATCGTAGGCGACATTGGCGGGGTGCTTCGGCTTGGGGGCCGCGGAGGGGACGATCGCGTCAGCCTTTTCCTTGTGGATCTGGGCGTATTTCTCGTGGTGGGCCTTGATGTCCGGGTGGTTGGCTTGTCCTGCAGCGGCGAGGTGGTCGTAGTGGGCCTTCATGTGGTCCTGCTTGCCGCCCGTCGCGTAGGCGACCTCTGAGGAGTGGCCGGCATCGTGTAGACGGCTCTTTTCCATGGGGCTGTTGGATTTCCCAGCCAGGCGCTGCGCGTAGGTCAGGCCGTCGTGGGTTGAGGCGACGGAGTCCTTGGCGGAGGCGCCGGGGGTGGGCTCCGGCTTGTTCTCCCCGTAGTGCTTCTCGAAGGCGGAGGCGGCCCGGATCATCTGCTGGGTTCCGGCCCGGGCGACCTGCCCGGGGTGTTCGATCTCATGCTTGTGCTGCACATGAGCCTCGGAGTGGTGGTTGCTCATCTCGTCGTGGTAGAGGAGCGGCTGGGCCTCCCCGGCCGTGTGGGCCATTTCCCGGGCCTCCCGGTGGAGGTTGGCGGCATGGGCGTGGAGTTTCGAGGCGACGTCGTGGTGCCCCTCGACCTTGCCCTCTCCGTCCGGGTCGTCGTTCCCCTTGCGGGTCATGGCGAATGCTTTCTTGCCGGCCTCGTTCGCCTTGGCGGTGTATTCCGGCAGCTTGGCCTTGGCGCGGGCCTTGTTGGCTTCCTTCTCTGCGTTGGAGGCATCGGCGATGGCTGCATGCTTCTTGGCGAGGTCGCTGTGTCCGGAGGCGATCATCTCGTGACCGTCACTCATGGGCCCCTTGGCGGCGGTGGCGGCTTCTCCGTGGGCCTGGGCTGCAGCGGTGTGCAAGAGGGCTGCCCGACCATGGTCCCCACCGCTGGCGGCCTGTAGGCTACCGACTCGAGCGTTCAGGGTTGCATTGTGGGCGGTGATGGCAGCGCGTTCGTGGGGGTAACCGCCTGCGCCATTCTTCAGCGCCTCGGCCTTTCGGCTGAGGTCGGATGCCTGGGCGCCGTGCTCGGCGACATCACTGGGCCGTGCTCCCGCGAGGGGGGGCATGGTGGTCGGCTTGGGGATCGCGTGGCCCTTGGGCTCCTCGGCAGGCTTCACCGTGACGGGCTCGTCTGTAGACCCTCCGTGTGACTTTGCCCACTTTTCATGGAGTTCTGCCAGTTTGTGGTCGCCCTTGGTGTGGGCCTGCTTGGCGGCTTCGGTGTGAAGTTTGGCCGCCTCTTTGGACAAGGACTCCCGCTCCGTCCACCTTGGATGGTTCTCTGGGGTTATCCCCGATTGACCGATCTCGGATGAGATGTCGAGCACCTTCCTTGATGCCTTCCCGGCTTCACCAAGTTTGTCCATGGGGTGCGGGGTCGTGATCCCCGCCTTCTCCGCGATCTCGTCAGGGATGTGGCGGGCGTATCGGGCGTATTTCCCGCCTTCGGTGTTCACGTAGAAGTGGCGCCCCTTGCTGTCCTTGGCGATGAATTCCATGGGGGGGCGCTTGCCGCGAACCTGCCCGCTGTAGTCGGTGTCGTTCTCCCTGTGCGGATGATCGTTGATGTCGTTGAGCGGCTTGGGAACCCAGTGGGTGCCGTGGGCGGCATGCAGGTGCTTCAAGGCTCCGATTTCGTCCGGGTGGTCGCCAATGGGCCCACTCTCCTGCACGGCCTCGTCCCAATCGCTGGGTTTCCGGGCGGCCTGGTTTTTTCGGTTCCCGTCCCCGGGGTGGAGGATTTCCCGCATGTCGCCGTTGGGGAATTCGCTGGGCTTGCCCCAGTTCTTGGCCTTGGCGGCCTTGAGCTTGGGGCTGTCGCCCTGGGGGCCTTCGGCCTTCTCCTTCGCCTGCTGATCTTCCACGATCTTGCGGATTTTCGGCTGGCTGAGTTCCTTCGCCTTCTCCTTGTGGGTTTCCGCCGTGTTCCCGTGGTATTTCTTGGCGAAGCGGTGCTCCTCGGCTCCGGGTGCGTCGAATCCCGACGGCTGGGCTTCGTGATGGAGTATCCGGGCCTTCTCATGGGCCTCGGCTGCGGCCGTGTGGTCCTCGGGGCTGTTGCTGTTGTTCGCCTTCTCGGACAATTCGTTGGCCACACGGGTGGCATTGTGGGCGCGAAGTTTGGGGGTTCCGTTGGAGTCCTCGCTTGGAGGGTTGCCGCCGGCGGAGGCATTGCCATGTTCCTTTAGGTGCTCGGCCTTCATCGCCTCGATCGTCCGTGCGTCCTGGGCATGCTGGTCCGCCTGGCTGCTGTGGTGGGCTCGGCTCCCCGCCTGCCCCTTGTCCATGGCGACCACATGGGCGGATCCAGCGCGGTTGTGGGCTGCGATGGCCTTGTCGTAGTCCTCGGGCTTCAGGTCCTTATCGGGGATCCTGGTCAGGTTGCTGGCGGCCCGGGCCTCGAGGGTGGCGTCCTTGCCGCCCCCAGTGGTCATCCTGGCGCTGTGGCCGTTGATCATGTCGGAGTGCTCGGCGAAGTTCGCCTCATGCATGGACTTTCGGCCCGCGTGGGTTGTGGCCTTCCCGGCCTCCTGGTGCTCGAGCATCGCTTGGTGGTGGAGGCCGAGCGCCCGTGCGTGTTCATCCTTCGTGTTGGCGGTGAGGCTGGCCGTATGAGCGGCCTCGCTGGCCTCCTTCGCCTTCGTCCGGTGGGATTCGTAATCTGACGCCTGCTTCGCCTTGAACGCCTCGTATTTCTTCTTACCCTCGCCGTGGTGGTAGGCCGCCAGGGTGTCGTGGTGCTCTGCGGCCTTCAGGTGGCCTTCCTCGCCGTTCTCGGCGTGGGCCTCCCGGTGGGCCTGCGCGGCCAGCTCGTGCAGGTTCGCGGTCGTGGGGTGGGGGTGCTTGAATGCGGTCCCGTTGTGGGCAGAGACCGTCCGAGCGTGGGCATGGGCGGCCTTGTCTCCCTTCCCCTGGAGGAGTTCGGATTCCTCCTCGGCGTCGTGGGCGACGATGTTGGCCTCGGTGTGGTCCTTGGGCGCGGCCTTCTTCGCGGCAACCTTGGCCTCGGGCCCGGGCTCCTGCATCTCGGGAGCGCCCTTGCCGGCGAGCTTCTTCAGTTCCTCGTGGATGGCCAGCGCGTGCTCGGGGCTCTCCACATGGTAGTGGTCGTATGCGCCCACGCGGCCGAAGTGGTTGGCCCCGGCGCGGCGCTTGTCGGTCTTGATGCCCAGCCTGTTGGCAGTGGCCTGGATTTGGGTTCCGTCCTCAGCGTCGGTGGCGCGGAGGTAGTGGGTGCCACTCCGGTGCTTCCCGATGGTGGTGCGCTCGTGAAGTTCCGCGGCACGGCCCTGGGGCTTGCTGGAGTCGTAGTCGTGGATGTAGATCACCTTGCCGTTCACCACTCGCGTGTGGCCCTTCACATGGGCCTTAAGGAGGGATCGGAGGGTTTCGTTCAGACCCATGGCTGACTCCTGTTCTGTAGAGGCCAGCGTGGGTTTCGGGCCACGGCCTGGCGTCCCTGGTGGCCCAACATGGGGCATGTAGCGGGCACCCATCCAGTAGAAAGATGGGTTTGGGCCAAAGAATCCGAGGCATGAGTGTTCTCGGCCTTGCAGCTGCCCTTGCAGCCCCTATCGGGGGTTCGGCGCTGCCTGTCTCGTTCCAGTTCCCCCGCCTGGCCCTCAAGGCTCAGGTCGCCGAGGAACAGGGCCAGCGCATCCTCTACATGCAGGCGTCGTCCGAGGTCCGGGACCTCCAGGGCGAGAAGGTGCTGCTTTCAGCCCTCGCCAAGTCCATCCCCTACTTCCTCCAATACGGGAAGATCGACCTTGACCACGCTTCGGTCCTTGGCGAGATCCGAGGGACCAAGGTCAACCCCTACGCTTTCGAGATCGGCAAGCCCCTGGACGCCCGGGTGGACGGTGACTCGGTCTGGGTGAAGGCGGCCATCTACTCCGCCCGGGGCCAGAACCAGTTCACGGAGTCTGCGGACCTGTTCTGGGACAGCCTGCAGACCTCCCCCCCGACAACCTGGTATCCCTCCATCGCCGGTGATGTGTTCTCTGAGGCCCCCGTGGTCGAGGATGGGCTCCCGACCCAGGAGATCCGGGGCATCCGGTGGCATTCCATCGGTCTATCTCGGACCCCGGTCAACCACGATGTGGGCCCGGTTTCGACCGTGCCCCTCCGAGCGTTCGCCAAGGCGTTCTCTGGGGTGGCCGACATCGAGGAGGCGCTGGCCAACCTGACCCCCCGCCAGGCGGCGAAGGCCCTGTCTCCTTCCAAGTCGAAGGACCCCGACGTCATTTCCATCCTCCGGACCCTCAACGACGCCCAGCCCGAAATGGGCGTGGACGGCTTCGTTGCCCTCGCAGGGCAGCGCGGCATCCCCCCAGAGCATGCCCTCGCGGTGCTCCTGACCATGCTTCCCACCCCTTCCGCCAATTCGTAGGAGGTAATTCCATGTCGATCAATTTCGCCAAGATCCAGGAACAGGTTCGCTCCGTCCTCAAGAGCCTCGACGGCCTCAAGCCCGGTGGCCAGGCTGCCGAGCCGCCTGCCGATCCCGATTCTCTGGACCCTCGCCTCGAAGGCGCGGCCCCCACGGAAGATGGCATGGCCGCAGCTGGCGAAGAGGCTGGCGCGGGCCAGGATGCCGGCGGAGGCGATGAAGCCGGCGCCGCCGGCGAGGGTGGCGAACCCGACGGCGACGAAGGTTCCGAAGGCGGCGACGCCAACGACGACGGCTCCGAGGATGAAGGCCGTCCGGTCGAGAAGTCCATGGGCGAAGGCGATGCCTTTGGCAACCTGGACTTCGACCCCGAGGAGATCCGTCGGCTGGAGAAGGCTTACGGCAACGGCACCGGCGAAGCCGAGCCCAACGAATTGCTCAAGGGCGGCCCGGACCTCATGACCATTCTCGGCACCATCCTCCACGCGATGGAGGACCAGCAGGTGGTCCTGCAGGCGCTGCACGACGAGGTCCAGACCCTCAAGCATGGCCAGACCGCGACGAACCGGAAGCTGTCCAAGGCCCTGGCCGAAATGCAGCCCGAAGGCCACATCCCCAGCGCCCCCGCTCCTCTCCCCAAGGCCGTCACCCGTGTCGTCGCCAAGGCGCTGGTGCCGGATTCCAACGCTCCCATTCCCCTCACTCCGGACCAGATCTTCGCCCAGATGAAGTCCGGGGCCCTCACGCAGGACGGCGCAATCCAGGCCGCCAGGCAGAACCGCATTCATTAGCACCGCCCCTTCTCACTCACTTCCCGGCCCTAGCGCCGATTCTTGGAGGCACCATGTTCGACGTGGTTTCCATCCTCGGTCAAATGGCCGAGACTTCCGCGGATCCTCGAATCCGTAACATCGTCAAGTCCTTGACGAGCACCCAGGCAGGCACGAACATCGCCTCCCTCACCGGCGGTGGTGCGTTCCGCGTGGAGTCGGTGGAGAGTGAACTCGCCATCGCCACCGTCCAGAACCCCCACTTCGTGCTGTTCAACCGCCTGTTCCCCAATCGGCACACCAGCTGGTCGCTGATCGATGAGCAGGTCGTGCAGGACGGCATCGGCGGCTATCCCGGTGGCTCCATCGCCAACGAGACGGCCTCCAACCTCCCCGACCGGAATGGCAGCTACCACCGGGAAGTCACGGAACTCAAGCTGTTCGCGGAATACGGCGGCATCACCGTCCCGACCGCGCTGCAGGGCGCTCTCCAGCAGGCCGCCGGTGTCGTGGACTTCAACAGTTCCGAGCAGGAAATCTTCTCGGCCCTGTCCCGGGTCCTCCAGTCCATCGAGTGGTCGCTGATCTACGGCGACGCCACGATCGACACCCTGGAGTTCACCGGCCTGGTGCCCAGCATCAAGGCCCGCGCTCCCCAGAACGTGACCGATCTCCGCGGAACCGCCCTCAACAGCGGCTCCCAGGTCGCGCCCCTGGCCGCGAACCTCGCCGGCTTCGGGAACTGGGGCTCCCCCGATCTCCTCCTGGTCAGCCCGCTGACCAAGGCGGACTTCGACACCCACCTCGAGTCCAGCTACCGCGTGAACCTCGACCAGAACGTGCCCAGCACCGTGCTCGGCGCCTTGGTCAAGGCCGTGCGCTACAACGGCCTCGGCATCGGCAACGGCATCATGGACCTCGAGCCCCATCCCTTCCTGGACGAGCGCATCAAGGCCCCCATCAGCACCTATGCCGATTCCAGTTCCATCACCGGCCAGACCCCCGTCTCCGTGACGGCGGCCCACGGTGCCAACGGCGCCTCCCAGTTCCTCGCGGCCCACGCTGGGAACTACTACTACGCCGCGGAAGCCTGCTCTGCCGGTGTGGTTTCCAACCCCGCCATCCTCGCCTCGGCTGTGGCTGTGTCCGCCGGTGACGCGGTGACCCTCACCATCACCGCCTCCGCCGGCAACACGGAGACCTACTACAAGGTCTACCGCGGCCGGAAGAATGGCACCAACCTCGCCACCGACATGCGCTACATCGGCCGCGTCGTGAAGGCCGGTGCCACCACGCCCTTCATCGACTACAACGCCGACCTGCCCGGTTGCTCCGATGCCCTGGTGCTGTCCAGCAGCCCCAACGTCGGCGCCTTCCGCCTCCTGCAGATGGCCCCCCCCAGCAAGCTTCCCCTGGCCATGACGGCCCTGCAGTATCGGTTCGTCATGTTCTACCTGGCCGCCCTCCGCATCGCGGTCCCCAAGAAACTCGGCCTGATCAAGAACATCCTGCCGACCGCCAAGACCTGGGATCCCTTCAACTAGGGGTTCTAAACCTAATGGCCAGGCGGTTCCCCTGGGGCTGCCTGGCCATTTCTCGATGGAGGTTCTATGGCCGACATGGTCATCGTGGCCCACAAGGGCAAACCCTGTACGCCCCCGGTCATTGACGGGCTCGTGTTCATTCCGCTCGGCGAGGACGACATCTGGGTCAGCGAGGGCTCCGAGGAGCAGGTTGCCGACCTGACCAGGAATCCGGCCTACTCCCGCTACGGCGGTGGTCTGCCTTTCCCTGTCTCCACCGACCCGGAAGCTGCTGCCGCTGAGGCCGCCGCCGCCCAGGCCGCCGCCGACGAGGCTGCTGCCGCTGCCAAGGTCGCCGAACAGGCTGCCGCGGATGAAGCTGCTGCCGCTGACAAGGCCAAGGCTGATGCCGAGGCCGCCGAAGCTGCTGCCGCTGCCGCCCAGACGGTCGCGGACGCCAAGAAGTCGAAGTAATCAGGGGGGGTCGGCATGGCCGGGTCTGGTGTTACTGCACAGAGCCTGCGGGGGGGGTTCCTTATGGGCCTCCAGTCCGCCTATCCCGCGCTTGCCGACCCCTCCCTCGATATCGAAATGGCCGACGCCATCGCCTACGCCGAGAGCATGGTCGGGAAGGAACTGGGGACGCGCTTCGGTGTGACTCACTTCCTCCCGATGCAGTCGGCCTCGGCTCCCGTTGCGCTCCCGGCCGGGTCCGAATACGAATATCCCATGCAGTGGCCCGGGTGCATCCCTGGTGATGGGTATCCCCGCCTCCGCACGCGGGTGCGGCCCATCGTGGATGTCGTCAGCATCGTGCTGAACATCCCGGGGTCGTTGGTGGGCCAGTTCCCCATTCCCACGGACTGGCTCCGGGTGGACCGGCAGACGAACGAGATCCTGGTCGCCCCTGCCGCGGGAACCGCTCCATACGCCCTGGCCCAGGGGATCGGCATGCTGAGTTGGCGACTGCCTGCCACGGCCCAGATCGAATACCATGCCGGCCTGGACGAAACGGCCATGCTTCAGTGGCCCCAGATCAAGCGCCTGGTGGCCCTCCGGGCGATGCTTCAACTCATGCCGACGATGTCGCTGTGGATCAATCCGGCGCAGCTGACGACGGAGAGCGCCGATGGCCTGTCTCAGTCTCGTGGCTCTGCCTATGTGTTCAAGGACATGGAGGACCGGCTGGGCAAGGAGGCCGAGACCCTCCTCAACCGGATCCTGGACGTCTGGGAAGGTCCCAGCGTGATCTATCTCTGAGGGGGGCTCCATGGGTTTGTTCGACGGAGCAGCTTCCGGGGTCCAGAGCCTTTCGAATTCCATCACCACTTCGGCGGTGGGTTCAGCTTTGAAGCGGAGTGGGGGCACCAACCGCCTTCCAACGCCTCCCACCTACATGATCGAGGTGTGGGAAGGGACCGCTCCGGCGAAGAAGGCTGTCCTAAGCGGGATCAAGCCCTCCGTGGTATTCCGGCTGGCGCCGAACAGCATCTCCTTCACTCAGCCCCTCCGTGCCGATGTGACGATGGACCTTCAGGGGAATCCCGTCGTCGTGGAGGGCGGGCTCGGCCTCGCCCGGTGCACGATCCGGGGAACCTATGGGGTTGGCGGGGCGATGGATCCCAATGCCGAGAGCCCTGGGTTCTCCAACATGCAGGCCGTCCGCAAGTTCTTCCTGGACTGGGCCGGCCTCAACAAGCAGCGTGGCCTCCAGGGGCTGGATCCTCTCCGGCTCAACTTCTCCATTCGGAATGGGGTGTGGTCCGAGTGGCGCCTGTGGTCCTGGTGGATCATGCCCACGGAACTTCCCAGCGAGGAGCGCTCCGCTGGTCGCCCCAATGAGTGGTCCTACAATTTCTCGTTCTGGTGTCTTGAAAACATACCTCCCAAGCCCAAGGACACGGTCCCTGCGCCTCCGAAGCCGGGGGCCGCGGTCGACAATCTGAAGGCCCTCAAAGCTGTCCTTGGCGCCTATCACGATGTGACCGGCTTTGCGAAGGATCTGGCGAACGGCCTTGCCACCCTGGAATCCTCGATCACCACCCTTCGTGCCAACCTCGTGGGCGAGATCACCGGGGTGTCGGACACCATCAGTCGTGCTGTTCAGGCGGCGCGGGGGATCTTGGCGGCCACGCAGCCTGCCACCTTCAGGTCGGACGCGCAGGCTGGCTACCGGGCCGCGGTGGTGGACACCGTCCTGCTGCTGGGCCAGATCAAGACCTGGGGCACAACCATCGGCGCCTCGGCCGCTCCTTCGCCCGCTCTGGCCCCTACGATCCCTTCCAACGGCACGATCCAGCAGGTGGCCTCCCAGTCGTCCTCTCTGGCGAATTGGCCCGCTCTGGCCGACCAGAACGGCCTTCGCTATCCCTTCGTGGATACCTCGGCCTCGCCTGTGGCCAGCACCCCTCCCACCCTCCCTTTCCCGGGGACGGTGCTACACGTGGGCGATGCTCTCCCGGTAAGCCCTGCCGTCCCAGGGGTGGCTCCCCCCGATTTGATTGGCACCGACCTGGATCCCGCGGGTGTCCCTGGGGTGCTGGTGGGTGGGGTCAGGAACCTACAGAACGCCCTGCTTCGCCGAATCCAGTGCCCCCTTGGGTATCTCCCTCATCATCCGGACTACGGTTCCCGGATCTTCACCTACCTCGGTGGCCCCCTCGACCTGGCCTCGGTGTTGGCGCTCCGTGACGAGGTTGGGTTGACCCTCCAGGCCGACCCCCGGGTGACGGCCGTCAATTCCCTCTCGGTGAACGTGACCGACGATGTGGTGGCCATTTCGGCCAATCTCTCCACCGTTCTGGGTCCTCTCGACCTGGCCGGCGCGGTGTCCAAGATGGAGGCGTGGAATGTCTAGCAGCGGCTTTCAGATCAGGCGGTGGGACCAGACCACCCTAGACATGATCTCCTGGCTCCAGGCCAACCCGGACACCTCTGACGGCGTCCTGCCGTCCCTCCCGACGGACCTCACCATCGGCTCCCTGGAGCGCGGGCACCTGGAGGCTGTGGGGCTCGTGCTCGAGGAATACGACGTCCGGACAGCTTCTGCCATCAAGTGGGCCGTGTCCGAGTCCGCCTTCACGGCCTTCGGGTTCTCCCTCCTCCCGGCCCAGGCGGCCACGGGTGGGGTGGTATTCCAGTGCGTCACGGCCCCCACCACCCTGGCGGTTTCCATCCCGGCTGGGACCAAACTCATTGGATCGGATGGTTCGCAGTATCTGACCACCGCGGACGGGTCCATTCTCGTGGGAACCCTCGCCTCAGCCTCGGTTCCCGTCGTGGCCACGGTCCCGGGGGTTGCGGGGAACGTGGCGGCCGGGGTCATCAATCAGGTGGGCATCCCTATCCTCGGTGTGGATGCCGTCCAGAATCCCAGCCCCCTCACGGGTGGTTCTGACGCCGAGACGCCGGACGCCCGCATGAATCGCTTTCAGGGGTTCATCTCCACCTTGCAGCGCGGGACCGCCGATGCCCTCGAGTTCGCAGCCATGAGCACCGGCGTGGTGAGCAGCGTCAAGGTGGTAGAGCCCTTCGCCATGGCTTCCCCTCCGGCGGGCACCCCCTTCGCCGGCCTGGTCTGGTTGGTTGTCGACATTGGGAGCCAGGTGACCACGCTTCCCGCGGGCACCCTGTCGGCCTTGAACAATGCAATATTCGGCTACATCGATGGGACGGGCCGGAAGATTCCCGGATGGAAGGCGGCCGGCATCCGGGTGGTGATCATTCCTGTGACTTATGTGTCCGTGAAGGTCCGCGCTTCGGTCACCCTCTCCCCGACGGGGGCCAGCCGGTGGAGTGATATCCAGACGGCGCTGAATGCTGCGCTGGCTGCCTACTTCGCCACCCTCCAGGTCACCGACGCCGTCTCCTACGCCAACCTCCTGGTGGCGCTGGCTGCGGCCGATCCCGACATCCTGAAGGTCGTCCCCACCATCTGGCTTGCTTCCGATGCGGCCCCAAATGTGGTGGACCCCATCTTCGCCGCAGACGTCACTCCTCTTGTCGATGGCGATGCCTACGCCGGGGCAACCTCCCGGGCCGTCGTGTTCACGGGCTCTGCTGTGGACGGTGGCGTGTCCATCACCTATCCGCAGTGGATCCAGGCGTGATCTACCGCCCTCTTTTCCGCCTCACGCTTTCGGTGCTCGAGCGCACCGAGGACGCAGCCCGGGCCTACGCTGTGGTCATCGATCCCATGGCTGGGGTTTCGGGCATCTACCTGGGCGGGGTTCCCTGGGCCTCCCCCTACTTTCCGGACGAGGCCCAGCCGACCTTTACCTCCGGCACGCTCGGGCTCGTGTCCCTTCGGACCCAGGAGACCTTCCAGGGCCATGGCGCCTCTTTGAGTCTGCTGCTGGGGCCCATCGGGGACGCCCTGCGCCACAAGATCCGCCCCCATGACCTTCTCCGGGTGGAATTGTTCGACTCCGAGACCATGCACTGGCGCTGTGCCTTCGACGGCCACCTGGCCAATATCCAGTGGACCCGGCAGGGGGACGCCGGGAGTTACCGCTGGCGCATGGACGTATCAGCCCAGGGCCTCCAGAAGACCTTCTCGGAGCAGTGGCTGGATTGGCAGTCCATCATCCAGGCCCTGAATTCCAAGAACAGCCCCTACGGCAAGGGCTGGTCCTTCTATCAGCAGCTGACGAGCATGAAGGCCAACATGCCCGTCTCGGATCTGCTCGATGTGTTCGTGACGGGCTCGGTCAACCAGTTCCTCGAGTTCGGGGTCCGCGGGCAGCTTGCGGGCTTCGGTTCGACCTATCAGACCGCCAAGAACGTCCCCGACGAGGCGGTGGCGGCCCGCGACTGGCAGACGGCCTTCAACCTGGTGGTGCTGGCCACCGGAGACTGGTATCTGCAGCAGCGCGGGGCCATCTGGGGTCTGTTCATGGGCCTCGTGGAGCCCGACGTCCACGAGTTCTTCATCACCTACGCCCAGGATCCCAATTCCTCGGACTACCAGGAGATCCCTACGGTGGTGTTCCGGCCTCGGCCCTGGCCCGGCCCGGCGGCCAAGGATGTGAACGCCGATATCTCTCCGAAGGTCGATGATGACTCTCTCTGGCGCACGCTAGATGTGGCTGTGGCCGGCACCCCGGACGGCTTCCCGGCGGCCTTGAGCGTGACGACCTCCTGGAACGACGCCGTGCGCCCCAATTCCTTCTTGCTCAGTTTCGCGGGGGCCAGCGACGGGAGCCCCAACGGCCTGACGGCCGACAAGGTGTTCCTGGGCTTCCTGGTGGACCGGAACCTGGTGGCCCGCTATGGGTTCTCCTCCCGGCAGGTGAGCATCGGGCAATACATCCAGACCGAGGCGGACTACATCCAAAAGATTCTCCCCCAGGTGCTCGACCGGGTGGGCTGGCAGGAGGCCCCGCTCCCGTTCCTGCTCGACCAGTCCCGTTCCTACCCTCTCTGGCCCGGCATTCATCCTGGCATGGTCCTCGAGGACCACTCCGAGAGCCAGTCCTCCCCGACGACTGGGTATGTGATTTCCGTCTCCCACACCCTCACGGCCTCCGAGAAGGGCCTGCATGCCGAGACCTCCGTGGGCACCACCCGGGCGCTCGAGGGCGTCACCGCGGATGGCTATCCTTCGGCCGTGCGGGATCTGGTGAAGCTGGAGAAGGTGCTCTACACCACGGCGCCGGAGGTTGCGACCCCCTTCCGTCTCCACATGGACCCAGTCCATTCCCAGCCGGGCGCGGTCAAGCCTGTGGGCGGCGTCAGCCCGGCCTCTGGGCAGCCCTACGACCTCTTTGTGACCTCCAACCCCGAGCTGCAGGACAAGAACCCCTCGGACGCCGTCAAGGTGAACCTCGCCTCCCTGGTGCTGAACGGGATCAAGCCGGTGGAGGCCATCGTCGGGCCCATCACCTTGACCTCGGTCTACCGGAGCCCGGCCTTGAACGCCAAATGGAAGGGCGCCACCAACAGCGACCACACGCTGGGCCTCGCGTTCGACTTCCAGATGCCCGCGGGCTCCGGCGCTCTGGCCACGGCCTGGATCCAGTTGCTGGGGGCCACGGACTCGCTGGTCTACAAGCAGATGGTTTTCGAGACGGACCCCGCGACCGGGAAGCAATGGATTCACTACGCCATCTATCCCTCCGGGCACCCCGGTTGGGTAAGCGGGCCCCACGCCCATACCGTGGCCCAGACGGGGGACTGACGATGATGATCTCTCCGGCTGTGGTCACGAAGGTGCTCTGGGACCGCCATGGCGTGATGGTGGCGTTCCGTGATGGGGTCTATTTCCCCTCCACTGGCCAGCGGTTCGTCCGGGTGCTGGCTTCCAGGGCCCACGCCTCGGGTGGCGCGTCCATCAGTCTCCCCCAGGAGGGGGAACTGGGCCTCGTGGTCGAGGTGGACGAGAACTTGTCCGTCTGGTTGGGCTCCATCCACTGGCAGGACGCGAACCAGGTAGAGGCGGAGCCCTTCCTGGACTCCTTCCGGCACGAGTCGGCAGTGCATAGGCACCTGCATAGGAATGGCGATATGCAGTTGGACCACCCTTCGGGCCTCTGCCTTCGTGTCGTGGAGCAAGGCGGGGATGGGGAGGGTGGCCCCCTGGACCAGCCCCACGGTTCCAACGTGCCCCCTGTGACCGTCACGCCGGCCCCCTGGGTGGCCCTGGACCATCCCACCGCAGGTTCTCTGCGCCTGCACCCCGACGGCACCCTGGAGGTGGCCCACAGCCACGCCGGCATCCTCACCATGGCCCCGGATGGCACGCTCACGGTGGCCCACCCATCGGGCGGCTCGGTCGAGGTGGATCCGGATGGGCACCTGGCCCTCCATGGCTTCGCCTCTCAGACCTTCCAGGATGGTGCGAATAGGTTCTGCATGGAGGACTTCTGGACCTGGGCCAAGAACCACATTCACAGCGGGGGCACGATCAGCGGCAAGACCGCCATCCCAGACGAGGCTCCCCCCGACTCAGGGCTCTCCCCATCCACCTTCCTTGGCCCAAATGGGTGATCTGTGGCCGGTGACTTCTCCCTCTCGATCGCCTGGTTGAATCTCGACTCCGTCCGGGCCGAACTCGAGGCCGTGGTCATGGGCCTTGGGGTCTGGCAGAACACCCGCGATGCCCTCGAGGGCTATGTCGAGGATGCCCACGCGACCTATGTCAGCTACCTGCAGGGCCAGCCCATCCCAGGGAAGGGGGCCATAAAGCGTCCGACCGGGATTCTGGCGAAGGCCGCCTATCGGGACAAGCGGGGCCTTCTCACGTGGGCCATCGGGAATGCGGCCCCCTACGCCAAGGCCATCGAGGAGGGCGCCCCCGAATACGACATGAAGAAGAACCTGGCGACCGCCCCGAAGGCCCGACAGGCCAAGGACGGTCATCGCTACTTGATCATCCCCTTCCGGCATGGGGTGGAGAACACCGTGCGCCTGAAGGCCATGCCTCGGGCTGTCTACGCCCTAGCCAAGACGATGGCCCACTCCCGGGCCCTGGGCTCCCCGACCACCCGCCAGTCCGCCACCGGCTGGACCGTCCCGAAGTTCACCTACCAATGGCAGGACCGGCTCGGGTCCAAGAAGGCCCTTGCCGCGGCCGGGTTCTCCATGGCGGAGGCCAAGCGGTTCGCCGGCATGGTCCGCATGGGCAAGAACGGGCAGACGACCTATCTCACCTTCCGGGTGATGTCTGAGAAGTCGGCCCCCGGCTCCTGGATGCGCCCCGCCACGGCCGCCATGGCCCCCCTGCAGACCGCGCTCGAGGTTTCATGGGTCAGGGCCCGCCCGGAGATCGAGCGGGCCCTGGAGGCCGACCTGCGCGAGATGCTTGGCTCGTTTTAGAGCGCTCCGACGCTGATGGCCCACGCCCACTGCACCTGGGTTGTGTCCCAGCGATACTGCGTGTTCGCATCGTCCCAGTTGATGGTCAGGCTCTCCCCGGTGGTCAGGGGGATGATGATCTGGGGGAATACCTGGTTCCCGCCCACAGGGGTTCCGCTGGAGTTCAGCACTGTCTGGTTGAGGTTGATTGCGGCAGCCACCGTGTCTCCGCTGCCGACGTTACTTAGCCAGATCTTGGTGGAATAGCTTTGCCCGGCTCCGGCGGACACCGTCTGGATGTAGTAGCAGTGGCCTCCGCCCGGGTTGGCATCGTCCGTCCCCTGGGCGAAGGATGACCCGCCGATGATGACGTTGCAGTTCTGGGTCGCGTGGAAGACCACGTTCCGGCCTGTGTTGCTGATTAGGGTCAGGGCCGAGCAGCTGCCGTCGATCGTCGCGGTTGATGGGTAGGTCCCCGGCGCGGACGTCGCGGCCTTGATGTTGAAGTAGCCTGCGGAGGTTGAACTTGCCCCGGCAGGGCCTGTGGGGCCCGTGGGGCCGGCAGGGCCTGTCGGGCCAGCAGGGCCGGTGGCCCCGGGGGTCATGGCAATGGCTGCGATCCGGGCATCCAGCGTGTCGTATGTCCGGCGTGCGTCGATGACCTCCTGGGTGACCCCGGCCATGAAGTCCAGGCGTAGGTCGTTGGGGTGATACCAATCGATGATGGGAGGGGCACTGGGCGCCACCGTGACGGTTGCCAGGATGGTGGCCCGCCCCCCCCCGGTCATGGGGTCTGGGACGCTGGGGATGGTCGGGGTGGCCGCGGGGGTGCCCTGGATCACGACGTAGGTCGCCTGCTGGGGTGTCGTGTAGACACCTGTGGGCTCAAGGGTGCTCGGGTCGACCGGCCCCGCCACCCACTGGTGGACGCCCACGATGAGGTCAATGCGGGGGTTGGTGGCATCCGGCGCCGCGATGGAGACGTTGATGGGTGCCGTCTCCTGGATCACGAAGCGGCCGGCGCTCACGCTCCCGCGGGTCCTCCAGTAGCTGAATCCGTCTGCGTCAGGGCTGAGGGTGGCGGTCCATCCGGAGGATCCCCCAGGGCCCGCAATTGACGGCACCATGCCTGCATAGACCCCCATCGGGAGTGGGATCGACTGGCTGATGGCGATGTCCTGGACATACTCGCCGTAGAGGGGGTGCAGGTATTGGCTCATGCGTGCTCCGCTTAGGTGATGTCAATGACGACGTCGGCGTAATAGATTCGGTAATGGGTTCCGTCGAAGGTCCCGTTCTGCTGGAAACGGACCAGGTATCGGCCCGGTTGGCAGCACAAAAGCCCTTGTGCCCCAATATTCGTGAAGAACCCGCTTGTTCCAGGTGTTGAGGGGTTTGTCCAGATTCCAGGCGTTGCGCCACCGGAGAGCACCATCACGGTTGAAGGCCATGCGACTTCCATCAACTGGGCGCATGTCTCCGTGATCCCAGCCGCTGCGAATGTCGGCCAGGTGAACCCGATTCCACCGGGGGTTCCGGTGTAATTCGTGAGGCTGGCCGCGGTCATTGAAACGTGGGGGTATGTCTTTGTCCCGGCCCCGGATGTGATGTTGATGGTTCCAACGGTAGGGTTGACGACAGATTGCGTGAATGGCCCGGTCTGAGTGGTGGTGGTGCATCCCGTCGGCAGGTATGGAATTCGGAGGTATTGGGATCCGTCTGGGATTCCTCCGGGGGCATAGAATGGATTGCCCGGGGTGGTGGAATAGGCGTTGGTCGGTGTGGTCGTGGTGCTCCCGTCTGAGCATGTCACACGGATGGTCATGGTCCCCTGGGTTCCCGAGAGGTCCAGGGCGGAGGGGTTGAATGCGAAACCGGCAACCGGAATGTTGTAGGCCGTGAACGGATAGACGTTATTCAGTGGCGTGTTGACGCTCTGTCCGGGTGCGATCGGGTTGTTGCTGGTCCATGCAGATTGGGATGTTTGCGTGTAGGGGTAAAAGGATCCAGATGCCGGGACAGCCGTCCCGATGACCGTGGATCCGATCATCAGGTCGACCTTGCTGATTCCGGCCTGCGTCTCGGGAACCATGCTAAGGACGTTCATTGGCCATGGATAGGACTGGGTGATCCCCGCGGCGAGGGTCGCTGCTTTTGGAAGCGCTGCTGCCCCCCACTGCCACACGCCGTAGTTGAATTGCTTCCCGCCTGTTGCCAGTGTTGCATCCGGGTTGACGATAGACATTTGGGCGCTACCGGCCGGATTGAAAATATTTCTGAGGTCGATTACTGCCGTATTAGGTCCAAGTGGGTATTTGTTTACATAGGACTGATACCCGGTATTTGAAGCCCAACCTGTCGCGGTTGGGAATGCGATCTGCAGTCCGGCGATCAGGTCTGTGCTGCTCGGGATGCTGTTGCCTGGGAGCCATGGAACCTGCGGGAACCCATCCGGGCAGAAGATCACCAGGAGGTTGCCGCCCATGGCTGGGATCTTGATGGGGTTGGTATAGGAGATGTTCGTTGTGTGTGCCCCACCATACTGGTCATAGGTGGTGCTCGTGCCTGCGATGTAGGGCGTGCTCCCCAGCCCGTAAGAGACCGTGGTGGTGAGCGAGAACCGGCTGTTGTCCATGGTGGGACTGGGGAATGTGAGGATCTTGGTGATCGAGGTCGTCTTTCCGGCTGCATCGGTGAGCGTTACGGTCACCGTGTGGCTTCCCGAGAAGCAGCCGGCGTCGATGGGGGCCGTGGCGAGGTCTAGCGTTGCGTATGTCCCGGCGATGATGGCAGGAGGGATAAATTGGACGGTTCCTGCGGTCAATGGGCTGGCCACATGGTCGACCAGGGGTATCCCGGCTCCCGAAACCCCGCTCTTGTAGACGCAGACTCCCTGGAATCCTGGGCTGTATGCCATCTGGGATGGGCCCAGCGTCATCTGCCAGGCGGTGGACCAATTCATCCAATTGGGCGTCCCCGAGTCCACGGTGATGGCGATCGTGGCGATGTCATTGGGGAGGGTTGCCGCCAGAAGTCGAAGCACGCTGTATTGCCCGCTCCAGGCCACCACCGAAAGGTCGCCGATGGTCGGGGCCGAGTAGTTCGATGGAAGAATGTTGATGGTCTGCGGTGCCGAAGCCGAGAGCAATCCATTGACGGTAAGTTGCTGGATCACCGTGTGGGTTCCGGCTCCGAGAGTCGCCGGGAAGGTGATTTGGGTAACCCACGTCGGGGCAAGAACCGTGGTTGGATCCCCTCCCAAGGCGTTCCATGCAAGGGTTGCACCCTGGACGGTCCCGTCGATCGACCACCCGAAGGAGAAGGTCTTTCCGTAGATGCTTGATGTGAGGTCGCTGGGGCTGATGCACCCGATCGCCGTAAGGCTTTTCCCGGCCATGCTGGTGATCACGTTCGACAGGGTGCCCAGGGCGTAGGGTGTGAATGTGGTGCCCAGGGGGGAAGCGGTGTTGGCTGGGAAATCGATGTAGTTCACTGGCCCGTTGGTGTTGACCCCGGTGGCCACGATGGAGAGGTTTATGACGTTCGAAAACTGGCCGACCTGGTCCGACGCCTGTATGGAGACCCCGGCCGTCGTGGTCGTGCCCGGGTTGGCCGTGAGTGTCACCGTGGTGGTGAAGTTTCCGGTTCCGTCGCCGACCACAGGGGAGGCCGTCCCCCCGCTCACCGCGACCACGACGTTCGCGGCCGGGATCGGGATGCCTGAGTTGGGGGAAGTGATCACGAAGGCCAGCCCGACGACCACCGGCGTGGAGTTGGCGCACACGACGGCCGTGGATGGGTTGCCCACGAAGGACGCCTGCGGTTGGATTGGGGTGGCCGATGTCACGGGGGCTGGGGATCCTCCGGTTGCGCCTGCCCCGGCAAGCAGGACCACCGTCCGTGGCCAGATAGGCCCGCTTGTCGGGCGCGGGCTGGCGGTGACGGTGCTCGTGATCGTCTTGTCTTTGTAGATTGCCGGCAGGGTCATCAAGACCTGGCGCCCCATAGGAGGCGTTGGCACTCTTGGGAAGAAGGCTATTGGGAGTGGTTTTGCGCTTTTTGTGTATGTGGTAATGAGTTGGTTTTTTGGGATATTTCTTGGTAACTGGACCGCCTCTCGGAGCATGGCTGGCGGTTTTGGGTATGCGGTGACGGGCACCGGCACGTTCGGCACCATCCACTTTGATAGGTAAGTGGGATTCGTGAATGCTTTTACTGGTGCGGTCATTCCCCCTCCTTAGCTCGGCTTCGTATAACCGCAGAAGAGTGCACCGCCGTTGATGATGGTGAACCACAAGCCCTGCCAGACGCCGTCTCCCGTGAAGTGGGTCTGCATGATGGTTCCATACATGGCGCGAGTGACGCCTGTGAGCGTGTTTCCGGCGATCCCCGTGTATTGGATGACCTCGCCCTCGATCACAATGTATCCAGAGGTTGCGAATCCGGATGTGCTCGTGAGGGCAAGGCTGGTGTAGGCCGTCACGCTATCCATGGTTTGGTTCAGGGTGGTTCCAATGACGGTGTCTGCGACCATTGCGAGGGCCTCGTTGGTGGCTGTGCCCCGGAATTTATACCAATCTTGAATGTCTAAAATTGGAACCACCGCACTCGAATAAAGATTAGGGTTGAAGTCCACCATTACGTTGGCCCCCATGAATGCTGAAGTTCCAGCGCAGGCGCATTTATGGATTTGGAAATCGTTTGCGGGGTAGTCATATGTGGTGGCTGGGAAAATACCTGATCCATACAATGTCGCAGGATAATCCCTTGCGTATGTATAGGCGGAACCGTTGGTTGCGCATGAAACAGAATCTATAAAAGAGTCGCGCAATCTTGTTGAAATAAAAGGGTGGTCATTGGAGCAGAAAGAGGCTGACAATACTGAGGGTATTGGCGGAAGAAATGATGCACATTGTGATGCAGACAGCTTCCATATTTTACTAGGATTTCCGTAGGCTCCCGTGTCACTTGATGCATCGTCCCATCCCACCAGTAGCTCAATCGGCGTCACAAGGCGCGAGTCTAATGTTGAAGGCATTGCTGCCAATGCCTTCGTGTGGTCGGCATAACAAGCATGCAGTGGCCCATAATAATTTGCGGTGGTTTTGGTTGCCAACGCAAATCCCATCGAATTGATTTGCAGATAGTAAATAAATCCATTAACCGTGTCGATTGTAATTGTATGGTTCCCGGTATAGAAGGATGACTGTGATTGAATTGTCGGTGGAGTCGGCATTGATGCGTTATACATGTTGACGTTTGCATTCACCGCGAAATTCACCCACGGTCCAGCTGTTTTGCGGATGCAATGGATGTAGTCGTTGGAGTCGTCGGCATTCTGTGGTGCTGGTTTTTGGTAGATGAAGGTCCAGTCATTCACGCTTGCGTCGGCGCTGTTCTTGAGCGCCACATAGAGGGCCCGCAGGTTGTCCGTGGAAAGGCTTCCAGCTGTTCCGGTGGCGCCCGTGATGGTGATGCCCCCAGTGGCAAGGATGGTTGTGCTTGCGACGGTTTGGCTATTGCTCATGGTATAGGTCCCGGTCCCTCCGGTGCCTGTTCCAAGAGCAATAATTGTTGACCCGTAGGTCATGCCTATTCCGGTTAGTTTTGAGCCTACCGCCAGAACTCCTGATGCCGCGGTGACGGTAAGCGTGGTTCCGCTTTGGCTGGCCGTGATATTGAATGTTCCTGCTGCGGTGGTCGGAAGGCTTACCGCGCATGCCACGGTACCTGCTGTCTTTTGGTATAACTGGATAACCTGCGGTAACCAGACCGACGTTTGAGACGCGGCCCACATTCCAATCGTTGTGCTGGTGAACGTCATTAGCACAACGTCTCTTGCTACGCTGTTGCCAATGGTCATTGCTAGTGGTGGAATGAGGTATGAATAAGCGTTAGCCGCACAAGCCACGCTGCCGTCCGAGAGGACAAGGCGAATCTGGCCCATCCAGCAAGACGTCCCAATATTGACGGCGGTTGTTTTAATTCTCCAGTAAAGGTGATTTCCCGGTGTCCCGCCAACCGTGAATGTTCGCTCCTCGAGGTTATACCAATTGATTTGCCCGGTTTGTGTGTCTGCCGTGGTCCACGTGCTCCCGTCGTCCGACCAATCGAGTGTCCACGCCTGGGGTGCCCAATTCGAATTCAGATAATCGGCTGTGATTCGATAACTTCCTACAGTGTCAACCGCGAGAAGCTGAACTCCGGCATACATCCCCGTGGTCCATGCGTTAGATCCGCCAGAGACCCAGATATTGTTGTCGAAGAAATTGGCCGTTGTCCCAAGGGTTCCGATGGCGGCAGCGACCATGGTTCCCTTGGCGACCTCCTGCCATCCCTGGGCCGTTAGGCACCCGACAATGGTGGACTTCACGGTTGCGACGCTGGCACCTGGGGAAATAAGGTTGTCATTGAATGCGAGGAATGTGCTCATCGTTCTCTCCTAGAAGGTTCCGCTTGTTTTCGTCTCGGTGCGCGTGAGGGTGAGGTTGATGACCTGGCTGACGATGTCGAGGTTGAATAGGCGGCAGTAGGCGGTTTTCGTCCGCGGGGTGTCTCCGTTGGTGCCGATGTAGAGGTCGGGCATCGTGAAGCTGAGTTGCGTTGCGCTCGTGGCGCCCTCGAATACGATGTTTGTTCCGGTTGGCGGATCGGCGATCAGCGACCTACCGTTGTCCGCCCCGCGATCACTGGCTGTGTTGTAGACCCGGAGGAGGGCAGGGTGGTCGGTTGCCATCTGGGTGAGGTGGTATTCCCAGCCGAGGTCGAGGGTGAAGTCCTGGAAGGCTGCGGGCGACAAGCTACTGCTGGTGAATGTGGCAGGGCTGGTGTATGGGATCGATTTGATCTGGACTGTCGAGTTGTAGGAGGTTCCAGTGGCGCTCGTGATGGTGACGGTGAGGTTTGCGAGGGTTCCAGCCACGCCAACGTCGAAGGTCACGATGGGGGTGTTGGTCGGGCCTTCAAACTCGATCCCGGTCCCTGTCCACGCGATGGTCGAGGAGGCGCTGGTGGATGGGACGCTGGCCACCGCAAGGAAGGTCCCGGCGTATTGGTAGAGGGGCGTCGTGATGACGGTGGAAATGGGGTTGAACGCCTGGATCGGCTTCCAGTAGTTCGCGGGGCCCGCGGGGCTGGTCACCAGGACCGCCAGGCCAACCGTTCCCTCGGCTGTGGCGTGGAAGGTGATCTGGTTGGTTCCCTGGCCCGAGTCGATCAGGGCGCTCCCGGTGAGGACCCAGTTGTAGGAAGCTCCGGCCACCGGCGTGATGGTAGCTGTGATCTCTAGGCCGACGGTCACGTTGTTGGGGACCATGATGGAGCCGCCGCCGGCCATGTAGATTCCCACCAGCCTGGTCCCGGCCGCCTTCCGGCGATCGGCGATCCGCTGAATGGAGTCCTTGTCGTAGGGCAGCTGGATCCCGGTGGGGACCTGGATCAAGAAACAGGCCGTCAGGTCGTTCCCCCCCAGGCCCCCTGCCATGTTCAGGCGCTTGGTGATGGTGGTCGTGGCTGAGTTGAAATGCAGTTCGGGGCTGTTCAGGCGCCCGACGTTCAGGACCCCTTCAGCCTCGACCACCTGCGTCCCGACCACCCCCATGCCCTGGTCGATGGCCTGGGCCAGCCCAATGTTCGTGGTGGTAGGGGATAGAATTTCGCCCAGGATCCTGGGTCCGTAGAGCGCATCAGATTCCCCTGGCTCCCTGGGCACCCCCAGCACCTTCCCCCAGAGGTCGAGCCAGTCCCCTTGGGCTCCCGAATAGGCCGGGACGGTTGGGGAGAAGATCCAGTTGTGGGCGTCGTTGTCCCAATTGGTGGGGTCGCTGTCAGATCGGGAGAGGATGGCAGGGAAGAGCAGCTGTGCTTCTCCGAGCGTGGCCTGGTCGTCGGACACGGGCCCAAGGAACTGGGCCTCGATGCGCTGGCGGGCGTATCCCCATCCTGAGTCCGGGGGCGGCGGCGGGAGGAATCGCCGCAGCTTTGCTCGGGCTGCATCGTACCTGGGATCCGTCATCTCTGCCTCTCTGGGAGGGTGAAATGGGAGGCCCTGCTTGGGCGGTCTGGGGTGCCCGGCCTGGGGCACCAAGGGGGCCAAGTCATGTTTTGGGGTCTAGGGACCGGGCGACTCTCGTCTCGTGGCCGCTCAGTGGGATACCTACTTCCTGAAGCCCCTCGCATTCGGCGGGGCGGCCCTCCTTACGGCCCGTGCTGAGGATGCCGCCACCTTGGTGCCTGCCACGGCCGTCCGGGCCTTTGTGGGGCCCGTCCCGGCCGTCAGCGAGACGGACGCCAACCCTGACCTAGTCTCCGTGGATCTGGCCGTTGGGTCCGATGGCACCTGGTGGTCCCATCTTTGGGGTGCCCCTCGAGTCTCTGGCCTCGTGGTCACCTGGTTCTGCCAGATCGGCGGAGTCTGGACCCTGGGCCCGACCGTTACCGGGGTGGACCTGACCACCCAGGGCAGTTCTGAGTTCCCATGGGTCCTGGACTGGATCGTGGATCGGTTGCAGGAAATGGCCGCCGACCTTCCGCTTCCCGGCACCAAGGCCCTCGCCATTCGGCGCACCTATCCGCGGGATGTGACCGGCTGGCCCATGCTCTCGGTCCAGTTGGACAGCCTCTCCCCGGCCGCCCAGTTCATCGGCGAGTCCCAGGGCGTGGTTGGCTCCTCCTTGAACGAGGGCCGCATCTACTCGGCCACGCTCTCCCTGGTCGGATGGACCGACAAGCCCGAGGATCGCTCCCGGGTAGGGCAGTGGGTTGCCGAGGCCATGGACATCCTGCTGGACCTCGCTCCGCACGCCGGCATGTCCGAGCCCTCCTTCACGATCGAGGAGAGTGAGGACTTCGAGACCGTTGGCGTTCCGGCTTTCCTCGTCAATTCCCGATTCACATGCCAGTTAGAGTCTCGCCGGTCTATCCCGGTGCGCTCTGGCTTTGGCTTCATCACGGTTTAAGGAGGTCACATGCCTGGACAGATCGGCATCAATGCAGGGGGTTCGGCCGTCGTTCGCCCCGGCGTGTTCACGACCATCGACGCTTCCGCCATGGTTCCCAACAACCCAACCCTCATGGGGACGGTGGGTGTCCTCGGGACCGCTGACGGCGGTGTCCCGGGTCAGGTCTACAATTTCACCTCGTTCTCGCAGGCGGCGTCCGTGCTCCGCGGCGGGGCGGTCCTCAGCTACCTCCAGAGGATCTTCCAGCCCAGTGCCGACCCCACGATGCCTGGGGCGGGGTTGGTCCGCTTCTGCAGGATCGGGGCCCCCACCCAGGCGACAGCCACCTTGGCTGGGACAACCTTCACCAGCATCGACTACGGCCGCCACACCAACGGGATCTCGGTCCAGGTGGCCGTGGGCGCCTACCAGCCCTGGGATGTCACGATCCGGAAGCGGTTGGACGGCGTGCAGCAGACCTTCTCCGTGGGCAATGGGATCTCGGTGACCTCGACGGCCACCACCCCGAAGGTGGTCTTTGACCATGTCGCCCAGGTCTGCACGATGTATGAGAACTCGGTCGCGGTGGCCACCCTGGCCTATCCCACCGACAGCGTCACCCTCTCCAACCTCGTGGCCTTCATCCAGGCGCGTGCCGGTTGGACGGCCTTGGTCACGGGCGATCCCTCCATGCCCATCCGATGGATGGACAACCCGATCCTGGCCTCTGCCCCGGCCATCCTGACCACGGCCACCCTTCTCCCCGCCAGTCAGGGTGCGCTCATCTGGAAGTTGACCAATTCGCAGTTCCAGGTGACGGCCACCGACGCCGCCCCCGGGACCTTCGGCCCCCTTTCTGTGGTGGCCGAGACCTACCTCACGGGCGCCACCGGCACCAACGCAGACACCGTGACCTCCACGGACTGGACCAATGGCCTCTCGGTCTTGGCCACGGCCGATGTCCAGTTCCTGTTTCTGTGCACCACGGATCCCACGGCGCAGGGACTTGCCTACCAGCATGTCCTCACCATGCGGACGGCTGTCCAGAAGCGTTACCGGATCCTGTTCCTGGGCGGCGCTCCTGCCCAGACGGCTGCTGCCGCCATGGCTGCCGCTCCGACCTACAACGGCCCCTGCGTCTACGTCTGGAATGGCACGGTGGGGCTCAATCCCCTCACTGGCCTCCAGGAGCAGCTGGGCGGCCATGGGTCTGCTGCCCAGGTCTGCGGCCTGGCCGCGGGCTCCTTCTCGAGCACCCCGGCCACTGGCAAGAGCGTCATCTCCTACGGCCTCGAGTTCCCCAACGCCTCGGATTCCGACATCTCCAACCTGCTCATCGCGGGTGTCTGCCCCATCGACCTGGACCCGGTGACGGGCCAGGCCAAGGTGGAGCAGGCCATCACGACCTATCAGGGCGGAAGCAACGTGGCGTACCGGAAACTCCTCGGACTCCGGATCCAGGACGACATTTCCCGCGGTTTCCAGGTGGTCCTGCTTCCCTATGTGGGCTCTCCCCTGGACCTCGTCACGGGCTACCTTATCAAGAATGCTGCCTCCCAGTTCCTGGATGCCAGCGTGCGCTCGGCCCAGAACCCTGGCGGCTTCCTGACGCCCGGCTACGTCAATGGCGCCCAGGTGCCGGCTTGGGAAAACCTCCAGGTCACCAGCGATGGAATCGAGTCCTGGAATATCACCGTCACGGTCCACCCCGTGGGCGAGACCGACTACATCACCGTGGCGGTGAAACTCACGCCCATCCAGATCTCTCTCTGATAGGAGTTCGCCATGGCGGATATCAATGACGCAAAAGTCCTTGGCGGCCACGTCGCCAGGATCATGATCGACGGCGTGGATGCCGGCTGGTTCCAGGGCGTCTCCTGGTCCATCGACATGGGCGTGCAGCCCGTGTTCGTGGTGGGCTCGGTAGAGGTCCAGGAGCACCAGCAGACCCGCTACGCGGTGTCGGGCGACCTCCAGCGCTACTATGTCCGCGACATGATGATCCAGAATTCCAAGCTTGGGGCCCGCACGGCCGCGGATGTCATCCGGACGGGGACCTTCGACCTTGTGATCTTGGACACGATCACGAGCAAGCCCATCCAGGTGCTCGAGGGCTGCACCCTCGCCTCGGCCGGCTCTGGGATTCAGGCTGGGCAGCTTGTCACCCAGCGCTTCAGTTTCCAGGCTCTGCGGACGCGGTAGTTTCCTCTACCGTTCGGCCCCCGTTTTACTACCGTTCGGCGGGCCACCTTTACTTTTTGATTATGGTTTCCTTGGTCTTTTCAGTTGAACATACCCATTTTTAACAAATGGGCCAATTTTTCCCACTTTCGTGCCATCAATGCCTCGTGTTCTGTTGATTGACCAATTCAATTCGAACCACAAATTAATCGACCTATTTCCAATAGTTCCGCACGCTTCGGAGTTTGTATGACTTCCTTTGATGATCCTGTCATTCGGGCTGCTGCCGGCCTTGATCCTGCGGTGATCCCTGTTCTGGCTGCCCAGGATGCTGTCTTGCAGGCCATCCCGGAGTTTAGCATGGATTTCCATTCTGAGTCCTTTCCTGCGCTGGATGGGCAGGTGGTCATCCGTTATGCCACCGTCGGCGACAGCCTCACCATCGAGCGGCTCATCGGGCCCCTCGGTGGCTATGTCGCTGAGGCGATCGCCTCCCTGCAGGTGCTCACCACGAAGGCTCCGGCCCCGTGGTATCGCGTGCCCGAGAAGGGTGGCTCTCCCGTCTTGGACCTCAACAGGCTCCCCGACGTCGAGGCGATCCTGGACGTCTACCGGGCCTACAGCAAGTGGAGGGCGGCCTTTCGAAGCGGCAGCGCTCCAGGCGAATTGGCAACGGCCTAGTTCTCGCGCCCAGCTTGTCTGGGTCGGGAGCAAGGCTCTCGGGCTTCATCCTTGGCACCCCGAGGTGCTTCGAATGGCCCCCTTCCAGTTGGAATGGGCTGCGCTCCAAGCATCCGAGGACCGCGGGAACACCCCGCGGAAGAATCGGGAGGCCCAGGCCCAGGACAAGTTGCAAGCCGACTCCCTGGCCCTTCTCGCTTGGATCGACAACCACATTTCCCGGAGGCCATGATGCTGGCCCAACCCTTCACCAACCTCCTCTCTGGTCAGCTGGGCACCCGGCTCCAATGGGAGCGGTGGCATCGGTGCCCCTGCACCGGGGCTGAGGGGGCGGCCCGGATGGACTGTCCTCTCTGCATCGGTGAGGGCGGGACCTACGACGTCCCTTCGGACATCTTCCGGGCCGGGCTCACCAGCGTGTCGGCCAAGGCTCTGGAGAACATGCGGACACGGCTGGGCCCGGGCCTCGTGGGGGACGCCTCGATTTCTCTCCCTGCCAATGCCCCCGCCTACGGCCTGGTGTCGGCCAACGATCGATTCTTGGTCCCGGATGCCCTGGACCCGCTCGAGTGGATCATCA